>Ga0066827_10001027_pt1 | contig 13059 bp, 10 predicted proteins | sample ETNtaG_34_FD_65609 | JGI IMG/M metagenome (GOLD analysis project Ga0066827, IMG submission 65609) | Marine microbial and viral communities from oxygen minimum zone, Eastern Pacific Ocean - ETNP201306SV51 | ecosystem: Environmental > Aquatic > Marine > Oceanic | place: Pacific Ocean: Eastern... | reverse complement strand
GGTGACGGTTTTGAGTAATTTTTGGCTATAGTGCGGTTCACCAAAGACACAGCGAATTTTCTGTTTTTTGATTAGTCGCCGTATATAAGATAGGCGTTTGGCACCTGGGTGATGCTCGGGCGAAACTAAAATCGCACCTTGATTATTAAGTCCAAATTCATCTTCAAAATAGAGCAAGCCATCATGGTAAACGATGAAAGGTGCCTTAAGAACAATCGAAAGGCCGGCACTTATTTCTCTGCGTAATTGAATTAAAGTCTTATCTAACTTTTTAAAGTTCTTGAGGTAGATGGCCGTGTTCTTGGGGTCTTCTGTTGACAATGTGCGCTGAACAATAGCGGCGATGGTGCGCGTATTTTCTGGGCTAAGCCAAATGTGTGGGTCGATAGTTTTACGCCCAGTGATTTTTAAAATTCTTAGTTCTTTTGAACTCAACAACGTAACTACCTTTGCCGTTTGGCCACGTTGTTGAATGAGTTTGGTTAGCCTACTTTCCAATTGAGGCCCAACCCAAAATATAACATTAGCTCGCTGAAGGGTTCGTATATCTGATGGTTTCAGCTTGTAATCATGGGGCGAGACAGCAGAGAGCATCAAAAGAGCCGGTTTTCCGACGCCCAGCATAATGTTGTTGACGATGGAGTGTAGCGGTTTGATCGTCGTCACGACATTTATCTCGGCTGTCACCGGGCTGACAAAATGCGATCCCAGCAGCAGGGCCATAACAGCAATTTTAGATATTAAATGGAGCACGCCTGATACCAATATTATTAATTGTTATAGTATAATATTTATGATTAAATGATACAACATAACATTTTGGTTTTGGACAGAACTAATCATGATACATTCTAAAAAGACTACAAAGCGTGATTGGGTGGGGTCTGCGGGTTCGCACGATCATCGTGTTTGCATTGTTGATGCGCTTGATAAGGCCGCGGCGCTTTGCAGTCAGCGCGGTGCCCGGTTGACGCAGATCAGGCGGCGGGTGCTTGAGCTCATTTGGTCGAACCACAGGCCAATCGGTGCATATTCGATCCTGGAAGTGCTTAAAAAAGAACGCACCAATGCAGCGCCGCCAACAGTTTACCGGGCGTTGGATTTTTTGCTGAAACAGGGTTTGGTGCATCGTATCCAGAGCCAAAATGCTTTTATCGGCTGTCCGAATCCTGATCCCAATCTTCAGCATACCGGCACGTTCCTTATCTGCACCGATTGCGGCAATGCTGTAGAGCTTGAGGAAACCAAAATTGACCGGCTCTTGGAAATCTCGGCATCCAATCAGGGCTTTGTCATTGAAAGTCGCACGGTCGAGGCAGCGGGGTTGTGCCCTGATTGCCAAGTAAATTGATGCTGGATATTTCAAAATTTCTGATCGATGCCCAAGGGGTCAACATTCAAGCTGATGGCCGGATGATCATCAATCATGTTGATATGACGGTATCTGAAGGGGAAATCGTTACCCTGATTGGACCCAACGGAGCCGGCAAAACAACCCTGATCAAAGCGGTTCTGGGATTGAGAAGTTTGTCAGCGGGTTCAGTCACTATCAGGCCCAATATTGCGATTGGTTATATGCCGCAGCGTTTATCGGTCGATCCAAATTTGCCGCTAACCGTACGTCGCTTTATCGGTCTTGCCGGCAAGATGGCGAAAGGCAAACGCCAGTCTGTGCTTGATGAAGTCGGCGTGCTACCGATTGTTGATAGTTCCATTCATGATATTTCCGGTGGTGAAATGCAGCGGGTGTTGTTGGCCCGCGCGTTACTCCGCGATCCCGATCTGTTGGTGCTGGATGAACCAGCTCAGGCGGTTGACGTCAATGGTCAGGCCGAGCTCTATCAATTGATCTCCACCATTCGGGCAGAGCGCGGCTGCGGTGTTTTGATGGTCTCCCACGATCTGCATTTGGTGATGTCGGCAACCGACAAAGTGCTATGCCTCAATAATCATCTCTGCTGTGTCGGCCATCCGGATGCAGTGAGCAAAGACCCGAACTATGTCGAGCTGTTCGGTCCGCAAGTTGCCAGCAGTCTCGCCCTTTACCACCATCATCATGATCATGAACATGCCGTTGACGGCCATGTTGTGCCTAGCAGCGAAGGCCACTCTCATGGATGAGTTTATTTTATTGGCACTATTGGCCGGAGTAGGGGTGGCGATTGTTGCCGGACCGCTCGGCTCGTTTATCTTGTGGCGGCGCATGTCTTTTTTTGGAGATACGCTGGCGCATGCATCTTTACTGGGCGTGGCATTGGGGCTGCTGCTTGGCGCCACTAACTTGACCGTGGGTGTAGTGATTGTCTGCGTTGGTGCGGCAGCTTTTTTGGTGGTTCTGCAAAATCGCACCCGCCTCGGTAATGATGCGCTGCTGGGGATATTATCTCACGGTACGCTGGCAGTTGGGCTGGTCGCTATCTCATTTATGGATAATGTCCGGCTTGATCTTATCGGCTTTCTATTTGGTGATATTTTATCCGTGACGATGATAGACCTCGCCTGGATTTATGCGACTGTTGGGGTAACAATCGTTGTGTTGGCCAAGATTTGGCGGCCGTTGCTGTCAATAACCATTCATGAAGATTTAGCGAGGGCTGAGGGGATTCAAGTCACTCGGCTGAACTTGCTGTTTATGATCTTGATTGCCTTGGTCGTCGCAGCGGCGATGAAAGTCGTTGGTATTCTGCTCATTGCTGCACTTTTGATCGTGCCGGCCTCAGCAGCGCGTCACTATGCTAAAACACCGGAGCAAATGACGGGTATAGCTATGCTCATTGGAGTGTTCTCGGTGGTTGGTGGTTTGGCGCTGTCGCTTAGCTTTGACACGCCAGCCGGTCCTTCGATTGTTGTCATTGCTTTGGTATTATTCTTGATCAGTGCGCTCATGCCGGGCTTCTCCCGCCTGCATCAATAGTTAGTCAGCCAAACGCTTCAGTCCCGCCGCGATATCCTCGATCAGGTCATCCGGGTCTTCGAGGCCGATATGGAAGCGGATGCTTTGCGCGTTCTCGATCCACTTGGTTGCCGTCCGGGTGACATTGGTCGGTAGCACGAGGCTTTCGTAGCCACCCCAGGAGCCGCCGAGGCTGAACAGTTCTAAACCATCAATAAAGCTATGCATCGACGCTTCACTGGCCGGTTTAAACACTACCCCAAATAAGCCGTTGGAGCCGGAGAAATCGCGCTGCCACAGATCGTGGCCCGGACAGGAGGGCAGGGCCGGATGCAGCACCCGGTCAATCTCCGACTGGCTGGCCAGCCAGTCGGCTACTTTAAGCGCATTTTTTTCGTGGCGTTTTAGCCTAACTGATAACGTCCGCATACCGCGCAAAGCCAGATAGGCATCATCCGGTGCGATGTTGTTACCAAGCACGCGCAGGCAATCAATCACCGGCTGCACATTGTCACCGCACATCGAAACCGTGCCGACCATGGCATCGGAATGGCCGACATAATATTTAGTCGCGGCCTGCACCGAGACATCGACACCGTGGTCGAAGGGTTTAAAGAAAAAACCGGCAGCCCAGGTGTTATCCATGACGACTTTAATGCCGGCTTTATGAGCCGCCTCAGCAATCGCCGGAATGTCCTGAATTTCAAACGTATGCGAGCCAGGTGATTCCACATAAATTACCTTAGTTTTATCTTGAAACTGTTCAGCAATGCTGGCGCCGATTAACGGATCGTAATAGGTCGTCTCAACACCAAAGCGTTTAAAAAAGTTTTCACTCAAATTGCGCGTCGGTGTATAGGCGCTGTCGCACACCAGGACATGATCACCGGTTCCGACATAAGCCAGCATCGCTGTAGTGATTGCCGCTAAACCAGAGCCGACAGCGACGGTCCGGTCGGCACCTTCAAGCTCGGCGACTGCTTCTTCAAAAGCTTTTGAGGTCGGTGTGCCCCACCGGCCATAGACAAAATTATTGTTGGGATCGGTGCGCAGTTCCTGCATGTTCGCGACGGTGCCGTAATCAACGGTCGAAGCATGGTAGACCGGTGGATTAACGATGCCGGATTGATCTTCAGGGTGTGAACCGCTATGGGCGAGCTTGGTATCTCTCTTGGCGTCTTTCCGCATTCTCACGCCCTCCCGTTCAAACGGTCAAAACCGCGTTCCAGATCGGCGATGAGGTCTTCAACATCTTCTTGCCCGACGTGAAGACGGAGCAGGGGACCGGCAGCTTGCCATTTCGTTGCCGAGCGAATTTTTGCTGGATCAGATGCCACGATCAAGCTTTCAAAACCGCCCCAGGAATAGCCCATAGCGAAATAATCCATGCCATCAAGCATGGCGCTGACTTGGGTTTCGGAAAAATCTTTCAAAATTACACTGAACAATCCACTCGCGCCGGTAAAGTCGCGCTGCCATATCTCGTGTCCGGGACAAGAAGGGAAAGCGGGGTGCAGGATGGTATCAACTTCCGGGCGTTCCGACAGCCACTTGGCCAAGGTGAGGGCGGTTTCCTGATGTTGTTCGAGCCTAACGCTTAGGGTGCGCAAGCCCCGCAAGCCTAAATAACACACATCCGGGCTAACCGCCTGGCCGAGTGTGCTGGTGTTCACTTTAAGTTTGCGCCAATCCTTCTCGTTATTGGCAATGATGTGACCGAGGACTAAATCGGCATGACCGGCTTGATATTTGGTCGTCGCTTGGATGGAAATATCAACGCCATGTTCAAACGGTTTGAAGTAATAACCAGCAGCCCAAGTGTTATCCATCATAACCTTGATATTGTTTTGACGGGCAACTTCGGTGATTGCCGGGATGTCCTGAATTTCAAAAGTGTAGGAGCCGGGTGACTCGGTAAAGATTACCTTGGTCTCGGGTTTGATCAGCTCAACAATTCCTGCGCCAATCATCGGATCATAATAAGTTGTCTCAACACCGAATCGCTTCAGCATCGTATTGCAAAAATTCCGCGTCGGTCCATAGGCGCTATCGGTCATCAGTAAGTGATCACCTGCCTTGAGAAAACTGATCAACGCTGTCGAAATGGCGGCGAGCCCTGAGGATGTTGAAACTGCCCGGTAGCCGCCTTCGAGGTCCGTCATGGCTTCTTCTAGGGCAAAAGTCGTCGGTGTGCCGTGAACGCCGTAATAGGTCGTATTAAATTTGTCCTTTTCGGCGTTTTTCATCGCCTGCACGGTCGGGAACAGCACTGTTGAGGCGCGATAGACTGGTGGATTGACGGCACCTTTCTGAGCTTTTGGATTAGATCCTGTGTGGACGATACGGGTATCGGGTCTTTTTGAGTTGCTCATTGCCAAAGGTTATACTTCTATTGGCGTATCGTCGCGGCTGCCCCATTCAGTCCAAGAGCCGTCATAAATTGCGGCGCGGGTATGGCCGAGCAGATACAGCGCTAAAACAAGCGGTGCGGCAGTTACACCGGATCCGCAGCTTGAAACTAACGGTTTTTCGAGATCAATACACGCGTCGCTAATGATTGTTTGCAGATCATCAGCCGGGCGCATAACCATAAAATTTTCAGTATCCATCAGTTTCTGAAAGGGCAAATTAATGGCACCCGGAATATGACCTTTCCGCATACCTGCCCGTGGTTCTTCATCGGTACCATTGTAGCGGCCTTCGGCGCGGGCATCGACCATTTGATATTCATGGCTGTCGACATTGGCCATTATTTGATCGAAGCTGAGAACCAGTGATGGATCGAATTTGGAGAAAAAGTGTTTTTCTATGATCGGCGTTTCATCGGTGCTGGTTGGTCTATCCTCATCCTGCCATTTCGGCAGGCCACCACTGAGCACGGATACCCGGTCGTGGCCGAATATACGAAATGTCCACCAGGCACGCATCGCCGCCCCGGGTCCGCCGTTGCTATCATAGCAAATAACGTGGGTTTCGCTGCCAATGCCAAGTTTCCGCACTCGGCTTGAAAATTTTTCCGGGCTCGGCAGCATATGTGGTAAGTCACTATCCGTATCGGCAATGTCGTCAATATCAAAAAACACAGCGCCTGGGATGTGATTGGCGGCGAATTCCGCCTGGGCGTTCCGCTGTGCTGCCGGCAGATGAAAGCTAGCGTCAATGATTTCGATATCAGACGCGCCTAAATTGTCAGCTAGCCAGTCGGTACTTACTAAGGCCTCAGGATGAACATATTCCATAACTCTATTTAACCAGATTTACGCGAGCCAGTCAGGATAAGGCAGACCCTTTTCCTTCAGGAACGCTGGGTTGAACAATTTACTTTGATAGCGGGTACCGTAGTCGCACAGTAGCGTCACGATGGTATGCCCCGGTCCCATTTCTTCAGCCATTCGCATCGCCCCGGCAATGTTAATGCCGCTGGAGGAGCCAACGCAAAGCCCTTCATACTTCAACAGATCAAAGACGATCGGTAAGGCTTCTTCATCGGTGATCTGATAGGCGCCATCAATCGGCGCACCTTTGAGATTATCAGTTTCGCGGCCTTGGCCGATGCCTTCGGTGATTGAATCGCCTTCGGCTTTTAACTCACCATTTTCGTAGAATTCATACAGCGCTGAGCCCATCGGGTCAGAAAGTTTTATCATAACGTCTTTGTTGTGTTCTTTGAGCGCCATGCCAACGCCGGCCAGGGTACCACCGGTACCGACCGAACAGGTAAAACCGTCAATTTTACCGTCGAGCTGTTCCCATATCTCCGGTCCGGTGCCAAAGGTATGGGCGTCGCGGTTGGCGGTATTGTCAAACTGATTGGCCCAGATGGCGCCGTGCGGATGGGTGTCGGCTATTTCTTTAGCGATGCGTTCAGAGACATGAATATAATTTCCGGAGTCTTTATAAGGCACTGCTTCGACTTCGCGCAAATCAGCTCCGGCAAGTCGCAACATGTCTTTCTTCTCTTCGGTCTGGGTCTCCGGGATCACGATGATCGTCCGGTAGCTGCTGGCACAACCGACCAAGGCTAAACCAATGCCAGTATTGCCGGCGGTACCTTCAACAATAACGCCGCCCGGTTTCAGCAGGCCTTTTTCCTCGGCATCTTTAATGATGTAAAGCGCGGCACGATCCTTAACCGAGCCGCCGGGATTGAGAAATTCGCATTTTGCGTAAATATCGCATCCGGTGTTTTCGGAAGCTTCTCTTAATTTGATTAACGGCGTATTGCCGATAGCATCTCTAAATCCTTCACGGACGTCCATGATCTCTCACTTTTGTAATTTTAATTGGGTTCCCTCTATGTCGCAGAGACTAGCGGGGGTGGGCAGGGTGATCAAGTATTCGCGGTGTGCTAGAGGGCATTTTCTTGTCAAAGTGATCACGTTTCGTTGTTTGTTCAATTTAGCTACCATTTCTCGCGGATCATATCATGATGAAGTTTCAGCCATTGGATGGCGATTATAGTCATCGCATTGTAAATTTCACCACGATCCAGCATGGTAAAGGCCTCTTCTGCCGTGACGGTAAAAACGCGGATATATTCACCTTCTTCCGCCAGTCCATAGACGCCGCCAATGCCTTCCGCATCAACACAGCCGCAAAAAAGCTCAAGCGTTTCGGAAGAGCAACCAGGGCTCGATAAGTAGCGCATCATTGGCTCTAATTCGCTGATGCTGATGCCCGCTTCTTCTTCGGCTTCCCGGTGTGCGGTTTCCTCCGGTAGGTGACCAGGTTCGATTACACCAGCAACAATTTCAATTTGCCACGGTGAAGCGTTAGGTGCGGTATAGCCCCCAATACGAAATTGTTCGAGCAGCACTACCTCATCGCGCTCCGGGTCATAAGGCAAAAGGCCGACACATTCGCCACGTTCCAAAACTTCGCGCGAAAGTTTGTTGCTCCAACCTTGGTCAAAAACTTTGTGTTTGAGCTTGTAATGATCAATCCTCAAATAACCGCGATACGGGGTCGTTTGTTCAAGTACTTGAACCTCAGCCTCGGTCATATCGCCTCCATTTTTTGGTACTTCCGAACTAGATCGTTCGGGTCTAAACTGTCCACTTCTCTTAATTGCGGGAATATCTTAGCAAATAATCCAGCAATAAAAATAGTCCCGATGCCGCCAACAACAACAGCCGGGACAACTCCCCACCATTCTGCGGTGACTCCGCTCTCAAATTCTCCGACTTCATTGGATGCGCCGACGAAAACAGAGCTGACGGCGCTAACCCGCCCACGCATATCATCCGGTGTGATAATCTGCACCAAGTTGTTGCGTACGAATATACTGACCGAATCAGCAGCGCCCAGTACAAAGAGCGCTGTTAGAGACATCCAAAAACTCGTCGAGACACCAAAAACGATAATCCCTAAGCCAAATATCGCAACGGCTATTAATAATATTTTGCCTGCCTTGCCGGTGATTGGGTATTGGGTGAGGAATAAGGCACCGGCAAACGCGCCAACCATATGCGTGGCCCGCAAGGCACCAAAACCAGCCGAGCCAACGTTGAGGATATCCGTTGCATATATGGGCAAAAGTGCCGTCGCGCCGCCCAATAATACTGCAAATAAATCCAAGCCAATTGCGCCAATGATGATCTGGCGCTTAATGATGAATTTAAACCCGGCGAGGATGTTCTCGATTGTCACTGGTGCCGTACTGATGATCTGGGTGTTGGTTTTGATCAGAAATGTCATCGCGGCTGAACAAAAGAAGAGGAATACTACCGTACCATAGACCCATTGTTCACCGGCAACGATCATCAGCCCGGCGAAACCCGGTCCGGCAATCCTCGCCATTTGAAAGCCACTCGATGTCCAGGCGACCGCATTAGCGAAATGCTCCTTGGGTACAAGCAACGGTACAATGGCCTGCTGAGCAGGGGATTGGAAGGTGCGCGCGATGCCTAAAAAAACGAGAATCGCAAGAATTGTCAGAAAACTGGCATTTCCGATTACTGTCATGGTGAAAAAGGCAACGGCGCAAAGAATCTGGAGGCTGACACAGGTCAACATGATCCGTTTGCGTTGGAAGTGATCAGCGACCGTACCGGCAACTAGAAACAAGCAAAAGAAGGGGGCAAATTGGGTAAGGCCAACCAACCCTAAGTCTAACGGCCTACCGGTTATTTGATAGACCTGCCAACTGACGGCGGTGATTTGCATATCAATGGCAAAAACACCCAGCACCCTGGCCAGCCAGAATGCGCGGTAATCAGCATGTTGAAACGCCACTCGCCCGGCTCTGGATTTGAAAGTAGCTTCTGATTCTGATGTTTCGTTCAAGGTGGGTTCCCGATAGGTCTTATTGTTGTTGTGGTCGAGTTTGCGCCTTTCCAGCAGATTGTCTAGCAGAAAGCATTAATGAAAATCGCGGGAGCCGGGCACCAGTTTTTTAGCATGGCTTTCAGGTTTGACGTTGGGTGAGGAGGGGGTGTCGCGTGTTCCCGTGTCACCGCTATTGAGATAGCTCAACCGGTAGGAGAAATCATAAAGCTTTTCGGCCACTACATGGGTGACTATACCTTCCCGCTGCAGTTTGCCTTCAAGACCCAGCAAATAAGAGCCGATGACAATACGGCGGTAGCGTTCCATCTTATGGGGCCAGATGATCAGATTGGCGATGCCGGTCTCATCTTCAATGGTTATAAAGATGGTGCCTTTGGCGCTGCCTGGACGTTGACGGATCAGGACAACGCCGGCCAATCGTACCATGCTGCCGGGTTCTGCTGTTGAGAGATCAGCACAGGTGAGGAGTTGTTCAGGTTGAAAACCGTCCCGTAATAATGCCATCGGGTGGGCTTTAAGCGACAATCGGAGTGCTTTGTAATCAGCCGCGACATTCTCACCCAAGCTCATATTCGGCAGCGTCACTGAAGGCTCACGGCGAAAGCGATGCTCCGGCAAATGGGCAAACAAGGGTAGGGGATTGGCATCGCTGAGGCCTTTAACCGCCCACAGTGCTTGGCGGCGGTCGAGACCTAAAGATTGAAAACCATCGGCATCGGCGAGTTTTTCCAGCGCGCCGCGTTTGAGACCAGCCCGGTCTTTTAGTAACCCAATTTGCCAATAACCATCCTCGCGGGCAGACACCAGATTATCGGCGGCGTCTTGCTTAAGTCCTTTTATCTGGCGGAATCCTAAGCGCAGTGCTGTTTTTTGATCATCCGGCGCTCGCCACCCCTCTTCTATTTTCCCGCGTTGTTCGATAACTTCCAGCGTATTATCCCACTCGCTGTCATTGACATCGACGGCGCGGACTTCGACCCCGTGGTCTTGAGCATCGCGGACGATCTGGGCCGGCTTATAAAAACCCATTGGTTGACTGTTGAGGAGCGCTGCGGTAAACGCCGCCGGATAATGGCATTTGAGCCAGGATGAGACATAGACCAGCAGGGCGAAGCTGGCGGCGTGGGATTCCGGAAAGCCATATTCACCAAAGCCTTCGATTTGTTTGAAACAGCGCTCGGCGAAATCCGCATCATAGCCGCGTTCGACCATGCCGTTGATCATGCGGTCATGATAGAGCGGAATGTTGCCAGTATGGCGGAACGTCGCCATGGCACGCCTGAGCCCATCAGCTTCGCTGGGAGTAAAACCGGCGGCGACAATGGCGATCTGCATCGCTTGTTCCTGAAATAACGGCACGCCTTTGGTTTTTTCCAGCACATTGCGCAAATCCTCGGACGGATACTTGACCTCTTCTTCACCGCTGCGCTGCCGGAGATAAGGATGCACCATGTTGCCCTGGATCGGGCCCGGGCGGACAATCGCCACTTGGATCACCAGATCATAAAAACAACGGGGTTTGAGCCTTGGCAACATGTTCATTTGAGCCCGGCTTTCGACCTGGAAGACACCAATAGAATCTCCCAGACACAGCATGTCATAGGTGTCTTTGTCGCCGGCTGGAATATTGGCGAGGGTGAGCTTGACCGCGTGGTGTTGCTCGATGAAATCAAAGGCTTTGCGGATACAGGTTAGCATACCGAGCGCCAGCACATCGATTTTCAAGATATTCAGGGCGTTGAGATCACTTTTATCCCATTCGATGACAGTACGATCGTCCATCGTCGCATTTTCGATCGGCACGACGCTATCGAGGGGGTCTTTAGTGATGACAAAACCACCAGTATGCTGACTGAGATGGCGGGGAAACCGGGCGATTTGCTGGGATAGGTTCAAAACCATGCGCAGCGTTACGTCATTGGGATCAAGGCCGTTTTCGCGGATACGATCATCGCTGGGACGGTCGCGGCTGGGGCTGCCCCAGGATGAGCTGGATAACACCTGAATAGAATCCTCCGATAAGCCCATAACCTTGCCGATTTCGCGGAAAGCACTGCGGGAACGATAGGTAATGTGCGTCGCCGTGATACCGGCCCGGTCCCGGCCATATTTCTCGTAGATATACTGATAGACTTCTTCCCGACGTTCATGCTCAAAATCAACGTCGATATCCGGCGGCTCATCCCGTTCAGCGCTGACAAAGCGCTCAAACAACACATCAATCCGGGTTGGATCGACCGAAGTGATGCCCAAGACGTAGCAGACAGCCGAATTCGCCGCCGAACCCCGGCCTTGGCAGAGAATGTCCCGGGAGCGGGCAAAGCGGACAATGTCATGGACGGTCAGGAAGTAGGGCGCGTAACCAAGCCCGTCGATGAGCGTCAGTTCATGCTCGATCTGTTCACGCACTTTATGCGGCACACCGTCCGGATAGCGTTCTGTCATACCAAGCCAGGTTTGGTAGTCCAATTCTTCTTGTGGTGTACGGCCCTGACTAGTCGGATCGATTGGATATTCGTAACGTAGCTCATCAAGATTGAACCGGCATTTCTGGACGATCTTTTGGGTGTTGGCGATGGCTTCCGGATAGTTGGCAAACAGCCGCGCCATTTCGTCAGCCGACTTTAAATGACGCTCGGCATTGTGGTGCAGCAGAAAGCCGGCCTCATGGATCGTCGTGTGCTCACGGATGCAGGTGAGGGCGTCCTGCAACACCCGGCGCTCGGGTATATGAGCATGCACATCGTTAACTGCAGCTAGGGGGATAAAGAGGTCCTTGGCGAGCTGGGAAAGCTCGGATATACATTGTTGATCATTACCATAATAGCTTTGTTTTACAGATAGATAAAAATTTTTCTTAAACTTATTCTTTAATAATGCTAGGTGGTTGGTGTAGGCTTGGTCGAGTTCTTCATCTGGCGGGATCGCAATCATTATTTGACCCTTGCCACCCTCAAAAATTTTATCTTCCAACAGGTCTTTTAAAAAAAGGCGACAGGCACCTTTTTCGGTCCGGCGTTTGCCTAAAGTCAGGAGTTGCGACAGGCGGCCGTAAGCCTCTCTGTTGGTCGGGAAGCAGAGCAGGCTCGGCGCGTCCTCAAGATCAAGCCGGGTACCGACGATCAGCTGAATACCGTGCTGCTTAGCAGCAACATGGGCACGTACGACGCCAGCTAGACTATTCCGGTCCGTAATCGCAATTGCCGTATGACCGAGCGTGGCGGCTTGCAATACCAGCTCATCCGGATGCGACGCACCCCGCAGGAAACTGTAATTACTGGTGATTTGTAGTTCAGCATATTGCATTAAGCAAAGAACCCATGAAGGTACCAGCCGGGCGGCTTGTCCGGGCGGTAGAGACCTTCGCGGTAGACCCAGTAGCGGTTGCCGTTGTGGTCTTCGAGCCGGTAATAGTCCCGGGTTTCCTTGGTCAGAGCGCGCGACCGGGTTTGCAGTTGGGTCGGCCGCCACCATTCCGGTGAAATCCGCTCCGGCCCTTCGGCGTGGGTGACTTTGTGCTGCTGTTTGCGCCAGCGGAACATCGCCGGTGGACCGTTCGGTACTGGGGCCATGACATCAATCGGCAGGGGCTGGGTTAACAGCTGAAGCGGCCGCAGCGGGCGGCGAAGCGGTCCCTGCCAACCTGTCTTACTTTTAGAATCTTTAAGCGCTGGGCGGGCCTCACTGGCGCATTCGGGCAGATGGCTTTCGACCGGATGCAGGCGAATGACATTACCCATACCGAGCCGCTCCGATAAGCGATCCACCAGTTTGGCGGTGTTCTCTTGTTTACAGGAAGAAGTATTGGCGATATCAATTTGCCGGGCAGCCAGTGCGTTGGTCTCGATCGCCGCCAGGACGATCACTTCAATGCCAAA
>Ga0066827_10001007_pt1 | contig 13171 bp, 12 predicted proteins | sample ETNtaG_34_FD_65609 | JGI IMG/M metagenome (GOLD analysis project Ga0066827, IMG submission 65609) | Marine microbial and viral communities from oxygen minimum zone, Eastern Pacific Ocean - ETNP201306SV51 | ecosystem: Environmental > Aquatic > Marine > Oceanic | place: Pacific Ocean: Eastern... | reverse complement strand
AGGAAGTACGCGATATTGCCAAATTGTTGAGCAATCCAGAGGATCAAATTTGGCGGCTTTCGGTGCCGCCCTCAGCGGGTGCTGGCGTTGTAACCGCTATTACCAGCCAGCTTAAAGGCGAGTATTATTATGATTGGGGTGGTGGGCTCATTTGGTTGGCGCTTGATGGAAAGACCGAGAATTCGGCTACAATCCTTCGACAGGTAGTGGACAATTCCGGCGGCCATGCGACTTTAGTGCGGGGCAGTGAAGAGTTCCGCAGTAAAGTTGAGGTGTTTCATCCACAACCCGAAGAACTTGCTCGCTTGAGCCACAATATAAAATTCAGTTTTGATCCTGGCGGTGTGCTCAACCCCGGCAAGATGTATAAAGCGGATGGATGACGGCTAATGAAGACCGAATTTACCGCCGATCAGCGCGCCAATCCGATAATCCAGGAGATTGAAGATAATCTTCGTAAATGTGTTCATTGTGGATTTTGCCAATCTGATTGCCCGACTTATTCCGTCTTAGGAGATGAACGGGATAGTCCGAGAGGCCGGATATACCTGATTAAAGATATGCTGGAGCAAGGTGGGGCGCCAAACCCGGAAATAGTGTCCCATATCGACCGCTGCTTATCTTGTCTGGCGTGTATGTCGGCATGTCCATCGGGCGTGCATTATCAGCACTACATTGATCATGCCCGGGCCTATGTCGAAGAGCATCACCAGCGTCCGTGGATTGACGGTGCGCTCCGTGTTGTCTTGGCGGTTATCTTACCTCATGCCGGTCGCTTTCGTCTGGCGCTCAGTCTTGCCAAAATCGTCAAACCGGTGGCTTTTTTATTCGGCAGCAAATTGGCCGCCATGATCAATATGGCGCCTGCCCATATCCAGAAACCGACCCTCACTGTGGGGTCAAAAATCTATCCGGCTGAGGGTGTGCGTAAAAAGCGCGTGGCGCTAATGCTGGGCTGCGCGCAGAAAGTGTTGCGGCCCTCAATCAATGAAGCGACGATCCGACTGTTGACGAGACTCGGCTGTGAAGTTGTGGTCTCCAAAGATGTTGGCTGCTGTGGCGCTTTAACTCACCATCTTGGCAAAGACGATGCAGCGCGTGATTTTGCCAGAGCAAATATTGATGCCTGGATCCGCGAGATCGAAGGTAAAGGGCTGGATGCCATTGTTATTAATGCTGCTGGGTGTGGCACCGAAGTCAAAGACTACAGTTATTTATTTAAAGAAGAAGCGGATTATCGCGAGGCAGCGCAAAAAATATCCGATCTCAGTAAAGATATATCGGAAATTATCGCCGATCTGGAACTGCCATCTTCGGGGGTAGCCAATTTACCGGCTGTGATCTACCATGATGCTTGTTCGCTCATGCATGGCCAAGGTATTACCGAATCGCCACGCCAGCAGTTACGACGTGCCGGATTTAGTGTTGTCGAGATTCCCGACCGTCATTATTGCTGCGGGTCAGCGGGCAGCTATAATCTTTTGCAGCCGGAAATGGCCGGGCAGTTGAAGGACTGGCGGATCAGTGGAATTGATGACGTGTTGTCTGAAAGCAGCGCACAAATTCTGGTGACCGGCAATATTGGCTGCCTTGTCCAATTGGCAAGCGGAACGGATATACCCATCGTACACACCGTGGAATTGGTGGATTGGGCCACTGGTGGGCCCATCCCTGATAATTTGTAACGTCAAATTGCTGTTGGATTTTTTATTTGATCGGCCACGTTTGCTATGGGTAAATTTGGCCTCCGTGGTCATGCACAAAGTAAGGCACACGAACTCCATCCGCAAAATATCCATGTCGTTCACGTTGTCGTCGAAGGCGGCATCCGCTCGGTCAAAAGAGACCGGGTTGATGGCAACGGTGATGACGGCTGGCTGTTGTCGGAAGCGATTGCCGATACGTATTACCATTTCCATACCCAGCATCGCTCAGCATGGTTGTGGGAAATAGAAGTCAGACCTTGGGTGGAAAGTTTTTAGCTATTCCATATCTAATGCGCGTTTATAAAGATCGAGCAATTCTTCCTGCTCGCGGCGATCTGCCCCATCTAATTTGCGTAAGCGGATGAGCTGGCGGATGATTTTTGCATCAAATCCAGCCACCCTGGCTTCCGAATAGATTTCGCGGATATCTTCGGCGAGGGCGGCTTTTTCTTCTTCAAGACGCTCAATTCGTTCGATTATAGTTCTCAGCCGCTCACTGGCTATACCGCCGACATCTGCCATTTAATTTCCCCTGATGGTTAAGGTGCTTAATTTCTGTGGTGAATAACTTCTGATGAGTATGTAGCGGGCCAGAACACAGCCTGCAAGATCGCATTTGCCGGCTACTTTTGGCTCGGTTGGCCTGCTCCTGCAGCCGGCCCTGGCTACTATCATCGCTTGGTTTTTGTTTGCTGAAAGTCCTAGCCTGTTGCAGCTGTTGGGCGTCTTGATCGTGATTGTCGGTATTTATTTTACCCGCCGCGGGACACGGTAAAAAAAGAGCCGTGGGACGCGGTAGATAGTTTGTGATTGGCTCAAGGCTTGACTTGATAGAGTGGGCGAGGAAATCTGCGTGTAGATTTAAATACAAAATCCGGAGACCTAAACTAATATGCTTGGCGATCAAATAGAAGGTATTGGCTATTTCGTTGATCTGCAGCCAGAAACTGAGGATTTTTTAGCAACGGTGTTGGACGGCCTATCGCAGCAGCAGAAATCAATCCCACCGAAATTTTTTTATGATGACAAAGGATCTAAAATCTTTGATCAGATTTGTGAGGCCCCAGAATATTACATCGCCCGCACCGAAATAGCGCTGATGAATAATATTGCCGCTGAGATCAACACGCTGGTCGAACCGGGCTCGATCGTGGTCGAATATGGTTGTGGATCGAGTAAGAAAATCAGGGCGTTGCTTTCAGCTTTGCCTGATCCGGCCGAGTATCTGGCGATTGATATATCCAAGTCTCATCTTATTTCAACGGTAAAGGAAATTGCCGCCGATTATCCGAAAATACGTGTTGGTGCGATCTGCGCCGATTTTTCGGATGCTTTAAGCTGGCCCAAGGGAGCCAACGCCGACCGTGATCAACGGCTGGCTTTTTTTCCCGGTTCTACCATCGGCAATCAAACCCCTGAGGAAGCCCGGCAGTTTTTAGAACGTGTCCGCCATCTGGTTGGCGCTAGAGGTAATCTATTGATTGGTGTCGATCTGAAAAAAGATACCGATGTTTTGAACAAAACCTATAACGATGTTGCCGGATACACGGCTGATTTTAATTTAAATTTGCTGCATCGCATTAAGGCAGAGCTGGGCGGTAAGTTGGATATTTCAACTTTTGAGCATAACGCTTTTTACAATGAAGATCTGGGGCGCATTGAAATGCATTTAATCAGCCAGCTCGATCAGTCGATTGAGATCGGCGGCCAGCAATTTAACTTTCGCAAAGGCGAGAGCATTCATACGGAAAATTCGTATAAATATTCAATCGATGAGTTTTTAGAGCTTGCCGGTTGTGCAGGCTTTGGATCGGTAAAGACTTGGACTGATGCAGATAATTATTTTTCAATCCATTATCTGGCGGCAAAATAAAGGCATTGTCACGTTAATTAACCATTTCAATTTTGTTCACTTCAGGTAGTGGCCACTAGCATGTACCGCCTACAATATCTTATCCCCATTTTTGTCGTGCAAGGTTAATGTGACAATGCCACGCTAGCTCTGATTCCACTCCACCCGTTCTGCATCCGGCATTTCAGGCGCGTAATACCACCTTAGCCCCAACTTTTCCTCGCTGAGGATATTTGTCTGGAAGCTTCGCCAGGCTTGAATCTCGAAGTAGTCGAGTGAACCGTTATGAGCGCGAAGACGATGCGGGACCCCCGGCGGGAAATACACCAGCGTGCCGGGTTCAAGTTCCTGTGACGTATCTCCGACTTCGACGATACCTTGGCCTTTGAACGTCATGTAGCAATGAGCCGCACCGTCCGGGTTGGCGTCGGTGCCCACGTGCTGATGGTAGGGTGACGAGCCGCCCTCACGATAGTGCATCTCACCCGCCTGAATGGCGTTGGTAGAGGTAAGCCGGCTCCCATCGAGCAATATAACGGAGGATTCGGCACAAAAACGGCGCACCCGGCCGCCGCTGGCGTCACTGAGCGGGCGGAGAGTCTGGCGATTGAAAAAGTATCCCGGTCCCCCGGACATCCCTTCTTCGATGGCAGCAGGAGGTTTGGGCGTCACCATGTGTAGCAGTTCCAAATCCGATCCAGCGGCTTCAAATACTGCAGTTTCCCTTGGCACGAGCAATGTGCCGGCACCCTCTTCGGCAGGGTGGGTCTCACCGTTGTAACTGATGCTGCCACCTTTTGACGCTGCCATAACATAAACGAGGTGGTAGTCATCGCCCGCCTCGGGCTCGAACGTGCGGCCTTCTGATACGGTCCGCCGGTAGACGGTTAGGTTCTTGGAACCGCACAAACTGTCGCTGCAAATCACCCTTGCCAATCCGGAATCGACCGGCTTGGCTTCGGCAGTATTCGAGTTGATGATTGAAACGTCGTCTATAGTTGGCATGTATCATTCCTCCCTGTTATATAATTGTTTTGGTGCTCAGTCTGCCCAGCACGTCCTTAAGTTCTCTTAAAAATGCGTCGGTATCTTCGGGAATTCCCATTGAAACGCGGATATAATTCACAAAATCATCGCCGCCGACGGTAGCAATCCTAATACCGCGCTCACGCATAGCTTTTACAATCTCCATGCCCGGCCGGCCGATATCACAGGCCACAAAGTTGGTTACCGATTGCATCGGCTCGTAACCCATTTCGTACAAGCCCGCGATAATGTGATCCCGCTCCTCCATATTTTTATCGAGGATAAATTTTGTATATTCCGGATCATGCCAGGCAGCGATGGCGGCAGCTTCAGCGAATCCATTCAAATTAAAGGTACTTGAAACCATGCGGATGGCATCAACCGTATCTGGTGATGAACAAATCGCATAGCCGAGACGGACACCGGCCAGCGCATACGCTTTTGAAAACGTGCGGGTTATCACCCAGGGACCTTTGCGGTCTTTTAAAATATTAAGCGCATCCGGCCCTCCGGCATGAACGGCAAACTCGTGATAAGCCTCATCCATAAATAACAAGACATTTTCCGGTGTGTTTTCACTAACGTGACGGATTTCGTCTTCATTGAGCATCATGCCGGTCGGGTTGTTGGGGGTTACGCAAACCAGCAACCGCGTATCATTGCCGATGGCATTGGTCAGTGCTTCGACATCAATGCTGCCATCCGCATTGTTCGGTACTGAAGTAACACTGGCATCAACGATTTTGAAAACACCATCAAAGCGTTTCCACACTAAATTAGGAGCAACCAGGTTCTGGCCCGGGGCCACTGAAATTTCGGCGATACTTGTTAACAACTGCGTGCTGCCGCCACCCCAGGTGATGTTTCCAGCCGGCACGCCCGTCCGCTCGGCGATTAAAGGTGTAAGCTCAGGGCATGTGCCGTCGGGATAGCGGTTAAGCGTATCGGCAACATTTTGCATCGCCTCGATCACTTTTGGCGACGGCGGATACGGACACTCGTTCAAATCCATCCGGTGGACATGTTTGCCAATTTCGTGATCGAGAATCTTGGTTGGGTTCCAAAACGGGATGTTTTGAAAATTAGGCCTGATATGCTGGGGCGTATTTACTTCTTTATCCATAATTCAATTCGTAATTCGTCTTAAAGGTGATGCAAAACCTGGCCGATAAAGATCTGAGCGCGCTCTGAAGCCGGGTTGTCAAAAAATGCATCGGGGGTGTTTTCCTCTATTATTTGCCCTTCGTCCATAAAAATTACGCGATCAGCGACCGTACGGGCAAATCCCATTTCATGGGTGACCACCAGCATGGTCATGCCTTCCCGGGCGAGATCAATCATGACGTCCAAAACTTCTTTCACCATTTCCGGATCAAGCGCTGAGGTGACTTCATCAAACAGCATGATTTTTGGATTCATGCAGAGGGACCGGGCGATGGCAACGCGCTGTTGCTGGCCACCTGATAACTGTCCGGGATACTTGCCGGCCTGATCGGTAATTTTAACGCGCTCCAAATAGGTCATAGCAATTTCTTCGGCTTCCATTTTTGGCAAACGTCTTACGAGGTGTTGCCCAATCACCAGATTATTGAGCACTGTCATATGCGGGAACAGGTTAAAGGACTGAAAGACCATTCCAACTTCTGAGCGGATGTGATCAATGTGTTTGAGATCGTCTGTAAGTTCTACACCATCGACAACAATAGTGCCCTGTTGGTGTTCTTCGAGCCGGTTGATACAGCGGATCATTGTTGATTTGCCCGAGCCGGATGGCCCGCAAATGACAATCCGCTCGCCCTTGGCAACTTTAAGATCAATGTCGCGTAGTACATGAAAGTCACCGAACCATTTGTTCACTTTGTCGAATAAAATTACCGGCTTTTCTGACATCGTTGTTCCTAACGGCTTTTAATAATCGACATTGCTACGGTTTTCCAACCGCAGAGAATATTTCGACATGCCGAACGTAAATGAAAAATAAATGAGGGCTGCGAAGACATAGGCGGAACTGAAAATATGCGGCGGTCCCACCCAATCGGAGGATTCAAGTGACAACTGAATGATCCCGAGCAGGTCGCTAAAGCCAATTAACATAACAATCGTTGTTTCTTTAAATATCATAATACAGGTATTCATCAACGCAGGTATCGAGTTGCGAATGGCTTGGGGCAAAATGATGTAACCCATCATTTTCCAGTAGGACATCCCGATTGCACGGGATGCTTCAAATTGTCCGATGGGTATAGATTGTAGACCCCCTCTAAACACTTCGGCCATATACGCAGAGTTAAATGCTGCAAAAGCTATAAATGCCCGAACAACAACATCTATCCCTGCGCCGTCCGGAATAAAAATCGGAAGGAGTGCGACGAACATCACAATAATAACGATATGCGGTACGCCGCGCCAGAACTCAATAAAATAAGTACAGACTTTACTGATGACTTTAAGTTCTGATGTCCGACCAAGTGCCAGGATGAGCCCCAAAGGAATGGAGCCCAGGATTGCAATACTGGCAATTACCAGGGTTAATAAAAGACCACCAAATTCCTCGGGAGCAACATATTTTAGATCAAACGTGTCACCGACTAAGAAAATATACGCCGTAATTGGGAAAATGATGACCATCGTTATGCGAAAATATTTGGTCCAACGACCATAAGAATATAGAAACGATATAATGGTCAACGCAGCTAATACATAGACAATATTTACTCGCCAGTAGAGTTCATTGGGGTATAGACCATAAACAAAGAGATGCCAGCGGTCGGTAACAAAAGCCCAGCATGCACCGTTACTATTGGGACACGACTTTGCCGAATCGCCAAACCAAACGGCATTTATAAATGCCCAGTGAATTAGGAAATTAGCCAGATTAAAAATAATATAGACCAGCAGCAATGTAATTAACGAGTTAAACCAGCTTGAAAAGAAATTAGCCCGCAGCCAACCTAACAGGCCTTTAGATTGGTATGGCGCAGGCTGCGGCATTTTGAAAGGAGCAAGAATAGGTTCCATCTTTCTAAACTACCTTTCCGGTATTCGGGTCATGTGGTTGTAAATAGCCATAAGCATGGCGATAAAAAGACTGATACCCAGATACCCGGCGAGAGTAATTGCTTGGAGTTCCATCACCTGTCCGGTTTGCGGAGCAATTGCTCCATCCATGGCCCAGAAAAAATCGGCGTAACCTATCGCGCCGGCAAGAGCTGTCGATTTGGCAAGGCTCAAATATTGATTTGTAACTGGAGGAATAATAAACCGCATGGCTTGCGGAACAATAACTTGGGAATAAGTCTGCATGTTCGTAAAGCCAATGGAGCCGGCGGCTTCTTTTTGACCTTTATCAACGGATTGGATGCCTGCACGTATAATCTCTCCCACGAATGCCGCATTATACAATGTCAGACCAAATACCATTGCTGTAAATTCCGGTTCAAGAGCGGTTCCACCTTTAAAATTAAAACGGCCAAATTTCGGTACTTCCCAGGTAACTGGAAAATCCAAAGCCCAGGCGACAAGCAGCGGCAATAGGATGATCAAGCCTGCTCCCAAAATGAGTGACGGAAAAGGTTGCCCTGTATTTTTTTGTCGGTGTTTTGCCCATGCCCAGATAATGGCGGAGATTAATGTCGCTATCAAAAGAGCCCACGCAACAAATTCCGCGCCGCCCTCTAAAACAGGTAACGGAATAAAGAAACCTTCGATATTGAGAAATGCCACGTCAAAAAAACTAATGGAAGATCTTTTCATAGGCAGCATTTTAAGCGCTGCAAAATACCAGAAGAAAAGTTGGAGCAGCAGAGGGATATTTCGGAAAACCTCCACGTAGCCATTACCAAACTTGCGCAGAAGGAGGTTCGGCGAAAGTTTAAACATTGCAATAAAAAAGCCCAATATAGTGGCGAGAATTATGGCAATAAGCGATAGAAAGATCGTATTGAGCAAGGTTACGATCATCGCCTCGATGTAGGTCGATCGGGGGCTGTAGTCAATAAGTGCCGGGCTGATCGGAAAGCCGGCTTCATCGGTTAAAAAATCGAAGCCCGTTTTCAGGCCAAGCCGGGCCATATTGGTTGTCGCTATATCATATACCCAGAACATCCCGCAAATTATGACTACAACCAGTCCCCATTGGTACGTAAGCGAACGTACACTGCCTTTGCGCCAGAAGCTGAGTAAATTTTCCATCAAATAGACTTAAGTGTTTCAATACTAACAGGTGCCTCATTAAATTAATTAATGAGGCACCCGGGGATCAGTTTATTGGATAATGGTGTTAAGGCTTAACGGAAAGGCGGAGAAATAAGCAGTCCACCTTTAGTATGCAGTACGTTCTTGCCTCGAGGCATGTTTAAACGACTATCTTTGCCTAAATGTTTTTCCCACATTTCACCGTAATTACCGACGGCTTTAATGGCATTGTAGGCCCAGTCTTTACCCAGTCCAATTTTTGCTCCGAACTTTCCTGTTGTCCCCAAAATACGCTGGACAAATGGGTTCTTCGCAGTTGCCCTCACCTTATCGACATTCTTGCTGGTGATACCATATTCTTCAGCGGCGATAAGAGCGTTAAAAGTCCAGACAACAATATCTTTCCAGACCTGATCGCCGTGACCAACCATCGGCGAAATAGGCTCATTTGAAATAGTTTCCGGTAAGATCATATGTTCATCCGGGTTTGTCATGGATAAGCGACGAGCACCAAGACCAAACTTATCTGTGCAGAAAGCATCGCAACGCTTCGCATCATACGCCTTTTGAGCTTCGCCCATACTTCCAAATGTCACCTGCTTGAACTTCATCCCGTTTTTGCGGAAGTAATCCGACACATTACCTTGCGTTGTCGCACCAGCTGACATGCAAAATGTTGCGCCATCCAACTCTTTAGCTGTTTTTACGCCGAGGCTTTTACGAACCATGAAACCTTGGCCGTCAAATACCATAACGCGGGTAAAATCGAGGCCTAGACCCACATCTCGCGCGAATGTCCAGGTAAATCGGTGCGTAACCACGTCAACGGTGCCCGCTTTCATAGCATTAAAAGCAACAGGTAGTTTCATTTTTGTTGTCTTGATTTTATCGGCGTCACCAAGTACCGCCGCAGCAATAGCGCGGCACAAGTCAACATCAAAGCCAACCATTTTTCCGGCTTTATTCGGGAAAGCGTAACCCGGCACGCCTGGCACAACGCCGCAATGCAGGATGCCAGCTTTCTTAACATCGGCAAGACGGTCAGCCTGTGCATTATTGGCAACAATGCCGAAAGTTGCGATAGCAAGTGAAGCGGCAAATAAATAACGGGCCTTAAAGCTAAAATTTTTCATTTTATTCCTCTCTGAATAGGTTGTTAAAGGGTCTTAAAATTAATTTTGTACAGCCAAATGATTTCTTGTCATTTTAATGACATTCAGAATTGTCACAAGAGAAATTATAAGGTAAATATGTATTATTGCAACATAATTTATATAAGAAGGCAAGGTGAAAATAATCAAGAAGACAAGGTAGAAATTATAATGAGCGAAAAAAATAAATCGGACCAACAGACCTATATACCTGATTTCTATCCGACTACTTTGATCCGGGCAATCTATGTGCGCAATTTTACGGCTATGAAAGAGATCTTGCGGCCGTTCAGTATTACGCCAGTGCAGTGGCGAGTCTTGACCAATCTCCAGGAATTTGATGGCCAAAACGTCAATGCACTGGCGGAACGAAGCTATACGGACCGTACCAATCTCAGCCGCGCGGTGGCCATGCTCGAAGAGGATGGGCTGGTGGAGCGACGCCGTGAAGACCGCGATCAACGGAATGTCCTGGTTTTTATTACTGAGGCGGGACTGAAGAAATTTGATGAAGCCCGTCCCGCGGCTTTGCAGGATATTGATTTCGTGCTCGAAGGTCTGTCGAAATCAGAAATCGACACTCTGATGGCATTGCTTAATAAAATTAAACACAACACCTATCGCACTCGACGCCCGTCACAAGTCGAATTACCAGAGGTTGGTCATGCCTGATGCAACACAACAATCCGGGGGTCAGTACCTCGTCGATCATTTGATCGTCAACGGCATTGACCGGATATTCTCCGTACCGGGGGAGAGCTTCCTGGGTGCAATGGATGCGTTCTATGGGCGCAGCAATGAAATTCAGTTCGTCAATTGCCGCCAAGAAGGTGGCGCGGCGTTTATGGCGGCTGCCTATGGTCGGATGACTGGCAAACCCGGCATTTGCTTTGTCACGCGCGGACCGGGTGCGACCAATGCCAGTATCGGTGTCCATGTTGCCAAACAAGATTCTGTGCCGATGATTTTGTTTGTCGGACAAGTATCAGTTTCTTCAACTCATCGGGATGCGTTTCAGGAAATTAACATTACGGCGATGTTCAAGCCCCTGGCGAAATGGGTTGTGCAAATTGATGAAGCCAAACGCCTACCTGAATTACTGGCGCGGGCTTTCAAAGTGGCAACCTCTGGCCGGCCGGGCCCGGTCGTTATTAGTTTGCCGGAAGATGTGCAGCGGGATCTGATCAAGACTCTACCGGCTGTGAAAAATCAACCCACCGCACCAAGCCCGTCATCGGCGCAAATGTATCAATTGGGTGTGCTGATATCTCAAGCCAAGCAGCCGGTTATTGTATTGGGCGCGTCGACCTGGACGGCGGAAGCCTGTGACCAAATCGCCGATTTTACTGAGCGCCACAATATTCCCGTAGTCGCCAGTTTCAGGTGCCAGGATAAAATTGATAACGATCATCCTAATTATGTTGGTGTGTTAGGCGTCGGTACACCACCCTTTATATCTGAACTGGTTGATGGAGCTGATCTGCTGATCATGCTCAGTGTCGAGCTCAGTGAGATCGTTACCGAAAGCTTCACCAAGTTCTCTCATCCCAAGATGCAGCAGCAATTGGTCCATGTGCACCCGGATGAAGAAGAACTTGGCCGGATTTATCAGCCCGATCTCGCTATTCATTCCGGCATGGCAGAATTCGCTGCGCAGCTTGCAGACAAAACATTTAAATCTAAGGCAAAGCATTCGGTGGATGTAGCCGGTTTGCGCCAAAAATTTGAAGATTTCACTATACCATCGACCTGTCCTGGTGATGTCCATATTGGTGAAATACTGACGTGGCTGGATCAACGACTGCCGAAGGATACGGTTATATCGTGCGGCGCTGGTAACTATACCCATTGGGTTTTGCGATTCCTAAAACATCGCCAGTTTGGCACTCAGCTGGCTCCTTTGGGTGCGGTGATGGGCTATGGCGTACCGGCGGCGATTGCCGCCTCGCTGCAATATCCGGATCGATTGGCGGTGGCGTTTGCCGGAGATGGTTGCTTTTTGATGAACGCGCAAGATATGGCGACGGCTAAGAAGTATGGCGCCCAGCCAATTATCATTGTTATCAATAACGGTATTTATGGCTCGATCAGAATGCATCAGGAGCGTGCTTTCCCAACCCGCAACATTGGCACCGATCTCGAAAACCCTGACTTTATCGCCTATGCCGAAGCCTTTGGCGTGAATGCTTTCCGTGTCACCAAAACGGCTGAGTTCGAAAAAGCGTTCGAAGAGGCGATGGCTAAACCGGGCCCCAGCCTCATTGAGCTGGTGGTTTCTGAAGAGGCGATATCCCCAGCCTTTACCTTAAGTGAATTGATCGAGCGTTCCCTCGATTCTCAGGAGGAGAAATGAGATGACCCGCGACGTAATTGATCCGAAGCTTCTCTTTCGCGACGAAGTCGTCAACCTGCCGGTATATAAAACGGGCACGAAGTTTCATGAATTGACGGAAGAGCAATCCAAGCAGGAGATGCTGCGGCTGGGCAGCAATGAAAACCCGTACGGGCCGAGCCCACGCGTCTTTGAAGCGATCCAAGAAAGTTTAAACGAGGTGCATCTCTACCCTGATAGCACGTGCAACGATATTGCGGAAAAATTGGGCGAAAAGCTTGAAATTGACCACGGAAGATTGGTTTTTAATAGCGGTTCGGAAGCCATTTTACATGCGATGGTGAATGCCTGCCTTCGGCCGGGCGATAAAGTTGTGAGTCTTGTGCCGAGCTTTCCTATCATTAATATTTTTGCTCTCGCCGCTGGCGCAAGCGTTATTGGTGTGCCGCATGAAGATGATCTGTCGTTTTGTGCCGATAAAATTTGTCAGGTAGTGGGGGGGGGCGTGCGCATGGTCTATTTGTGTATGCCCAACAATCCGACCGGCAGTTATTTTACTGAGCCTGATTTAGAAAGAATTGTGGCTACGGCGAATTCCGAGACGTTGTTTGTATTGGATGAAGCCTATGTTGAATTTGCGGGAGATAAGCCGGATTATCCCGATGCGATCAAAATTCTGGAGGTGGCGGGACAGCCTTATATTGCGCTCCGTACCATGTCTAAGGCTTACGCGCTGGCCGGTATGCGGATTGGCTATGGCATCTCTTACTGCGAAGAGTTCGCTGGTATACTTAAACGCGCCAGCACTGTTTTTAATATCGGGGGGATGACGCTCAAGGCGGCTGAGGCGGCGTTGGCCGACCAGGCTCATTTGACGCAGTGTCTAAACGCTATTTCAACTGAGAAATCT
>Ga0066827_10000989_pt1 | contig 13240 bp, 14 predicted proteins | sample ETNtaG_34_FD_65609 | JGI IMG/M metagenome (GOLD analysis project Ga0066827, IMG submission 65609) | Marine microbial and viral communities from oxygen minimum zone, Eastern Pacific Ocean - ETNP201306SV51 | ecosystem: Environmental > Aquatic > Marine > Oceanic | place: Pacific Ocean: Eastern... | reverse complement strand
GGCTTTCAAATATGCCTGACATGTCATCAGGAACGTCGCCCATGACAAAACAGTTAAACAGCGTCACATCACGTTCAGTACCAGCGCCCGACATAATGCGTCCGGCCGGCAAAAAACGGAAATCACGCAGCGCCTCATAAAACTCGTCAGCATAATCTTCCGGGCTGGTCTCGGCTTGGGCCAGCGCAGTACCGACACGGTGAAAGGTGTCGTCAATCGTTTTGTCGATTGCTTCACCATCAGCGCTCTTGAAGCGGTATTTCATGTCCCAAATTTGCTGAGAAATTGCGGCAATTGACGACATTTTGAACGTTTTTCCTGGTCCCGGTTAAAATTCAATATATTTTGAGGCGCTCAGTGTAGCGGTAAATTGCATCCATGGTCAAGAAAAGTTCTTGTTTTGTTTCCCCCGTAATTAAAAATTTACCCACCATTTTATATCTGCCTAACGAATTGTTTTTTAAGACTTTATACTGTTTTAGGCGGAATTCACAGGCAGGTTGTGAAGCGAGTGAGTGGAAAAACTATAGATGTCTCGTTCAGGTGGTCCGGGGTCCGGAGCAGATAATGGATTGGTTGATTTCACGAAAATGAACGTGATTTAACTAAATTTGACGATACAGAAACCAGCTATTTTCCTTATACTTGTAAATTTAATATGAAAGGAATCTAAATTAATTTGCAACGAAGAAATTGGTTAAGATCCCTGCGTTTTGATGTCAGGCCGTATTCAAGCCGCTGTAACCATTTTGGCGGTCGAGGCAAATTTTGAGAAAGCCAATGATCCGGAGGAGGTTGCAAAACTAGCTGCGATGATCAGAGACGAAGCATTGGTACAGATGTAAAGGTGCCGCTTCCCCAATTAATTGAGTGTCATCCGGTTTCCCCAGAGTTCTTAGTACTCTCGCTTGTGTTTTCTGATATCTCTTCCGGTGCCAAAAAGCCGGCTTCTTTTTCGAGTTTTTCGGTGGCTGCTTTGATGCGGCTTTGCAGCTCTGCCATAAATTCTTTGCGGCCCATACCAGGCTCAATCGGCGGCAGGAATTCGATGATGATCTTGCCCGGATTTTTTAGGAATTTCCGGCGTGGCCAAAATAATCCGGAGTTGACTGCGACTGGTACGACGGTGGTGTCCAACTGCGTGTAAATTGCGGCAACGCCGGGATGGAACGTACCAATTGTACCAGACGGCATCCGCGTACCTTCCGGGAAGATGGTGATCGAGCGGCTGTTATCCATGATTTCTTTGGTTTTTCTGATCAATTCACGCATTGATTTAGCACCACCGGTCCGGTCGACTAGCACATGCGAGCTTTTGGTCATGTACCAACCCCAAAACGGAATGCGGGTGAGCTCGGATTTCATGATGTAGGCATTGTCGCGATGTTGCCATAGGAAAAAGATCGTTTCCCACACTGATTGGTGTTTGACGGCAAAGACCACTGGTTTTTTAGGTAAGTTTTCTAGCCCCCTCATTTCAAAGGTAACGCCAATAATTTTCAGCAGCGCAAAACAGCCCTTTGGCCAGAGCGAAATGGCGCGGCGAAATGTCGCTGGTGAAAACGGCATAGCGATCCAGAGGAAGGCCAGCATAAAAGTGGTCCAACCAAAAAATAAAAAATTAAATATTCCCGAACGAATATAATTCATGGGGCCGGTGATCCATTAATCAATATACCCCATAGCTTTTCCATTTTTCGGCGCGCGGAAGCGACAATATATTTGGTATATTCACTGATGATCAGCGTTGCCGTGCCCGGCCATAGCCACCATTGGGCGCGTTTAAATTGTGCCGGGAAGACGGCGTGAGGAATAATCTCAAGCGCCGGCATAAGATGGCTAAATTCCAGCAGACTGCGCGGCATGTGGTAATTTGCCGTCACCAACCGAAGTGACCGGTAATTCTGGCTCTTTATCCATCCGGTGGTTTCAATAGCGTTGCCGGCGGTACTAGTCGCATTGTAGCCAAGGCTGATACAACAGAGAAGATCGGCCGGGCTACGTTGTTGAATTTCGAGCAGCCGACGCACATCGTTGCCGCGGTATACCCCCGAAACAAACAGCTTTTTGGCTTTTTTATCCGTTAGTAAAGTCAGACCTTCCTTCAGTCTATCACTGCCGCCGGTCAGTACGACAATTGCATCGGTCGTTCGCTCTACATTGGTTGTCTGGTGCGGAATCATGCCGACAAACACGAATAGCCCATATCCCCAGACGCCAACCAAAACAATGAGCAATAGGCCAAATAGCCGCAATCGGCGTTTCGGTCGCGGGGCCCCAAACATGGTGTGCGGTGTCTCCATGCCCTAGACCATTTTCTTTAAGGTTTTTAGCACCGTAGAGCGCGCGGTCACCATGGCAATAAGCGCAATGATCGGAATAATCGCGCCGACACTAATCCAAATCGAAACATCAAGGCTGGCTTTTGGCAGTAAGCCTTCTTCCAAATTTTCTAAAATAAAATCAAAGAGATAGAGTATAGGAGCAGCCAGCAAGATACCGACAAAGCCACCTTGCAGGCCGACGATAAAGGCGCGTAGCGCAAATTGGCGGGCGATGAACTCATCTTGGGCACCGACAAAATGCCACACCTCAATAGTCCGGCGATGGATGCCCATGCCGGTGCGGGTGGTAAAAACGACTGTGCCGATGGTCGCCAGCGTTATCAGCAAAACGACAGCTGTGGCGATGAGCTCGGTTGAGCGCAACGTATCCACTAGACTGGTCAACCAGATACTATGATTATCAACGGTCGTGCCGGGTATGATCGGCGCCACGAGTTCAGTTAATTTTTCGGCACTCAAATCCGAGCTTCGATCAACTTCGACATCAATGATCTGCGGCAATGGTAAGCCATCAGAATCGGCGGTCTCACCGAGCCACGGTTTCAGCAAATCACTAATCTCGGCAGAGGCGATGTGCTTTGAAGACAATACCCCGTCAACTTGCTTCAACGCTGTCAGTGCTTTCCTGACATGTATCTCATCGGCTCTGCTATTTTGGCCAGCCGGTATTTGGATCGTCATGGTGTCCCTTATACCGTGCTCAAAGGCACTTGAAATTTGATTGAGCATCAATAGTCCGGCAACCGAAAGGGCGGCCAGTAAAACCATAAAGGCGATGAGCCAAGGTAAGAACTGGTTGGTATCGTCTTTTTCTAAAGCTAGATTGGATTGGCGAAAAAACATCAATCGATTACCTCTCCCACCTCGGTTAAATTCACTGGATTTGGTTCATCTGTCGGGATTATTTTCAACCGGCCATTATCGATTTTCAACACTGGCCACCCGAATTCCTGGACGATGGCTTCATTATGGGTAGCGATCACGACGGTGGTGCCAAGCCGGTTGAGCTCTTCAAATAAATGCATCAGCCGGTCGGCGATCCGGTCATCGACATTACCGGTCGGCTCATCGGCATAAAGGATTTTGGGCCGGGCAATTACCGCTCGCGCAATGGCGACTCGTTGCTGTTGGCCACCGGACATCGTTGGCGGACGAACATCCATATGATTTTCCAAGGCCACCCAAACCAGCAGCTCTTCGACATGGCGGCGAATTTCCGATTCGCGCACTCCAACTACCCGCAACGGCAAGGCAACGTTATCAAAGGCACTCAAATGGGGCAGTAATCGGAAGTCCTGAAATACGACACCAATGCTTCGGCGGATCTTAGGAAATTGCTCGCGTGGCAGGGTCGAGACATCCCGCCCGAATAGGGAAATCAATCCACGGGTCTGACGATGGGCGAGATACATCAGCCGCAAAAGTGATGATTTTCCAGCGCCACTGGGGCCTATCAGGAAATGAAACGAGCTCGCTTCAAGGCCAAAAGTGATATCATGCAGCACTTCCGGCCCTAATCCGTAGCGCAATCCTACATTTTCAAATCGAACAACTTCGGCCATGTTTCAGGTTTGTGATCCTCAAGAGTTTTGATTAATTGGCCCCAGAATGACATGCTATTTGCCCTTTCGTCCAGCGCCGCTTGTGTTCAGAACCGCATTTTTCTATAAGTATCAATGGCGTAATGACAATGGATCCCAATGTATATTTCTTGTCCTTCATGTTCGACATCTTTTAGCGTTGACGGTACAATGATCGGAACGGGTGGTCGGGCCGTTCGTTGTTATAATTGCAGTCATACCTGGCATCAATATCCAGAGGTTCATCAACCGCAAGCGCATTACGTTCCCGTTCAATATGTATCACTATCTCAATTTTCCATGCCGCCACAAGTCGCAGCACCAGCTCCAGTCGCAGCACTTGCACCCGAACCAGCTCCCCTTCCTGAGCCCGAACCGGCACCAGAACCTAAACCAGAACCCATACCGGAAGAGGATTTACCGTCTGATGAAGATTTGGATGCGATGCTCGGCGATACCGATAGCGTCGAGGAAGCCGGCTCTTTTGCCACGGAAGTACCTGAAGATGTGACTGAAATTGATGTAGAAGAGCCGCAGGGTAGCCTTATTAAAACCTTGATCAAGGTGGTTGTCATTTTGGTAGTTGTCGTCGGATTAGGCGTTGGCGCGGTGTTTAAGCGTGGTATCGTTGTCGATCTTATTCCTGCCACCAATGTTGTCTTTGAGTTGATCGGTTTACGTGTTGCGATTCCGGATGAAGGACGATAGGTAAATGCAGGTAGTCCAAAACGCAAAACCATCGATGGCAAAGATTACATCGTATTGCGTGGTTTGGTCAGGAATGCCAGTGATATTGAATAACTTGTTCCTCAATAGCGCTCCCAAGTCAGACTGAGCCGCGCCAGTCTGAGATAAGCTTGGTAAAAATAGCCGTGTCTTGTACTACCGTTCGCCAGATTCTCACCTACCAATGCAATTGGCTAACTAGGCCTAAACGATATATAGGGTGTAATCCGTTGTTTAAGAATTCCAGTTTGGCAGATTTTCATACTTTATCAAAGTGTCTGGTTCTATGCGCTCGCGAATGATTGAATAGGCGTCACCCTTGACCAATACCTCGGGGATCAGGGCACGGCTGTTATAAGTCGATGCCATCACCGCGCCATAGGCGCCGGCCGAGCGGATCGCCAATAAATCCCCAGCTTCAGCCGATGGCAGGTCCAGCTCGGTGGCAAAGGTGTCACTGGTCTCGCATACCGGGCCAACAACATTAACGCATTCCATATTTGCGCCTGAGTATGGCTCGCTCACCGGCACGATATCGTGCTTAGCCTCATACAGGCTGGGCCGCATTAGATCATTCATCGCTGCATCCAAAATCAAGAATCGGCGGGTTGCTCCTTCTTTCGCATAAACAATACTGGTGACCAGAATTCCTGCATTGCCGACGATCAGCCGGCCCGGCTCAAACAAAAAATCAGCGTCAAGATCACCGAGAATTTCAGCGACGACTTTGCCGTATTCCGCTGGACTTGGCGTCGTCGCAGTGTCGTAAGGGATACCGAGGCCACCACCGAGATCAAGTCTTGGAATTTTATGCCCGTCGGCACGCAAAATAGTGACGACATCTTTGAGTCGGATGAAAGCGTCCCGAAATGGTTCAAGCTCGGTCAATTGGGAGCCAATATGCATCGCCAGCCCAACGTTCTCGATATGAGACAGGCTATTAGCTGCTTTAACGACCTCATGAATGCGCGTCCACTCAATTCCGAATTTATCTTCCGACCGCCCGGTCGATATTTTGTTATGGGTATGGGCATCGATATCGGGATTAATGCGAAACGCAACCGGAGCCGTTATACCCATTGAACCGGCAATTTCGTTTAAGACCTGCAATTCCGGCTCAGATTCGACATTGATCTGCAGGATATTTTCTTTCAGTGCGTGGGTCAGCTCATCACGCGTTTTACCGACACCGGAAAAGATTATTTTACTGGCCGGCACTCCGGCTTTGAGGGCGCGCGTCAATTCGCCTGATGACACCACATCGGCGCCAGCGCCTAGATCAGCGAGGGTTTTGATGACGGCGACGTTTGAATTGGCTTTAACGGCATAGCAGATGGTCGCTGGAAGACCAGCCAGTGCTTCTTCAAAAACTCGATAGTGACGTTCTATCGTCGCCGTCGAATAGCAATAAAAAGGCGTGCCGATGGCTTCCGCAATATCGGAAATCGGCATGTCTTCGGCGGCGAGGGCGCCGTTTTTATAGTCAAAATGATCCATATCTGAGTCTGTTTCTGAGATCAATAACCGGGATATTTACGCGGATATTCAGTCTCTTTGCCAGGCGGTTTACCCAGCTCGCTTTTCTTGCCGCACGCTGACATGATTGGCAGCGTCATTAAAGCGACCAATAACGATAATATCCATTTTTGCATACGATGTCGGTTCATTTGCATAAATCCAAAACTATCTATTAGCCAAGATACTTCTGCCGCGCTTGAGCGCAAGCGTCTTTCACGTTTGCCGGAGCTGTTCCGCCAAAGCTTGACCGAGCTTTCAATGCCTGTTCAACATCCAGCACAGATAAAACTTCTGCCGTGATACCCGGCTCAATACCTTGCATATCTTCGAGCGAAAGTTCTTCTAACATGCAATCCTTACTTTCGGCCAGTTTTACCATCGCGCCACTAATATGATGGGCTTCCCGAAAAGGTTTGCCAAGAACTCTGACGAGCCAATCGGCCAAGTCAATGGCATTTGAATTCGCCGCCATTGCCGCCGCCAGCATATTATCAGAATTGAAGGTGATTTCCTCAAACATGCCGGTCATCGCCGCGATCGTGAGCGCCAGCGTGTCAGCGGTCTCAAATACCGGTTCTTTATCTTCTTGCATGTCTTTACTGTAAGCCAATGGCAGGCTTTTCATGACAATTAGCAGGCTATTGAGATTGCCGATTACTCGGCCCGATTTAGCCCGCACCAGTTCCGCAGCATCCGGGTTTCTTTTTTGCGGCAGCATCGAACTACCGGTGGAAAAACTATCCGGTAAATTGACAAAACCAAAAGATGCACTTGCCCAAACAATAATTTCCTCGGCCAGCCGTGACAGATGAACCGAAAGAATTGAGGCCAGCGATAGATATTCAAGGGCAAAATCCCGATCCGAAACGGCATCCAAGGAATTCGCTGTCGGTGCGTCAAAGCCGAGTGCCGCAGTGGTTGTCTGCCGGTTAATCGGAAAAGACGTTCCCGCCAGAGCACCTGATCCCAATGGATTTTCGTTCAATCTCGCCCGGCAATCGACCACCCGGCCCCGATCCCGGCCGATCATTTCGACATAAGCCAACAAATGATGGCCAAGTGTAACCGGTTGCGCCGTCTGTAAATGCGTATAGCCTGGGATGATTGTCTCTGCATGTTCTTCGGCGCGCGTAATCAACACAGATTGGAAGGAATGCAGGTCATGATCCAACTGGTCGAGTTCGTCTCTGACCCATAATTTAAAATCCGTCGCCACTTGGTCATTTCTGGAACGCGCTGTATGGAGACGGCCGGCAGCTTCACCGACTATTTTGGTTAACCGGGCTTCGACATTCATGTGAATATCTTCAAGCTCGGTTTTAAATTCAAAATCACCGGCTTCGATTTCTCCCAAAATTTGGTCAAGCCCATCACTTATCCGCGCCCCATCTTCGGCCGAAATGATATTTTGTTCGACGAGCATCACTGCATGCGCTTTGGACACAGCTATATCCTGGGCATACATCCGCTGATCAAAATCGATGGAAGCGTTTATCCGCTCCATGATTTCTGACGGCCCACCGTCAAATCTACCACCCCAAATGGTGCTCGAACTAGTATCTTTTTTTGTCGTGTCACTCATAGTCAAAATACAAATTTCCATTGGGAATCGATATTCCCGTTAAAGGACGCGCTATAATGGTCATATCCGGCGCGCAATCAAGTGTAATGCTATGATATTTATACTGAAATTGGGGTTAAAAAGCAGGAAATTACGTTTTTACCGGCTTTTTGCTGAGTTTTGCTATTTTTACCGCCTCTTCATCTTCTTCTTTTTGGGCCTGTTTTAGCTTTTTCTACCATTTGATAATTTCATCTTTTTGGCCGCGCCATTTTAACTCAACGTTGGTGCCGACCGAATCTTCTTGATCTTCGTTGAAATCTACAGACATGAAATCACCAAATTCTTCAACAACAGGTGTGAGATAAATTGTGGCAAATTCCGGCTCACGTAACACGAGCTTGGCGAAATCGCCAAATTCATCGCGGAAAACTTCCATAAATACTTTGAGAAAGAGTATTTTGAGCAGCACTAGAATTGGTAGGCTTTCCATTGACGTGTCGGCGATACTCTCATCAAGCACCCAGGCAAAATCCTCATACACACCAAGAATTTCAGCAAAATATTGCTGCTCGCGGGGGCGGCATTTTGACCACTTTTACGCAGGATGATCTGCAAATCTAGTATCGCTGACGACAATTACTCGTTGCTCACACCATTTGGTTTTTCCGGCGCATCGGCAGGCACGTCCGCTTGATCAAAAACGTGTTGTGGTATTTCTGGCCTTTTCCTGCGTCATTTTTATTTCAGCAGTGAATAACCGTTTTTTTGGTGTGCCAGCTATTAATGTTCCATGGTAGGGGCGTAATCAATATTATAATATATTCTAGCACCGATATTTTAGTCCTACCGTTAATATCGATGATATTTTTATTATTTTGAACCAGATATGCAATTTTATGTGTAATTTCAATTGGAAAGGCAACATAGACCAAAGTTACTGTATTTAAATTATCAGGAATTAATGCTTTTATTTTAATGCTTTAGTAGATTTGGCCAGCCATTCTTTCAACTTATTATCCATCAGTGGTTCTAACGCTGATCGAACCTTTTCGTAATAAGTATTGAGCCACTTAATCTCAAGTTCAGTCAGCATAGATACATCGACAAGGGCAAGATCGATGGGTGCCAGCGTAAGCGTTTCAAAGCACAATTGCGGGCGTTCCGACTGGTCGGAAATTGACGCTTTGGTGACGACAATTAAATTTTCAATCCGAATGCCGTATTCATCGTGCTTATAGTAGCCGGGTTCATTTGATATCACCATGCCGGGTTCCAGTGCGATGCGATTCGGCAGTTTTGAAATACGCTGCGGTCCTTCGTGAACGCCCAAATAACTGCCGATGCCATGGCCCGTCCCATGATCGTAATCCAATCCGGCTTGCCATAGTGCTGCCCGCGCCAAAATATCAAGCTGGGAACCGCTTGTGCCGGCAGGGAAAGTTGCGCTAGCCAAAGCAATATGTCCTTTAAGGACGCGGGTAAAGCGGTCAATCATTTCACTATTTGGCGTGCCAATCGCGACGGTTCTGGTCACATCGGTCGTACCATCCAAATATTGTGCCCCGGAATCGACAAGATAGAGCGAATTCTTATCGAGTTCTCGATTGCTTTCATTGGTAACCCGGTAATGGACAATAGCGCCATTGGGGCCAGAGCCGGAAATTGTGGGAAAGCTAAGCCCTTGAAAAAAATCTCCTTGGCGACGCAACATTTCCAATTGGCTGGCAGCCGACATCTCGGTTATTTTTCCGTTCTCGGCATTTTCATCAAGCCAGGCTAAAAAGCGGGTCAGGGCGACGCCATCACGCAAATGCGCATTGCGCATACCAGCTAATTCAACCTCATTTTTTCGGGCTTTTGGCAATTGGCACGGGTCAGTAAGACGTCGGACAGTGGCACCCGAGTTCTTCAATGTTTGCAATATTATCTCGGCGGCAGAGCTCAGATCCAAACCCACCTTGAATTTGTTGCTGCCAAGTTCTTCCAGTGCGGGCAGAAAGTCTGCTTGCGCGTAAACTTTAATATTGTCGTCTAAAGTTGCTAAAACACGATCCGAATATTTGCGGGGATCGGTATAAACATCGAATGAGCCGTCGGTGTGCATAATACCAAAAGCCAAGGTGAAGGGCGTAAAAGGTACATCGCCACCACGTATGTTGGCGAGCCAGGCAATTGAATCTGGTGCGGTTAATATGCTCGCTTCGACGCCTTCATTTTTCAGAATATCAGATATCATAGCGCGCTTTTCGGCCGAACTCTGACCAGCAAAGCGAATGTCATACGGCTCCACCGGCGTTATCGGCTTCGGTGGCTGGTTATCCCAGACGGCATCAACTGGATTGCTGCTTAATGCCACTAATTTTGCGTCGGCTTTGTCACAGGCTTGGCGTAATTTCGAAAGGCTGTCCGAAGTATGCAGCCACGGATCAAATCCAAGTTTGTTACCGGATTTCAGGTTTTCTGAGATCCACGCATCTGCCGGGTTGTCGACTGAGTGATTTATTTCAAAGTGGTTGTTATCTACCTGCTCCCTCGCTTGTAAGGTATAGCGGCCATCGACAAAGATTGCGGCTTTATCAGTGAGTACAATTGCCAGACCCGCCGAACCGGTAAATCCGGTTAACCAGGCCAAGCGTTGGGCAAATTTTGGTACATATTCGCCTTGGTGTTCATCGGCCAATGGGATGATAAAGCCGGATATTTTTTGCGTCGCTAAAATTTGCCGTAAATTGGTGAGGCGCTTACTGGTAGAGAACGTCTCGGTAATACCATAGTTAATTTCCCGGATGCGCGCCAATTCTACTGAAAGTATGTTTGCTAAATCAGCTGAGACCCGATCGCCAATTAACGTATGCCAGTTATCAGTTGCGCCGATGGCACTATCCGGTCCGGGCGCCGCAGCGACGCCTCTAATGATATCGCGAACCGCCACGATCGACAGATCGATCTGATTATCGATAAGAGCCTGTGACAGATCATCTTTAGTAGGCTTATCCATAGCTATAATCTACTAGCTCTAAATATTGTCGGTGAAATTGTTAATTTGAAGAAATTCGGCGATAGCCTTTACCCGATAGACAATTGGTAAAGTAGGAATAGCGATTTTTACGTGCATCATAAGTGGCTAATTGCATTTGCAGTTCGTCACGATTACGGAAGCTTGAATCACTTTCGATGTCTAATTGACGGTTAATCAAGGTGTTGGCCCGGGATTTACAGGCGGCAATGTCCGTCGACCATTGATTTTTGGGTTTCGAAGAATGTTGCCAGATTTCAGAGGTGTTGCTGCAAGCACTTAATACAAAGGCGCAAAATACCACCGCCAACAATGGCGCTGGTTGGACAACTTTTTGATAAGCTCTAACCGTCATTAATCGAATTCCTCCAATACCTTAGTCATAGCATAGTAAATGGTTAATCTCGTTATCTTAAATCATTTTTTTTCTTTTTTACACGAACAAATACTTGACTAAAAACGTTCGTATATCCAACAATACGCCTAATAATTCCAATAATATAATAATCTGAGCATCAACAATTTATTAATACAAAGGGGGGGGCTCAGTGTTCTCAACCAGTAGTTCTGAACGAAAAAGTTGCCCAAGCCGCCGATGTTAGCGTGGCCAATGAAAAGTGTCTGGTCGTTTGGCCTTGTTTGTGGTGGCTCTCGATATTGGCGATGCCAAAGAGGCTTTCGAGAAAGAGTTAACAGATTCGCTAATCAAAAATTTAGCGATTTATAAATGTCCGCGGCGGATGTTCTTCTTGGATGAAATGCCGCTGACCACAACCGGTAAGTTACAGCGCTTTGAGTTGCGAAAAATGGCTGAGGAACTGCAATTGGCGGCGGCAAGTTAGGAGGCAAGCAGATGGTTGAATTGAGAGTGGCAATAATAGATGTGCTGCATATAGACAAGGTTGGGCAGACTCCCTATGGTCAACCATATTTTAAAGTGAATCTTATTAGAATTAATTGAAACTCGTGGACGGAAAAACAATTTCAACTCCTCTCGAGAATAGCTCTCAAGCTAACGGTAGCGAAGCAGAAATAGATTTTGATATTTTGCCGACGCTGATCGGCTACCATTTACGCCGCGCTCAAATTACTGTTTTTAATGATTTCGTAAAAATGATGAGTGAGGTGCAAATAACACCGGGGCAGTTTGGTGTCGCCTTGCTGATCAACACTAATCCGGGTCTCACCCAATCTGCCTTAGCGCGCACTGTCGGCATTGAACGTTCGACAATGGTTGCGGTTATTGATGCCCTCGAAACGCGCGGTTTGGTTGAGCGGCGGCCATCGCCGGTGGATCGGCGTTCATATGCCTTGGTCTTAAGCGAGCAAGGCAATGATATGATCGAAAGATTGCGGCCGATGGTAGCGGCTCATGAGGATCGGATAGCTAAGAATTTATCTGCTGATGAAAGAGCTCAGTTAATTATCTTGCTGGCCAAAATCGCTGACTAGTTTATTAATTTTCTCTAAATTCTGATCGCGGATACCTAGTTTGTGCAAATATTTTAATGTGTTGTAGAAGTATTCGATACCGTTGCCGCTGGTGTCGCTCCCGATGGCTATTAATCTTGCGGTAACTTCATCCGTTAAGTTTCCAGCAAATTGCTCGTTGTCCGGATTAGCGATGTAACAAAAACCTGTTGTCGCTGGCCCTTAATTTCAGCCTGCATCCATTTTGGAATATAGACGTCATAGACCATTTCCAGATCATCCAAAAGCCGGTGAATCTGCGGCCATTTCTGCGCCGCAACGCGAAACGCCACCCCTCGGCAGAAACCACCTGGCAAAAGTCCAGCTACCAATCCCAGATTTTCCCGGGTGCCGCGGTAAAGATAGGAGTAGACACAGAGTGTCCGGTGATAGCTAAAAAAGGCGCACGGGCTGGGCTTCAAGATGATTAAAATCGGGCCGCCACATCAAGGACGCATAACCAAAAGCCCAAACATCATTATCCGGCGTGTTCATTCTCTGGTAACCAGCGCAACGCCAATAACGACAGCAGCCATGCCGACAAGCTCGGTCAGGCCTAATGCTTCATCAAAAATAAAAAATGACATTAGTGCAGTTACGGGTGGCACGAGATAGAACAGGCTCGCGACTTTGGCGGCGGCACCGCGCCGGATCAGCACCATTAACAATGAAATGGCACCGATTGACAAAATAATAACCAGCCAAAACAGGGCAAATATAAACTCACCAGTCCATTGAATTGCCATTGATTCAAAACAGACCACCAATATCGAAATAAAAATTAGTGAAGAAGAAAACTGAATAACCGAGCCGCTGCGCAAATCCATTTCACCGCAAAATTTCTTTTGATAGAGCGTGCCGGCGGTTATGCCGATAAGCGCCACCACGGCGAGCCAAAGGCCGGTGAGATTGCTGTCAGGCCCACCAACCTTGTGAGCAACCACGAGTGCCACACCGATAAATCCAACGCCAATACCAAGCCATTGCCGTCGATTGACGGTTTCACCTAACAGATGGCGGG
>Ga0066827_10000962_pt1 | contig 13374 bp, 11 predicted proteins | sample ETNtaG_34_FD_65609 | JGI IMG/M metagenome (GOLD analysis project Ga0066827, IMG submission 65609) | Marine microbial and viral communities from oxygen minimum zone, Eastern Pacific Ocean - ETNP201306SV51 | ecosystem: Environmental > Aquatic > Marine > Oceanic | place: Pacific Ocean: Eastern... | reverse complement strand
GCGGACAACGAGAGAAGAGCGCTAAGCGAAACCAGAGTTGTCAAGGACCAGATCTTGCTTACATTGTGGGACATTCTATTTTCCAGAAGCACTTTTACCAGTGGGCATTCTAGCCATATTGCGCAGCGGGTGCATTAGACATCTGTTCTTTGGATAAATCCCGTGTTCTTGCAGCTGATAGTCCTATGCCTGACAAGGTCGCGAGCGACTTTTCTTTTCGCGTAGTTTTGTAGCGTGCGAAGACAGGGGCCGGAGCAGCGATGCTGTCTGAACGAGTGGAGCCGCAGGCAGGACAATACTCACATCTCAGGAGAAGTTGATGTTCTGACGCAATCCTGTTTATTCCAGAAGAGGAGCAAGCCACATAATCTGCTGATCGGTCCATTGAACTGAGTTGTAGTTGTTCTCAACACGTAGTCGACCCGTTTGGCCCAGGCTATTTCTCAATTCACTGTTGGCAATAAGATTGCCGATAGCAGAGATCCATTCCTCCTTGGAACTTGCAAGAAAGCCTGTGATTCCGTCCTCGACAACCTCGGCGTTTGCACCGACATCCGATGAAACCACTGGAAGCCCTGCAGCCATATACTGCAGAACTTTCAAAGCGCATTTGCCCTGCGTCCAAAGATTGTCTTCCATTGGGGCAATTCCGATATCAGCCTGCTGCAGGGTTGACCGTTCTGCCTGCTCCGACCAGGCTACAGAATCAACCTGCAGGTGACTCAGATTGAAACTAAAATCACTCACAACTAATAGTCGGATATCCGGGAACGCTTTACCAAGTGCTTCAAGAATATCTCTGTGTTGTTCCAGATACTTCCTGGTCGAACTGCTCCCCAGCCAGACCAAAGTAACTTGATCAGGGCTGGCTTTACTGGTTTGCGGATATTTTGATGGATCGATAACGGTCGGGACGAAATGGACAGTCTGTGCACCACTGGCAGTGGCATGATTAACCAGATATGAGTTCCCTGCCCAGACTTGACTGCATCTCGACACAATTTGATGAAAACGTGTCTCACGGTGGGGAGAAGGATCCCCATTGCTTCGTAAAAAAATAGCGTCGTCAAAGTCAAAAATAAGTTTCTTACAGCAGTGATCAAGGAGAAAAAGGAGGAAGGCGCCATAGAGCTTTCGTTGGATAACAACAACGTCTGAATTGTATGCTTTTAAGAGTAGATTTGTTTTACCAATCAGACCAAGATCACTGTCAGTAAGTATAACTTTTGTGCCGCTCTTGCTAAGTGCATCTGCCAGAGGCGAAATCCGATATCTGGTCGTTGGATTGTTGTCTCCTTTGCTGACGAATAGCACTTGTTTCACAGATGTCTACTCTTTTGTGGCGACCACGATGATTTGTCGAGCGAAATCGAAATGCATTATCCTAAACCACGGATAGAATACATACTGACGTAGCAGTCTTTTTATCAATGAATCATGGTACAGGCGGTGAATACTGTTGACCTTGAAGCCAATCATTTCAAGAAAACCAGCCAATTCGTCGTAGCACCATGCGGATCGATGTGTGACATCACGTAAATAGCCTGGTGGATAGTAGATATTCGGTGTTGTTATGACGATCCTGCCACCTTGTGTCAGATGTGAGAAGCACCGCTGCAGAAGTCGGGAAGCATCTTCAAGCTCCAGGTGTTCAATAATTTCGAACATGCAGATAAGATCGAATTCACCTGACACCTGGTCGATATGATCGAAATCGTGTTGGTAACTCAGATCAATGTCACAGCTTTTGTAAGCACACCCTCCCCAGATCAGCTCCAGTCTCGACTGTAAACTTCTATCACCGGCACCGATATCCAGTACCTGGGTTGTCTTATCCCCCAGTGTTGAGAGAACTGAGTGATAACGTTTTTCCATCGGCAGGTCCCACAACTCGCCGTATCGTTCAGCGATATGCTTGCGATGTTGGTAAAGCTGGCTCCAATCGAACTCTGGCATTAACTGTCCCTGATTGATGGCGGTCGCTACTACATTCTTGCACTCAATAACGGAAATTCCAACGTGGTGACTGTATCAGTGACGATTGAGATCAGTCATGTCATGGGTTCAGTCCATGAGACTGCATGCACTCATGCTTGTGGCATTGCGTGTTTCAGCGGTTTTTCATCAATCACTCTGAGACCCCGGTGACTTATTTAGAACTCGTGACAACTTTGGCGTTGACAACACGGTATTGCAGCAAAATCAGAATTGTGAGAAGAAGCTTCAGATATCTTGTGCTCGAATCGGGTATCCCTGAATACCGGGTGGATCAATAAACCACCTTTTTTGCTGTTTGGCAATCATGACCAAGAGTGGCATTCTTAGCATTCAGTCAACGTCAGAAACGAGAAATACGATTATTAGCCTTCGTTCCTTGCCGACCATGCTGTTTTTCTCGTTATTATCTGGTTGCAGTGCCCCGGAGTCTGGCAACTTTCCGCTGGAAGGTATTTCAGTTGAACAGAAAACAGCTTCGATGGAGAAGTGGTCACGGAGTTGTGCGCTCTGTCATGTGAATGGTGAAGGAGGGGCGCCAAGAGTAGGGGATAGGGAAAACTGGCAACCCAGACTCGAACAGGGAACTGAAATATTACTGGCACACACTTTCCAAGGGTTCAACAGGATGCCTCCGCTGGGTTACTGCATGGACTGCAGTGAAACTGACTTTGCTGTCTTAATTGATTTCATGTCCGGAAGTGGTCGATGAAGTTAAGCAGAAGACGGTTTCTTGCGAGCAGTCTTCTGACTGCGATGTACAATCCTCTTATAGCGAATGAAAAAAAGAGTACGCTCCCCTGGTGGAACTGGTCAGGAGCACTAAGCTCGCGTCCGGTAGCTCGATTTGCACCGTCCAGTGAAGATCAGCTGGTTGATAGCCTAAAGCAGATAGTGGGGCCGGTCCGACCCGTTGGTGCAGGACATTCCTTCTCGCCACTTGTACCAACAGACGGCACACTGGTGGTACTCGACAAGCTCAACGGATTAATTAGCCATGATCCAAAAACGCAGACGGCATTGTTTGCAGCAGGAACTCGTTTGGGAAATGCGGGACCGTTGCTTGAATCAGTTGGTCAGGCTATGTTCAATTTGCCCGACATTGATCGGCAGACCTTGGCAGGCGCAATCTCAACATCGACTCATGGCACCGGACGCGATCTTGGTTCCCTGTCGAGTTACGTGACCGAACTAAGGTTGGTTACTCCGAATGGCGAAGTGTTGGACCTTGGTCCTGATCAGCAGCCGGATCTGTTTAATGCTGCCCGGGTAAGTCTGGGATCTCTGGGCATTATTTCAAGGATTGGATTTCAGAACAGAGATTCATTTAATTTGCGTTCTTCAACCTGGGTCGAAGATACTGAATCGGTCATTGAAAGCTTTAATGACCGTTGTAATGAGTTTGAACATTATGAATTCATGCCTCTTGTACATGCGGATTATTCACTGGTTATCGCCCATAAGGAGACAAAAGAACCAGTCCAACCTCCACTACCGGAGGATGATGCGGGTGGTATTTTTGGTGTCTTGTCAAAGATCCCAGTGATATTCCGAAGACCATTAATCAATTACTTACTCGGTGATACACCGAGGAGTGAGACGGTTGAACCATCCCACCTTGCGCTGACCAATGTGAGGAATGATCGATTCAACGAAATGGAATACTCTTTACCTGTCGACGCCGGACCGCAATGTGTACGGGAAATCTTGAAAACGGTAACCGATAATAGAATTGATGTACTTATTCCGCTTGAGTACAGGATTATTGCGAAAGATAACACCTGGCTTGGTATGTTTTCTGATGAACCCAGGGTGTCCATCTCAATTCACAGAATGGCAGGTTACGATTACAAACCTTACTTTGACGTCATCGAACCCATCTTCTGGAAATATGACGGCAGGCCACATTGGGGCAAAGTGCACTCGCTCGGATTTGCCGAATTATCGGCACTTTATCCGCGTTTGAAGGACTTCGTTGCGATACAGAAAACTCTTGACCCAAATGGTCAGATGCTTAATCAGCACTTAAAGAAGGTACTTGGAATAATACCTTCCTGAATAACCGGGGCATGCCGGATCATAAGATTTTGAAAGTCAGCAGCGATTATGGCTAAAACCAGGTGCTGTTCACATCAGATCTATTTTCCCACAATGGGTGATCTTCGAGGCCAAATTAACCTGTTAGTGCGCGAACCACCTGATTGATAACATTATCCGCCTTCTGTCGCATCTGTTCGTCGTTAGCGTCCTGGACTGGATGCTCTACAAAAACGCAGCGTGCATCTTTAAGACCGAGAGCCGTTGCCTGAGTGTCTGCAGCCTCAGCAAATTCTTCTGAAGCTACGGTAACAGATGGAAGCCCCTGCGTTTCAAACCATACCGTATCATGCAAACTGCACGTGGTACAGGAACCTCAGTCGGCTAAGGCTTCAATCACAAAGTCGTTGTTTGACTTTATTTCGGTTCTTAATTTGTCCGGTGCTGGCTTTGTGAAAGTCGGCTTGGCATAGCGATTGATGGTTACATTGGGAAATCGTTCTGCAAGCATCGACTCGAATTTGTCCAGTAGGATGTTACCTCGTGGTTTCGATATATCGAGCATGGCTAAACGCCCGGTAATCTCCCCACTGCGAGGTGACAGTTGCCGTTCAACCGGCACCTGTTCGTTGGTTGGATCTAGGATAGTGGTCATCTATGCCTCCTCTATTTTTTTTGAAACCACGATAGAGCCGCCCGGGCCGGTTAACCAGCCATGGAAAGCACCAGAGAATTTTCCAGCGTCTGATCCGGCGATGACGATATGGATGTTATCTGGTGTGGCGAATTTGCTCATCTCACCATTTTGCATTTCTTCAGGTAATTTAGCGAATCTTTCGGCAGGGATTCCCACACCGGATTTCTCGTCCTGAACCAGAGCCCGGACGGGCTTTTTGGTCGACGTGTTAATCTGCTCTCGCAGTTGTTGTTTGCTGTAGTCGCCATCGCGCATTATGGTATCAATGTGCTCAGGACAGACTACTAATAAAGTGTCTGAACCCATATAGGCCTTGGGGTGATGTACGCTTTCAAGTGCCATTCCGATGCTGCTTGCAAGCTGCGGTGCATGCAATGAAGTCTGATCGACGATCAGAGTTGGGCCGCTGGTCATACAGAACAGGGTCACGACAGAATCTTCCGGCTTAAATCCTCGCTCTACATGCAGGGGATCCCAGGGACTGCGCTCCTCCCATTCGGCAAAACACATGGTGAACTTCATGGGGTTCCCGAGAGTAGGTCGTTCTGTTCCACCGGGTCTCGCACCGCCGATATTCCGGATCGCCAATCTCAGTGCCCGTCCGATTGTGGCGTTGGCTCGGTTGCCCTGTCCAAGAGCAGATAGTTTCATATTCATGCCAATGCGCTCTCTGATAGGGCCGTTGACGACCATGACGGGAGATGCACCCATGGTGGTTGCCATGACACCATGAATATTAAATTCATCTGTACAGGCTGCTTCAAGTGCAGCGAGTACCACCGGAAAGTACTCTGGCTTGCAACCTGCCAAAACCGAGTTTATGGCCACCTTCTCAACGGTCGCTTCTCCCATATTGGGTGCAACGGTCGCGACGATCTCCTGAGGATCACGGTTTGTGCCAGAGAGCATGCGGATGACACGCTCTGGAGTTGGAGGAATGAGGGGTAATCCATCAGAGAATCCCTGATCGAACATAAACTCGAATTCATCATCTGCTTCTGCGATTTCAATTCTTCTAGCCCTTAACGGGCTATTTTCGGCTTCTGCACGTAGTCGATCTGCGATCAAAGGATCAACAGACAAGGAACCACAACCGGGTCGCCAATCGGGTAATGCATCCCAATCCACATCGGCTTGTGCACCGAATTGATTCAGCAATGTGGCCCAGTCAGCTTTCACGAAGCCTTCCTGTCGTTCGATCTGGTGACCATGGCCATCTGTCCAGATCAAAGATGGTACTGTTTCGATATCGTATGCAAATGAAACTTTGAGTTTGCTGTCATCAAGTATTGGTGAGTCTAGCTCGAATTCCTCGATAAGTTTCCTGTTGCCTTCAAGCGTTTGTCCGATAAGCAGGACATTCGTGTCCGAACGGAAAAGAGCATCCAGCAGGGGCATTACGGTCTTGCAGGTGGGGCAATCCTCCTTTACAAAACAGATCAGGGTGGGTGCGTCACGAGGGAAATTGACATCCTTTCCATTGCTGTCTGCCAGACTAAACGCCGGGAGTAACGATTTGACCTCACTCATGTACAACCTTTACTTAACAGTCATCGATGGCTAAGGATACACCGTCTTCTGCCAGATGAAAGCAAGTTGATGGGAATCGTGTTTTCCTGGTCTCAGGCGGACGAAAGGCGATACCAATAGGTTGGTTTACCCATCCGTCTTCAGTTGATATCTTACACTTACAGAATCGGCAAATGGCAGTAAGCGAGGCACATGACACAATATATTGTCGCAATTGATCAAGGTACAACGAGTTCTCGCGCTATCGTGTTTAGTTCCGATGGCAGTATTGTCAAGACCGCGCAACAGGAATTCACTCAATTTTTTCCTGATGACGGCTGGGTCGAGCACGATCCGGAAGAGATATGGCAGAGTACGGTTGCAACGTTCAAGCAAGCGTTGGCTGCATCTGGTATTGCGGCAATGGATGTGGCGGCGATAGGTATCACCAACCAGAGAGAAACTACGCTGGTCTGGGACAGAAAAACCGGCGAGGTCATCTACAATGCGATTGTCTGGCAGGATCGCCGCACTTCTGATTATTGTGGGCAGTTGAAAGCAGAAGGATTTGAATCCACCATTATTGAGAAAACCGGTTTGTTGCTGGATCCTTATTTTTCAGGGACCAAGCTGAAGTGGATTCTGGACAATGTCCCGGGAGCAAGAGACAGAGCAAACCGGGATGAGTTAGCTTTTGGGACGGTCGACAGTTTTCTGCTCTGGCGACTGACAGATGGTGCCGCGCACAAAACGGACGCTACCAACGCAGCCAGGACCTCGCTTTTTAATATCCATCGTCAGGAATGGGATGATGAGATACTGGCCAAAATGGACATTCCTGCATCACTATTACCCGAGGTACTCGACTCAAGCGCGCCATTTGGTGCAACCACTAAAGAACTGTTTGGGGTGGAGATACCTATTACCGGCATGGCAGGAGATCAACATTGTGCTTTGTTTGGACAGGGCTGTTTTGAGTCCGGGATGCTAAAGAGCACCTACGGGACTGGATGCTTTGCCATATTGAACACTGGTGATGAACCGATTAAGTCGACCAGTCAGCTGCTCACCACCGTTGCATATCGTCTGGATGGAAAGGTCACCTACGCCCTGGAAGGAAGTATTTTCATCGCTGGTGCTGCGGTCCAGTGGTTACGGGACGGGCTAAAACTGGTTACACATGCATCTGAAACAGAGGCTATTGCGGTTGCGACGCAAGACTCGAATGGCGTGTATCTGGTCCCTGCCTTTACTGGTCTCGGCGCACCTCACTGGGATGCCGATGCGCGTGGTGCAATTATTGGCTTGACCCGAGATTCTGGTGTTAATGAAATCGTTACGGCAACTTTGCAGTCTGTTTGCTACCAGACACGAGATCTGCTTCAGGCTATGACTGATGACGGGATTGAAATCAGCGTGCTGAGAGTTGATGGTGGCATGGTGACGAATAACTGGGTTACTCAATACCTGGCTGATGTGTTGAAAATTCCAGTCGACAGACCACGAATTACAGAAACGACTGCCCTGGGAGCCTGCTATCTGGCAGGTCTGCAGATAGGCATCTTCAGTTCTTTAGATGACTTACAGAATAAATGGCAACTGGATACGCAGTTCACACCTGAACTGGACGCCACAATCGTTGATGAGCGTTATGATGATTGGCTTACTGCTGTGCAACGGGTAAGAACCTCTGTGTGATGATAGAATTAGAAAGTTGATTTAGTCAGACAGACCCATGCTCTCCATAGAAACGAATCCGAAGGGTTTGAGTTGTGGCGCAGTCAGTTTGGTGTCAAGTTCGTTGCTCCCAGGATCGCCAGAGATTATAAGAAAAAATAGTTCGCTTGATGGTTGAACAGAGCCGTTTTACCCCGAAAACAGCGATGGCCGTTGTTGTCGCCAATATGATCGGAACCGGAGTGTTTACCAGCCTTGGCTATCAGGTCATCGACATACGGTCGGTATTTGTTTTGCTCTTATTGTGGCTGGTTGGTGGGCTGGCGGCCTTGTGTGGTGCTTTGACCTATGCCGAGTTGTCAGCTTCGCTACCTCGGTCTGGTGGTGAATATCATTTTCTCGATCGTATCTACCATCCTGCCATGGGATTTGTTTCAGGGTGGGTGTCAATAACGATCGGCTTTGCTGCGCCAACAGCTCTAGCAGCTATGACTTTCGCTGCTTACTTGTCCGCTGCATTGGCTGGAGAGTATGAAATAAACAGAGAAATTGCTGCTATCGCTCTGGTTGTCTTGCTGACGGTGACTCATGGATTCAGTCGTCATGCAAGTGGAGGATTCCAACAGTGGTTCACACTGGCAAAGATACTGTTAATTTTACTCTTTTGTGCACTGATATCTGTCTTCGTACAAACACCTCAAGATATTAAATTGATACCGGTCGCTGATGATTTTGCGCTAGCGACAGGAAGTGCTTTTGCCGTATCTCTCATATATGTGAATTACGCCTATGCAGGTTGGAATGCAGCTACCTATATCTCCAATGAGATAGAAAACCCGAGAGAAAATATTCCACGAATCATGATAGTAGGTACGGTGACAGTGATGATTCTGTATCTGCTGCTTAACGCGGTGTTCTTATACGCTGTTCCCATGGCAGAATTATCCGGCAAAATCGAAATTGGTGTGATTGTCGCGGAGCATACCTTTGGCTCAACGGGTGCAATGGTGATGGGTTTTGGGCTGGCAATCCTTCTGATCTCAACTGTCAGTGCTATGATTATGGCGGGACCGCGTGTACTGCAGGTGATTGGCGAGGACTACTCAGTATTTCGTTTTCTGTCGGTGATCAACAAACGTGGTGTTCCCACTAGAGCCATAGTTTCTCAGTCTCTGCTGACCATTTTTTTTATCAGCACCGCGACCTTTGAATCCATATTGGTATTTTCTGGTTTCATTCTCGGCGTCAATTCATTATTTGCAGTGCTGGGCGTATTTGTATTACGTCACAGGGAATCAAAGGCTGAACCATCAGGATACAAAACCTGGGGATATCCTCTGACACCGCTTATTTATATTGCCATCACATTATGGACACTCATCTTTATTTCGCTCAACAGACCAATGGAGGCTGGTATGGGGTTCATTGTTGTGGTTATGGGTCTGATTCTCTATTTCATTTCGAAACGCTGGCAGTCAGCAGAGGTAAAGTCATGAAACAACTGATATCAGGCTTCTTAAGCTTCCTTCTTTGCCACTTTGCAGTCGCTGATCTTTCCCCTGTTGAAAAGGAGATTTCCAGGTTTGCTCTTGAGAGTAAAGAAAGTGCGATCAGTTTGCTTGAAGAAGTCGTCAATATTAACAGCGGCACGATGAATCATGCCGGCGTTAGAGCTGTCTCAGAGGTTTTTGAACGAGAGTTGAAATCACTTGGCTTTCAGACCCGGTGGCACGACATGAAAGAGGTTAATCGCGCCGGCCATCTGTTTGCAGAAAACCAGGGAACGGGTCGGTGTCAGTTACTGATCGGTCATCTTGATACCGTGTTTGAACCTGACAGCCCGTTTCAGACGTTTCGTCGTGAAGGTGATTTTGCGACCGGACCAGGCGTGAACGACATGAAGGGTGGTGATGTTGTGATTATCTATGCACTGAAAGCGTTAAGAGATGCTGGTGTGCTGAACGATAAAAAGGTCATCGTGGCACTGATTGGAGATGAAGAAAAATCAGGTAATCCGAAATCCATCAGTCGACATCATCTAGTCGAAGCCGCAAAGCGTTGTGATATCGCGCTGGGATTCGAAATCGCAATCAGTTTGTCATCGGCAACGGTAGCCAGACGAGGTTCAAGTGGCTGGTATCTGGAGGTGAGTGGTAAGAGGGCGCATTCATCAGGGATTTTTTCCGACTCTGTTGGTAGTGGCGCAATTTTTGAGGCGGCGAGAATCCTGAATGCCTTTCACGAGCAGCTCAAGGGTGAGACATATTTATCTTTTAACCCTGGAACTATCCTTGGTGGCACGCGGGTCGACTATGATCCAACCCATAACCGGGGTGAGGTATTTGGTAAGACTAATGTGGTTTCTCAAAATGTAGTGGTGCATGGTGGACTCAGGACAATTTCTGCGCAGCAGGAGAAAGACGCCAGAGCGAGGATGAAGGCGATTGCAGAAAGTGATCATTTGCCGCAGACGTCGGCGAATATTCGATTCTTAAACGGTTATCCATCCATGCCGCCGACCGAGGGGAATCTCGCCATCCTCTCTCACCTGAATCAACTAAGTCAGGATCTTGGTTACGGCGAAGTCGGAGCCTATGATCCTGGTAAGCGTGGTGCCGCAGACGTTTCATTTGTAGCGAATTACGTGGATGCGATTGATGGTATTGGTGCGGAAGGTCTGGGGGCACATACACCGGCTGAGAGTATCGATCTTTCGACTTTAACATTGCTTATTCAAAGAGCTGCGATACTGATCCAGCGGTTAAGTGAAGCGGAGACTATCTAAGCGGAGTCGGGTACGAGAATCCGCCAGTCTGACCTATGGGATCATTGACGGATCTCGAGAATAGATCACCTCTCCACCTACAATTGTCATCTCAACACTGGTGCTGAGTAACTTGTCATCGGCTACAGTGAGTAAATCCTGGCTGAAGACAGTGAAATCAGCCAGTTTCCCGGCAGTAATGGAACCCTTGATATTTTCTTCAAAAGCGCCGTAGGCGGCATCAATCGTATAACTCTTCAAAGCCTCCATTCTGGTCAGTTTTTGTGAAGGCTCATAGCCACCTGCCGGTTCTCCTTCAAGAGTTTGCCGAGTGACCAGGGAGTAGTACGAATTGACCGGATTGATCGGTTCAACGGGTACGTCTGTCCCGTTAATGATAATTGCACCGCTATCCAGAAGTTTGCGCCACACATAAGCGCCTTCTTCAATTCTGTCCTTGCCGAGACGATGGATCGCCCAGGGTCGATCTGAACTAAGATGTATTCCCTGCATGGATGCAATCACGCCAAGTTGAGCGAAACGTGGAATATCCGATTCAGCGATGTGCTGTGCATGTTCGATTCGAAATCGAACACCCTGATTCTTGCCATCAAAAAGCTGATCAAAAACGTTGAGAACCTCCTGATTAGCCCGGTCACCAATAGCATGGATGCCGATCTGGAAATTGTGAGCAAATGCTTTGGTGGTAATGTCCGTTAGGTATTTGACTGGCATGGTCGGCAGACCCACATGGTCCTTGCGATCAGAGTAGGGTGCGAGCAACCAGGCACCTCTGGAACCCAGAGCCCCGTCAGCGACGAGTTTAATCGCTCGAATAGTCAAATAGTTGTTCGCTGATCCGATTTCCGGTCCTTTTTGAAACCAGTCCATCAGTAGTTCCTGATTCCTGCCCGAGAGCATGATCCAAAATCGGCTGGTCAATTTGTTTGCGGACAAGAAGCGTTTGTAGAGCTTAATATCCTCTCTGCCGCTACCGGCATCCTGAAAACTGGTGATTCCATGTAATGCCATTTCTCGCAAGGCTAACGATAGTGCTCGTTCGCGCTCCGGGTTGCCGGGCGTTGGGATATGTTTAGCGATCAGCGATTGTGCAACTTCGTTAAATATGCCTGTAGGATTAAAGCTTTCGTCCTTGATGATTTCTCCATCCCCCTGAAATTCAGATTCAGCATGGACACCCGCTATTTCCATTGCCCTGGCATTCGCCATCGCTGCATGACCGCTGGCATGGATCAGATAAACAGGATTGTCCGGGGAGACCGCGCTTAGTGCTTCATGAGTTTGGAATCCTTTGACTAGTATTTCGGGTTGCGGGGTCCACTTGCTCTGATGCCAGCCACGACCGATGATCCAATCTCCCAAATCCGCGTTTTGCACGGCGATAGCGACACGTTGGACGATCTCTTCATAGTTCTTTGCATCTGCCAGATCCAGAGTCAGCTTTGAAAAGCCAAGCCCCATGATGTGCCCGTGAGATTCAATAAATCCGGGAGTTAATGTATTTCCTCTCAAGTCGAGTTTGTCCGCCTTGCCTCCCGCCAGAATTCCAGCGGCTTTTAATCCACCGCTGAACAGAATTTTGTCATCCCTCACCACAATCGCTTCAACACTCGGCTGATTGGGATCCATCGTGTGGATCACACCGTTGGAGATGAGTAAATCAGCAGACAGAGTTGATGAAGACACAGTGAGAAGGGATATAAGGAGTCGCTTCATGTTCCGGTGCAGGTCTCATCTTCAAATATTGTCGATTGATAGTACCGAATAGATCACTCAGGCAGCAATACTCACAAAGCAAGCTATAGTTAGATTAAACGCATTTAGTTAGTCGTCTTTGAGCATATCTACTATCCATGAGTGGACAGAATTTTGACAACCGGGGAGCCTACGAAGCCTATCTTCAAGAACACTGGTTTGATAACGTCAATACATTATTAGCCCGGCATGGGGTGGAATATTTCGATAAGATCGCACAGGGATTTACGGTGCTGTTCAGCACCGATCGCGCCTATCTTGCGCCTTTTGATCTGGAGCTGAAGTCCGCCGCAACGATCTCAGATTTCCATGCTGGCGCATTCCTTGGTTCCCTCGGTTTTATGGCAGCCACTCCACCAAAACGAAAAAGCATTGCATAATGCTTCCAGACAAATGAGGAGGAGCAGGCTATGAGTAACGATGAGGTCATCTACGAAGAGAAGGATGATATTGCTATTATTGCGATCAATCGACCTGAAAAAAAGAACACATTAACCAACGAGGTCGTGCAGGGCATAGCGGATGGTATTGACGCTGCAAGTAGTTCGAGTGACGTCTCTGCGGTTGTTCTTAGAGGTGTGGGAGACACCTTCACTGCAGGTTATGATCTGACCAACCAGGGCCGATGGGATAATCCCTATGGTGCCAGGCAAATAGATGCGCGCGAAGGGGCCTGGGATCCGGTTCGTGATTACCAGTTTATGGGTAACAATGTCCGTCGTTTTATGAAAATCTGGGAATGTCCGAAGCCGGTTCTGGGTGAGGTTAAGGGCTGGGCGATTGGAGGCGCAACGGATTTGGTTCTGTGCTGCGATATGCTGTTTATGGCATCTAACGCACATATCGGATACGCGCCAAGTCGAATTTATGGCACTCCAACGACCATGATGTGGGTGTATCGGCTGGGACTCGAGCACGC
>Ga0066827_10000960_pt1 | contig 13388 bp, 10 predicted proteins | sample ETNtaG_34_FD_65609 | JGI IMG/M metagenome (GOLD analysis project Ga0066827, IMG submission 65609) | Marine microbial and viral communities from oxygen minimum zone, Eastern Pacific Ocean - ETNP201306SV51 | ecosystem: Environmental > Aquatic > Marine > Oceanic | place: Pacific Ocean: Eastern... | reverse complement strand
CCTTTTTGCCGGCGTGACTCCATGTGTTCTTATAACGAGATTATCGGAATCAGCATTCTTAAAATCTTTCAGAACTTTAATATTTTTTGATTCCAGCATTTCAATAACCTGAGGGTTATGGATTAAAGGGCCATAAGTATAAAGAGTGCCTTTAACTTTTTCTGAGACATCCACAACTATATCCATAGCTCTTTTAACGCCCCAGCAAAACCCCGCTGTTTTTGCTAATTTGACTTTCAACATAATTTTTTTACCAAACAGTCACCTAAATTAATAAAAATGATAAATGAAATATTATACTTCATTATGGTAAAAAAGAAAGGTTCAAAAGACACCCAAATCCCGATAGAGAAAATAGCTCACGGATTATTAGGATTTTTGCTTCACAGATTAGCCCGCTTAAAGTTTTTAGAAAGCGCATTCCCTACAGTCTTGTCTTTTACTATTGTGCAAAGTGCTTTCTAGGGGAGCTTCAATTAGTATAGAATTTGTCCTTGAATTATACTTCAATCTGGTGTACGCTCTTAATGTACACTTACAATAGCAGGAGGTGGAAATGGTTCAAGTAAATGTTAAAGAAGCCAGAAATCATTTAAGTTCTTTGTTAAATAAAGTTGAAAAGGGAGAAGAAGTGATTATTACTCGTCGTGGAAAAAAAGTGGCTCGCCTGGCCCCTCCCAAAAAAGAGGTTTCAAAATTTCCGAGTTTAAAAAGTTTTCGCGCGACGATAAAAATGAAAGGAAAAACGCTAAGTCAAACAGTAATCGCCTTAAGGGAAGAAGAAAGGCATTAATGATTTATTTGGATACAAGTATTTTAGTTTCCTATTATTGTCCGGAAGTCGTTAGCGACTCTGTGGAAAAAATTATTTTAAAAACAAAACAACCGGCAATTAGTCTGTTAACCGAAGTGGAGTTTGTATCAGCTATATCAAAAAAAATTAGAGAGAAAAGCCTGTCCAGGAGTGACGGGGAAAAAATTCTAGGAGAATTTCAGTTGCACAGCAAACAACAACTCTTTCAGTGGATTCCTATTTATCCTGAACATTACGAAATAGCAAAAAGCTGGATAGGGCAATTTATATGCCCTTTGAGGACGTTAGACGCACTGCATCTTGCTGTTGTTTCTTTGAACAATTTTATTCTTCTCACAGCAGATATCCAATTAGCCAAATCAGCAGGTTTTTTAGGAATTAAAAAAAAATTAATTTAACTCAGATTAAGATTAAAAAATTAGATTGGTTGAACTTGGCATCCTGAATTCTTTCAAAATCCTCCAAAAGTCGCTTCTCTCCTTAAAAATGATAAGATGGGCTCTAAATGCCAGACAGTGGAGATTTTTTTGATAGACTTGCTTTGCAATTAGTTAGATAAAAAGTGATATGAAGAGTGATTTAAAGGGCAGGGAAGGGTCATCCCTGCCCTTTAATCAGAGAGGAGGTTTATCTCCAGAGTGGTTAAGACCTGTTAGCGAGGGGGCTATTGGGTCTATCAAGAACTTATTAAGTTACCACCCATATTTATTGTATCGGTGCTTGAGAAAAAATACTTTATAGTTATTTTAAAAAATTGTGTATACTTAAACTAGACGTGGAGAGAGTCTAAACAATAAAGCTTTTATTTTGACAGGATGAACAGGATAAATGGGATTTTTTGAAAAATCATGTTTATCAAAATTCTTTAGATTATAAAAAAATCTATTGAGATAGACTATATTGGTTTACAGGACGTATAATCCTGTTCATTCCGATATTCTGTCTAATGTTTTCAATAGCTTACAAGCCTCGTATGAACATAAAAGAGCAGTTGGAATATTTGCTTCGCGGTTCCGTTGAGGTGATTTCGGAAGAGGAACTTGAGAAAAAGCTTGAAAAGTCAATGTCTTCCGGTCAGCCTTTGAAAGTCAAAGCCGGCTATGATCCTACTGCTCCGGATATTCATCTCGGTCATACTCTTTTGATACAAAAAATGAAGCATTTCCAGGACGTAGGACATGAAGTGATTTTTTTAATAGGCGATTTTACCGGCATGATCGGAGACCCAAGTGGAAAATCGGCAGTGCGCAAAAAAATGACAAAGGAAGATATTTCTAAAAATGCCGCTACTTATAAAAAACAAATTTTTAAAATACTGGACCCCAATAAAACAACAATTGTTTTTAACAGTCACTGGATGGAAAAGATGTCCTCCTCGGATTTAATAGAGTTAACCAGCCATTATACGGTAGCACGAATGCTAGAAAGAGATGATTTTCATAAGCGCTATAAAGGACAGCAGCCTATAAGTATTCATGAGTTTCTATATCCTTTAATACAGGGACATGACTCAGTGGTATTAAAAGCGGATGTAGAGTTAGGTGGTACAGACCAGAAATTCAATTTGCTGGTAGGAAGGGAACTCCAGAGAGACTTTGGTCAGGAACCACAGGTAGTTTTTACAATGCCGCTGCTGGAAGGCACCGATGGAATTCAAAAAATGAGTAAAAGTCTGGATAATTACATTGGAATTACAGAGCCGCCCGAAGAAATATTTGGAAAGATAATGTCAATATCTGATGATTTGATGATCCGGTATTTTGAATTGTTGAGCGATGTTACCATAAGTGAATTAAAGAAAATGAAGAAAATGATAAAAGATGACGCTGTTAATCCGAAAGACTGCAAAGTAAAATTAGCGAAAGAAATAGTTTCGAGGTTTTATTCACCTGACGAGGCTGACAAAGCCGCAAAAGAATTTGAAAACATTTTTAAGAAAAAAGAAATCCCAAATGAAATGGCGCAATTTAGTATTAAGTGGGACAATGAGAAAATGTGGGTCTGTCATTTAATTAAAGAGACAGGGTTTTCCAAAAGCTCGTCGGAGGCAGGTCGCCTGATTAAGCAGGGGGCGGTTAGCATTAACGGTGAAAAGATAACGGACAGTGACCTGCAAATAGAAAAAAAAGATACGTTTATTTTAAAAATTGGCAAAAAACGATTTGCCAGGATCAAACCTGAATAATTTAATAGGAGTGCCTAACATTGGGAATGACAATTACTGAAAAAATTTTGGCTTTTCATTGCGGGAAAGATACTGTGACACCTGGCGAATTGATTAACGCCGGGGTAGATATCGCTTTAGGGAATGATATTACAGCTCCCATAGCCATTGATATTTTTGAAAAATCAGGAGCTAATACTGTTTTTGATAAAGATAAAATTGCTTTAATAGCAGATCATTTTATCCCAGCAAAAGATATAAAATCAGCGCAACAGGTTAAGCAGTTAAGAGAGTTTTCGCGAAAACATCAGATTACTCATTACTTTGAACAGGGGAGGGTTGGAGTAGAACATGCCTTACTGCCTGAAAAAGGAATTGTGCTTCCCGGAGACCTGATTATTGGAGCAGATTCCCATACCTGTACTTATGGAGCACTCGGGGCTTTTTCTACCGGAGTTGGAAGCACTGACCTTGCAGCGGCTATGATTACTGGCGAAGTCTGGTTTAAAGTCCCTGAATCGGTAAAGTTTGTCTACCATGGGAAATTAAACGATTTTGTCTCAGGGAAAGATTTAATTTTATATACTATTGGTATGATAGGTGTGGATGGTGCGAGATATATGGCAATGGAATTTACCGGTGAAACGATCTCAGGATTATCTATGGATAGCCGTTTTACGATGGCAAATATGGCTATTGAGGCAGGGGCAAAGAATGGAATTATTAAGCCGGACGAGAAAACCAAAGAGTATGTGAGCGGAAGGAGTTCAAGAGTTTTTAAAGAATATTTTAGTGATAAAGACGCGAAGTATGTAAAAACTTATGAGATTGACTGCAAAAAAATTGAGCCTCAGATTGCATTTCCTCATTTGCCTGAAAATACTAAACCAATTAGTGAAGCCGTTGGTATCCATATAGATCAGGCAGTCATTGGCTCATGCACTAACGGGAGGTTTTCCGATCTTGAAGATGCGGCAGATATTTTAAAAGGACATAAAGTTCACCCGGACGTTCGCCTGATTATTATTCCTGCAACACAGCATATTTACAATAAGGCACTAAAGGAAGGTTTGTTCCAGATATTTCTGGATGCGGAAGCTGTAATAAGTCCTCCCACATGTGGTCCCTGTCTGGGGGGGCATATGGGTGTGCTAGCAGATGGGGAACGCGCTATAGCTACAACCAACCGAAACTTTACCGGAAGGATGGGGCACACAAAAAGTGAAGTTTACCTTTCCAACCCTGCAGTTGCTGCTGCTTCCGCTATCAAAGGAAAAATTACCGATCCGAAAGAAATTGTTTCATAAAGCTAACTGAACATCTCTGTAGCAGAGGCCCTCTACCAGTGAGATTTGAAAGAAACAGTCGGGAATCTCTGTGAAGAGTATAGGCACCCCTCCAGGTACCCTTCTTAGGTGAGATTAAGGGGGGGCTCAATAAAAACTTTCTGATGAATGAAAAAGTACACGAGTCCGTCCTTAATACTGTTAAAAACGCCAGGGTTATTTTCATTGAGTTTAAAGAAAAAAAATACCCGGGCAGACTTGTTGACAGCAAGTTGGGAGAAAAGATGGTTTTCATTCTACCAAAAGTAGACAGCTACTTAGGTATGAAGGTGGTGACTGGAGATCAGGTAGCTATTCGCGTCATTTCTGATAAAGGCGCAATAGTGGCATTTGAGAGCGAATTGATAGAGAAAAAACTACCTAAACTGATACTCAAATTCCCTCAAGAAGAAAGTAATAAGTTCATTCGATCCACTGGGCGTACTCCTGCAAAATTACGAGCTAAAATTATTATTAAAAGTAGTGAAAATGCGATGATTCCGGCAGACATTTCAACTATAGGAACTGTGCAAAATCTGAGTGACTGTGGATGCTCTGTTACAGCAAGTGTTAACATAGAAATATCTGTTATAGTTAATCTTGCTATAACACTCCCCGTAAAAGGCATAAATAAAGTATTTGATCTGAGGGGTACGATCCAAAGAAAAAAGATAGAGGAAAATGAAAAAAACAATTACGGCATAGAATTTTTTGATGACGATAGAAGAATATTAAACGAAATTAGAAAATATTTTGAAAGCCAGGATGGAGAAACAAACTAATGCTTCCAGTGGTCAATTATTGAGAATATTTTTTATTTTTTCCATGATGGATTTTGCGTGTGGTTGGGAAGGATTAATTTTTAGTGACTTTTGGAAGTAGTATACTGCTTGAGACGGTTTATTTTTGTATTGCAAATAGATTAATCCAAGATTATTGTGTGTGGTGAAATTATCAGGGTCTAATGTTAAAACCTGCTGGTAGGATTCTTCCGCCTTATCATAACTTCCTCTCATAAAATAAATATTTCCCAAAGCTATTCTGGCAGGAACATAATTTCTGTCCAGTTTCAAGGACTTTGAAAAATGTTTGAAAGCTATGTCTGAGTTCTCTATTTTTAAATAAATTTTACCGAGTTCAAAATGGGCTGCTGGGTATGATGGTTTGTATTTTAGAAATTTTTGATAAGTGCTGATTGCCTCTTTGTATGACTCACTTTTTGAATAAATACTCGCAAGATTAAAATATGCCTGGTAGAAATCAGGTTGTTGCTCAATAGCTTTTAAGTATTCCTGAACTGCATCATCAAACATTTCTTTCATCTCATAAGACTTTCCAAGATTATAATGCGCTGCCGTGAATTGATCATTAACCTTTAAGACGTGCAGGTATTCCTTAATCGCGAGATCAAATTGATTTAGCTTTCCGTAGACAGTCCCGAGGTTATTATGTGCATAGTCAAAATCGGGAGCAAGAGAGATGGCTTTTTTTAATGAGTGAATAGCCTTTTGATAGTCCGCTTTTTTCTCATAGGCCTCGCCAAGATTATTAAATGGTCTTGGTTTTAAGGGAGATTTTTCAGCAGCATCACTCCACAAAGACACTTCATCTTTCCATATAAAATTACGCTGAATAGTAAGGGAAGATAAAATTACTATAGGAGCAATAATGAAAATCAGGCTTGTTGCCTGTCCGGTTGTCTTCTTTTTTTTATAAAAGTCATTCAGAAATACTGAAATGATCATGGCAATCCCTATGGAAGGAAGGTAAACACGGTGTTCAGCAACCGGGTCTAATAGTGGAATAATACTCGAAGTGGGGAGTAGAGTAATATAAAACCAGAAAATTCCAAAGGTGATGAGAGGGTTTTTCTTATAAAAATATAATCCGATAATCAGGAGTGAAATGATAAGAAACAAAGAAAATAGTACAGGGATATCAGTTAGCGCCTGTGCAATTAAAAAATCAGGATCAATATTTTGGTTAAAAGGGAAAAAAATAATTTTCAGGTAGTAAGAGATGATTACTTTGAATTCTGTCAGCAAGTAAATAAAACTTGAAATATAATCTTCTGTTACATCTAATGCCATAATTAGAGTACCCAGAATAGGAGATAAAAGTTTACTATTTATGGCCGACAACCGTTGATAGCTTATCTGTTTTGAAAATAGAGCCAAGATAAGAGGACTTGCTATAATACAAAAACCAATACTGCTTGTGAGCTTATTCAGGAGGTCTTTCTTGATTACTGATGTTTTTTGAGAAAGAAATAAAAGGTAAAAAATAATAAATAGTGCCGGAAAGGTAATAATTATTGTCTTCGATCCAAATCCCATCAACAGGGATATTGCTGACAGGAAAATAAAAGAAAATGCTGATGAAAAGGATATCGAACGAACGGATCTAATGAAAAAGATAAAAGATAAAAGATAAAAAAATGTGGCTAATAGCGTTGATCGATTTGAAATATAAGTTACAGCCTGAGTGTTTATCGGATGAACCGCGAACAAAATGCTGGATAAAAGAGGTATGTTAATTCCGGTATCTGATTTGAATCGATTTTTTGAAAAATGAAAATTACGGAGTGTTTCCTTGAGCAGTATAAAAATTAGAAGGCAGGTTAACGTGTGAACTGTTAGGTTTACAACATGAAAACCGAAAACGTTAAATCCACCAACAGAGTAATTCAAATAAAGGGAATGCAGAACTACAGACCGGTTGCGGAGATTAGAAAGAGTGCTGCCGATTGTAAAAGTATAATTTAGATGTTCTTTAAATGCTTCATTGTTGAGAATATAATCATGATCATCAAAGTGGAAACTATTCTGAAAGGTATTAAAATAAGATAATAAAGAAATTAGAATGATAACTGAGAATGAATATGCGTTTCGTTTATTTAACATAACCACTTAAATCCAGTCTGCACTCTAAAAGGCTTAATTTTTTATCATTATAAACCCAAGCATTCGCCCTGTTTTACCTTTTTCAGCACGGTAAGAAAAAAAAATATCTTTTTTACAGGAAGTGCATTGGTCAAGACTGAAGATATTTTCTTTTAAAACTCCTTTTTTTGTCATCTGTTCAATATTGGCTCTAAATAAATCAACTTCATAGCAGCATTTTTTTATACCGGGACCGATGCCTGCAATTAAATTTTCAGATTTTGTACCGAAAAGGATTTCCATTTGTTTGATGGCTGCTTCTATAATGAAAAGCATAGATCCGTTCCTGCCTGCATGAATTGCAGCGATAGCTTTTTGTTTTTTATCGATAAGCAAAATCGGCAGACAATCGGCTGTTAAAATAGCAAGAATGACGTTTGGCTGGTTTGTGAGAAGGCCGTCTCCCTGCATTTTTCGGATTTCCTGAGGAGTATTTTTTTGAAGGTCTACGTTGATGATTTTACTAAGATGAACCTGATGGCATGAAATTACAGGGGCTGATGGGAAACCAATAAGGTTGGTTAATTTTTTTAAATTATTTTCAACGTGATTTTTTTGATTGCAATCGTATAAATTCAGATCAAAATTATGCCCGTTATCCAGTTTTCTATGAGTAAAGCCATGAACAATGAAAGGAATTTTAGAAAGCACCGGTAGGGTAACATAATTCATTTGTTATTAACAGCCATGACAACCTTCCATAAGTCGAATTTAGTCATTTTGTATTTGGAATTGACGAGAAGATTGCTTTCAGAAATCAAATAATCTAAATCCACGTCAGTTCTCCAGCCAATTTTTCTGCAAATTGGGTTCACCATATCTTCAATTTTAGCCATATATTTATTATTGCTCTGAAAATGGTTAATAATAATCAGGTTACAGTTTTTTTTGCATACTCTCTTCATTTCTGAAATAACTTTTACAGGGTCCGGCACCACACTGATAACAAAAGTGGCGATAACCTGGTCGAAAGTGTTGTTATTAAATTGAAGGTTCATGGCATCCATTTGCTTTAACGTTACATTTTTAAGATAATGTTTTTTTACCTTTTTATGGGCCTTTTTGAGCATTTCTTCAGAAAGATCAATTCCGGTTACATGGCAATAATCAGGGTAAAGTGGAAGGGCCAATCCCGTGCCGACTCCAACGTCAAGAATTTTGTCATCAGGCCGGATATTCATCTGTTCTATTACATGTTTATGGCGGGGGTGAAAAAACTTTTTAAAAACAAAATCATATATATTAGAATAGCCTGCATATATCCGTTTTATATCTTCAGCAGTCATTAATTTAAAGTCCTTCTTTTTCTGTTATTGTATATTTTTTGATCAGCGCGAAAATTTATTTTGATACCTGGAATATCCCTTTGAACAAACTAACTATCTTATTACCTAATGATTTTAGGGGGACAGCTTTAACTTCAGGGGATCCCATTTTACCTTTTACGTGGTAATAATTTATAAATAAACTTTTACCATCATTGCCCGTCATAATCGTTCCAACAATCGGAATTTTTGACATTTTTTTATTCAATTCCTGCCAGGGAGCCACTCCAACCGAAAGATCAAGTTCCTTATTTCCTAAATCAATAGAGCCAATAACAGAAGTTCTGCGCTCACGGGTATCAATAACGTAATTCTCTGTTAATGCGACACCATTAGTTATAATAAAATTCCCTTTAATGTGATCATATTCCATAGAAGTGACCAGAGGAATATCATCTTCTGTGGCTTCAGATCCAAAGCCTAAAATTTGTTTAATTCCAGAAATCAAATTTTGTTTATTATAATCACCTTTGATCAAAAGTAAAGACAAATTACCGGATAATGATGGAGCTATCTGTTCCAGGTTGGAACCTTTTCCCATTAAACGAGTTGCCAGAGAAAGTCTGCCGGTTATGCCATCTTTGAAGTATGACCCGAAAACGCTCTCAAATTCTTTTGCCTCGAAGGATTTGCCATACAGCTTGAGAGAAAAGTCAAGGCCATGATCAGAAAGAAAATTAAGGTTTGCATCCGCGGAAACGTATTTTTTACCGAAGAAAACCTTTATTTGGTCAAATATGAACACTCCATTTTTTAGCTGGATTTTTCCGGTTAAATGGGGGAATTTCAGAAAACTGAATTCTCCTTTTTCGGCATCAAGATCAATTTTTCCACGAGTTAGAAGAAATAAAGGAGTATTTTTTAGTAAAGAGTTAATTTCATTAATGGATCTGATTTTGGGGGGTAGAACTTGATTTAAATCCAAATTTTTAGATTTTAGCTTCAGGGCAAAAACAGGTTTTTCAAAATTGATTATCTCTCCTTTTATGGAGGCATCTGATTTGCCGGCGGACATGGTTAATTTTCTGATAGAAATTTTTTGATTGCTGAAGCCAAATTTGGCATTTATGTTCCTAATTACACTTGGAGAAAAATCAAATTTGAAACTACCGTTGTTGATAGCGGCCTTTCCCTTAACTTCAAGCGGTTTTTCTCCCTTTAAATTCCCTTTGATATTGAACGAGGTTGACAGCTTTCCCGAAATAAAGTTATTGTTAAAAAAAACTGCAAGCTTTTCCGCATCCGCAAGCTTAAAATCAGCAGTATTGACTTTAATGTCCAAAAGAGGTTCTGCCAAACCCGAAATGGTCCCGTTCCCAAAAATTTTATTTTCTTCATAAGTTGCTTCGAATTTTTTGAAGGAAAAATTATTAAGCTTTTCAATTGACCCATCCCAGGTAACGACATTTTTTTTGCCGCTTCTTTTCTTAATCCATTTCTTATACTGATAGGATGCTTTTGTCAGATCAAGTTCCCCGATAGATGTAATAGCGTTATAATCACCATTGAGTTTTAATTTGATTCCGGTTGTACCATTCAAAACAAAATTTTCTTTTCCATCTATGTTAATAATATTAAAAATTTCGTTTAGATTGGCATCGCTATTAATCTTAAAAGCTATCTTTGGGTTCTCTGATTTATAATCAAGCATTTTTCCATTTATACTGAAAGTTGAATTGCCAACTAAACCAGTAAGACCTTTCCATTCAAGTTTGTTTTTTGTAAAAAAAATATTTCCTTTCAGCCTTGAGAATAATAAAGGAAACCTGTTATGAGAGGCATGCACATCATTTAACTGCAAGCCTCCTGAAATATCCCATCCATTGGTCCCCGATAAATTATTGTCTATTTGAACTATCACCTTGCTTCTCCCGGATATAATATTAGCATTATTCATATCTTTGAACGCATCATTTACATTTAAATAGGTGACAAGTATTGGATGTATCTCATTCAACAGAGCATCCATATCGATTTTCAGATTTAATACTGGTTGAGTCGAACTATCCAGGATTCCTCCTTTTATATTCATAATTTCAGATTGCCCGTATTTTCCGGACAGGCTGGAAATATAAAATAACTTTCCATTTTCAGAATCACTTTTTGTTATTTTATGTAAAAAGTCCGTCATTTCTTTATCGGTACCGGGAACCAGGGAGCGGTGGCTGTAAAACGTTACTTTCCCATTTATATTGCTTAAATGATGAACCAGGTCATTATGGGTGAAAGCAACATTTTTAAACTCTATATTCCCGGAGTGCCTGAGTTCCAATGGTTTTTTTACGTCACCTGACAAATGAATAAGAACTTCCGCATTGCCGGAAACAGCATTGATTTTTTCATGTTTCCAAACAGTATCGAAAAAAGATGGTTTGGATGCGAGCAGAGGGAAAAGCTGGTCTAGTTGCAGCGAAGCCCGTGTGGAAAAATTTATTGCGGGTTTTTCAAAGGGTTTGGAAATTATGCCCGAAAGCCTTGAAATTGTAGAGTTTTTGTAGGCCCCGGAGATGTTTAAAAGTTTTATGATCTTTCCATTAAATTTGAGTAAACCAGAAATTTTTTTAGCTATTAATCCATCCGGGCCAATTTTGAAGTCTACCTTATCAGCGTGAATTTCACCGTTAAAAAGTTTAAAATTTTTCACCAGATGAATGTTCTTCAACCGATTAAACTTTCCATTAAATTTCAGCGTTTTAAACTTTAATTTCCCTCTAATCACTTTATCGTGAAATTCGCGCAGGGGTGTCGGCAACAAGGATAAAGGAATATTATTAAGAAAGGATTTTACTTCAATAGGAGTGCTTTGAAGTTCAAAGCCGATAAAAGGATCTTTCGAGAAAGGGTGATTTATTAAAGTTTTTCCCGTTAAGATTACATCACTTAGTTTAATTTTGAATTTATTAATATCTAATTTTTCTTTATCCCAGAATAAATCATAATCTATTTCCCCCTGGTGAATTTTTTGTGGATCGGACAAAACAGGTCTCTGGGATAAGCCTAAAGATTTTAATTCGGTTTTACCGGTAGATTTAAATCCCCCTGCAAAAGATCCTTCAAAAGTAGCATTCAAACCAATATTTCCATTCCATTTTTTAGCCCAGGAAATTTGTTTTATGTAAGGTTGAAACTGATTTATATTTAGCGAGCTTAAATTAATATTTCCTTTTAAGAACAGGTTTTCTAATGAAACATCACCTACCATTTTTTTAATTTCAGTTTCTATCTTAAATGATGTGGGCTGTCTCTCATTCTCTATCTTTCCTTCAATGATCCCGGTAATGGCTCTTTTCATAAATGGTCGAGCAAGCTTCAAATTAAAATTGGAGACTTTGGTTATTAACGGTTTTTCCGAAACTTTTGTGTCCTGTACAATAAGTTGACCATTTTTTATTACCAATTTTTTCATTATCGGTAAGAGAGTTCTTTTCTCCTGAATTTCAGAAAAAAATTTGTTTGGAATCACCTCGTTAATCCAGCTCACGAGGTTGCTTTTTCCTTTTTGCGAACGATAAATCTGAACACGTGGACCCATTATCTGAATTTTTTTAATAGCGAGTTGTTTATTAAATAATGGGAAAAAATAGAAGGATACGACAAACCGATCAGAAGTTATAAAATTTTCATTTTTATCTTTTTCTTTAATAATCACATTTTCCATAACAATATCCAGCCCATTTATAAAACTTAGTCTGGCGTCACCAATCGATACTTTTCGATTTATTGTCTTTTCGATTTCTTGTGCTATCTGGAGCTGGTATGGACTTATATCCATAAATCGAAAGATGAGGTTTAAAGCGATCATGGCAAAGAGGAATAAAGAGGCAAGAGTGGTAAGTACTAAAACAATTTTTCTTTTAGGTATCATTATTTATATGATGCCAGGGAGAAAATCCAGGCACACAGATGATTGATAGGGAGTTAGACACATTTAAATCGTTTCTGCATCATGACGACTGCTCATTATATCATCTTGGAATGATAATTCAATAATTCCATTTATTTAGCAGATCATGGAAGTTTTTTTAAAACAGTCTATTTCCTTCAACAGACTTTTGAAAACATAATTTTTCTTCATGCTGAGCATCTATTTAAAAATGCCTTGACTTGACTTTTTCAGGGTGATACAAGAGCTTAACCTAAAACAGAAATACAGACGATTCTAACTTCAAAAAAATATTCTTTCTGTAGTTTAACATGAAAAAATCATTTCAATTTATTACCCTTTTTCTTTTTTCACTATTTTTAATTAGCTGCGGCAGGCAGAGAGAACCGGTGGAAAAACTTGTCGCGAACTTTGCCGGAGCTCCGGAATATTCCATCATCCTGCAGGACATGAAAGAGTCGGGGGGATTTTCCAGTTCTTACTACCATAAATATAAAGTCATTCAAGGGGAAAAGTCTTTTCTTACCGAGTGGTTGAGGGTGTCAAGGAGTAACTACGAAAACAATCAAAACTTCCTTGGTATGACCCTGGTTTCTAAAACTAAGGATGGAATGAGTAATACACCACATCCGCCCGGCTACCAGTATATGGGGAACCCGCAGTATGGCGAATGGCGCCGGGACAGCGGCGGCAATTCCTTCTGGGCGTTTTATGGACAATATGCTTTTTTCACCCATATGTTCGGCTGGGGCAATCGTACTTTTTATCGAACGGATTATAATGCATATCGGACAGCTCAAACCAATCGCAGTCCATATTTCGGACGGAATAAAGAGTACGGAACAGGAGGAAAATTTACAAAGCGAACCAATCCGAACTTCTTTGATCGGAAAATGTCGAAACAAAAAATGGCAAAGTCCCGGTTTTCCGAACGG
>Ga0066827_10000944_pt1 | contig 13496 bp, 13 predicted proteins | sample ETNtaG_34_FD_65609 | JGI IMG/M metagenome (GOLD analysis project Ga0066827, IMG submission 65609) | Marine microbial and viral communities from oxygen minimum zone, Eastern Pacific Ocean - ETNP201306SV51 | ecosystem: Environmental > Aquatic > Marine > Oceanic | place: Pacific Ocean: Eastern... | reverse complement strand
TCCTTGTAAAAATTTCTAAAACCCAACTTGGGCCAAAGTATGTCAGAAATATTATTTTTGCAAATTATTTTTTTTGAACACGATTTCGCCCCAAAGAACATTTACCAATAGGCGCGCAACTGAAAGGACAGATCATGCAAAACGTAACTCCGTTTCCAAAGAATATTGAAGTCGTGCAACCAACAAGAAAAAAAGAAGCTGCCAGGCAACCCCAGCAACTCAGTTTTCTCAAGATGACCGCGGCTGTTGTTATCGGCAACGGCATTGTGCTTGCAGGCTTGTTCTGTTTGTTTCTTTTCTACCTTAACATGATAACGTTCATTGATTGATCATATACATGCTTAGGGGCTTCTGGTTCTACTATAACTTCATTCCCTTTGCTCTAGGCATTTTATTCATCCTGATGTTCATCATGAATTCCCAATCATCAGATCACAGCGGCTTGTCATACATGCGCAATGAATGTGAAGGATTGAATAATTGATGTAAATCAACAAAAAAACTCTTTAGAGGCAAAAAACAAAGGAAAATTGATTAATTTCATTTTTTAATAAAAATGTCTTTTTTTTGTTATTTTGTTATAATGAATAAAAATATAATATTTCAATGTATTTAGTGCTTATGAATTTAATAAGTTATGTTAAGTATTGACAATATTTTATATAATAAATTAATGTAGTGCATATATTAAGGAATTCTTATGAAAAAAAAACAAAAAGGTTTCACGCTTATAGAACTTTTAATTGTTGTGGCAATCATAGGTATCTTAGCAGCTGTGGGAGCAGCTGTTATTCCAGGTTTGCTTGGAGGAGCTAAGGTTAAGGCAACAACTGCAAATCATAAAGAAATAACCAATTTTATGATGATTAAATTCACCCAATGTTCAACGGGCGAAGCTGACTTAACTTATACTTCCAATGCTACCGGAGGTACTACAACTGTAGCTTGCTCAACTAATGCCCAAGGGCATCTAGCTGCTTTGGTTAATCATTTGAAATTTGAAAATTTTAAAAATCCACATACGCCAGCGGAAGTGGCTGCTTACTCTAGTACAGGAGCAACTCCAGCTGATGGACGGACTAATATAAGTTGTTCGGGTGATACATGTAATGTGTATACTAATACTGGTGATGAAGTTTTATCGGCAGTTGTTAAAAAGGAATAACTATTTAAAAGGATTCACAATGATTGAGCTACTCATAGTAGTAGCCATCATTGGGATCATCGCTGCGATTGGTATTCCAACAGGAATGAATGTCTTGGAAGGAATCAAAGAAAAATCAGCCCAGTCTTCATTGCAATCAGTTTATTTAGCTGAAGAACAGTATAAATCGATTAATAAGAATTATTACATTCCAACTGGAGGTTGCGGAGATCAAACTAACACTATTAACACAAATCTTTTTGATGGAGATATTACCTTAGAAAACGATAATTATCGTTTTTGCATATCTGGTTCCACAACAAATTATACTGCCACAGCTTATAGAATAAAAACTGGTGGAACCAATTTTACAATTAAAAATACTAAAGAAAAAAATTTTTAATTATTATTACATGCTTCCAGACATTGCTGCACCCATATTGAGCATAGGCGCATACATCGCAACAAGCAGGGCTCCGATAATTCCGCCAATGAAAACTATAGCAATCGGTTCAATCATAGTGGAAATATTTTTTACTACAGCATCAAACTCTTCCTCGTAATATTTAGAAATAGCGATAAACATCTCCTCTTGATTGCCTGTTTTTTCTCCAACCGCTATTAATTGATGGAAAGTGCTGGGAAAAACAATTTCTTTCTTATAAGCAGCTGACATATCTTCTCCGGAAAATACTCTTTTTTTTACATTATCCAATGACAATATAAATACTGTATTGCTTGTAGATGACATTGCAATATCAATTATTTCTAATACATTCACGCCGGCAGAAAATAAATTAGCTTTTATTAAAGCGACCCTAGCTACAGTTGATTGAATTAGAATATTTCCAAATAAGGGTAATTTTAATATAATTTTATCCATACTTCTTTTATAGCCTTTTCTGGTTTTCATAAAAAATCCATGTAAAATAAATATTACAGCAATGGAAATTAAGGTGATTAAACCTCCATAACCTTTGATAAAATCACTGATACTAATGATAATTAAGGTAGGTTTAGGTAATTCTGCCCCCATACCTTCATATATTCCCACAAATTGAGGTACAACAAATATAAGCATTCCAGTAGTTACAGAAATGGCTACTGTTACTAAAATTATAGGATACATCATTGCGCTTTTTATTTGGGATTTTATTTTTTCTCTTTTTTCTAAAATCATCACTAATTTGTCTAAAAAAATATCTAATTTTCCACTAGCTTCACCAGCTCTAATCATATTAACGTAAATATTATCAAATGTTTTTGGATGTTTGTTAAAACAACCAGATAAATCTATGCCGCCTTGAAGATCATTCAATATTTCATTTGTTATTAATTTTAATTTTTTATTTGTCACTTGTTCAGCGGTCATTTTTAATGCATCAAGAACTTGCAATCCTGCGCGGACCATTGTAGATAATTTTTTTGTAAAAAGAGCTATTTCCTTCGTTTTAATTTTTCCAAAACCGCCAAAAGAAAAAAAAGGCGAGGTTGATTCTTTCTTTTCTTTTTTTTGTCCTTTGGATAAAATTAAAGATGTTATTATTACTTTTTTTTCACGAAGGTTAAATGCAGCCTCATCTTCATTGATTGCTTCAATACTGCCTTCTGCATATTTATTATCATCACCTCTAATTCCTTTATAATCAAATAATGGCATTTTTTATGATAAAAAAAGAGTTCTTCGATACTCTTCAAAAGTTAAAGTTCCTTGATCTATAAGATTCTTTCCCTGGTCCTGAATGGTCATATAACCTTCTTTTTTAGCTACAACGGCAATTTCTGGAGAAGTTTTGTTTTGTAAAATTGAATCTTGAATTGCGGGAGTTACTTTCAGAATTTCGTACACCCCATGTCTTCCACTGTATCCAGTTTTATTGCATTTTTCACAACCTTTGCCTTTATAAGTTATTATATTTTTTGTCATGCCTATTAATTTCAACTTTTCTGACGAAGTTTCACTATCTTTCATTTTACAATTATCACAAATGCGTCGAGGCAATCTTTGAGCAATTACAATCGATAAAGTTGAGGCGACCAAATAATTGGGTATCCCCATATCTACCAAACGCGTAATCGTATTCACCGCATCATTAGTATGAAGGGTACTCAATACTAAATGTCCCGTTAAAGAAGCTTCAACAGCTATATTACCTGTTTCCTTATCCCTTATTTCCCCAACCAAGATTATTTCCGGATCTTGTCTTAGAAAAGTTCTAAGAGCAGATGGAAATGTATAATTAATATTTGGATTTATTTGAGATTGACTGATTCCTTCTAATTCATACTCAATAGGATCTTCTGCTGTGAGTATGTTTTTTTTATCATCATTTAGATAATTTAATATGGAATATAATGTTGTAGTTTTGCCGCTTCCTGTTGGTCCTGTTACTAAAATTAGACCTTGAGTTGCACTAATGGCTTCAAATAATTTTGCTTCATCTTTTTTCGTAAAACCCAAAGTATTTAAATCATATTGAATTGCATCCTTACGCAATATCCTCATTACTACTCGTTCTGCGCCATGAATAGGTAAAAAGGATACGCGTACATCGAATTCTATGCCGCCAGAAGTATCCTTGAATTGTAGTGCCCCATCCTGTGGCAATCTTTTTTCTTCAATTTTTGCACCTGATCGTAATTTTAAAATTGAAACAACGGCTAAATATTTTTCATTTATCTTTTTTAAAAGATCTTTTTGATCTATCAAGATTCCATCTACACGAAATCTTATTCTTTTAGTATTTCGGAAAGATTCAATGTGCACATCACTTGATCCCATTTTATAAGCATTGATAAGAATGTCATTAACAAATATTTCAGCTTCAGTTAAATCCTTTTCTTTGATTACTGCTACGTCTTTTTGTTCTTCCGTTTCTAATTTTGTCAGTGTGCCTGTTCCTCCGGTTTCTATAGCAATTAATGGAGTCAAACCTGCTTTTGAAAAAAGAAGTTCTAGATTACTAATAGTAACTAAAACTAATTCTACTTCCATATCCGTAATAACTTTGATATTTTTTTGAACAGTTAGTTTGCTTGGATCACAGATAGCTACTTTAAGGGTGTTCCCATAAATATCAAAAGGGAAGACTGTATTAGTTTGTATATACGATAGGTTAAGTTTATTTTGAGCTTCTATATTAATATTGTCTGGGTTGATTTCTTGAAAATTCAGACCATAACTTTCGGCAACTAGTTTTGCGAGAGAATATTCATCCATAAATTTTTTTTCAAAAAGAATGGATATTAGAGATTGTCCAGACTCTTTATTTAAAGATAATATCTGGTTTTTTTGTTCATCATTTACATAATTACTGTTTAGAGCCATATTTAGAAGTTCTCTGGCAGCGTCGTCTGAAATAATTTTAGTCATGTTATAAAATTCGTGGAGCTATAAATATTAATAAACGATCTAAATCTTCACCTTTTTTGACCCTCTTAAATAAATTTCCAACAATGGGTATGTCACTTAGGATGGGAGTTTTACTTACTGTATCTGATAATGTTTCTTTGTATATTCCGCCAATTACCACAATTGTTCCATCTGCAATTAACAATTTCGTCGTAATTTCTGTTTTAGAGACTGGAGGATTGGATAAAGAAGTGTCTGCAGAATCTTTGTTGATTTTAACATCCATTATAATATTGCCATCTCCAACAATACTTGGAGTTACTTCTAGTTTAAGTGCTGCTTCTTTAAATTCAGTTGATGTTCCTTCGGATGAAGTTGATTCATATGCAATCTCATCTCCCTGAGTTATGACAGCTGTTTCATTATCAAGAGTAAAGACTTTTGGATTGGATATAATTTTACTAATTCCCATTTGTTCCATAGCTGTAAGTTCAACTTGTAAATCCAAAGCGGTAGTGTCAAGAAGGATGCCCAGGCTTCCCGTGGCGCCTCCCACAGATTGATTGGATATAGACCCGGTTGTTCCTCCAAGAGATAAGGTTGTTGCAGCTCCTCCAGTTACACCCCCAATTGTCACATCTCCTTTGCCACCCATAGCTCCTATAGTTGTCGCACCATATTTTGCTCCAACCCTAGCTCCTAATTCTTTGTCAAAATCAGAGCCCGCCTCCACAACGAAAGCTTCTATTAATATTTGTTTTGTAGGGACATCAATTTTATCAATTAATTTCTCAATGAAATCCAAGTCTTCCAAGGATCCCAGTACAATTAATGCTCTTAGACGTTCATCTATTGTCATTTTAACCCTTTGACTAGTCCCAGAGCTGCTATCTTCTGTGCTTCCACCTCCTTCAGAGACGGAAACAGTGGTTTCTATGTTCTGAAGTATTTCTTCTAGTTGTGATTTCACTTGAGACGGCTCACTGTAAAATAACTTGAATATTTCAGATCTTACTGGGGCTATTGATTTTGAAAACTCTATTGATTTCCTTAATTCTGCTTTACGTTTTGCACTATAAGCCTCCTGTGCTTCAATAACTTCCTTTTTATGAATTCTTACAATGTTAGTATTTTCATTGAGTGTTAAGCCAATGTTCTTAATTTCTAAAATTGCTTCTAAAACCTCATCCCAATTCTCATTAATTATTTTTACTTTAACCACTCCTTCAATTTCATCACCGACTAAAATATTTTTTCCGGTAACTGAAGAGAATATTTCCATAACGGTTCGAATATCAACATTGTCAAAATTTACTGAAATAGGAAAAGTTTTAGTAAAAGTTCTATTAATAATTTGACTATAATCAGTGATGATATTTTCATCTATATAGATTCTTCTAGAGATTTTTTTATCCTCAATAGCAGCTTTATTAACCTTAGGACCTAAACTTGTTGTTTCTTCCAATACATCTTGTTTTTCAACCACAAACTCTTCTGGTTCAAAATTATCCACTGCCTCCTTATCCATTTCTTTTGCGGTTTTTTTTAATTCGGCACATGAAGAAAATATAACAAAAATAGTTAATGGAAATAATATTTTTAGATTTCGCAATACAATAAACATTTATTAATTCCCCGATAAAGATGTGTTTATAGAAGGATTACGGACATCAATTCTTTCTTCAAGGTAAACAGGATTGCCGTCATCATCAAGGTTTTCACCATCTCTTTTTTGAACAATAATGCCTCTTAATCTGATTTCTTTTATTGTCCACTGCGGCCAATCCTTGGATATAGAATCCCCTTCACGAACTACATGGTCTGACTCTCCTCGTGCACTGATGATTGCCAAAGCACGTTTGTTATTAATGTTTTCAGATACATCAATAAAAACAACGCCTTTTACAAAATATTTGTATAAATCATAACGTAACAGTGGATGTAAATTTTCATCAACATTTCCTTCATCTTCTTCATCTGATGTTGGCTTTGTCTGTCCTTCTCCTTCCGGAGGAGGTTCGCTAAAAAATTCTAGATTATTAAAAGGATCTACTTCAGCAATTACAAATGATGGACAGAAAAACAGTAAAATAAATATTAATAATTTTTTTAAAATATTAATCATGGGGCTTTTACAAGAGAAACTGTAGCTTTCGCTATTATTTGTGTTCTATCAGCTTCATCTTTAATAATTTCCTCTTTTTCGATGTTAACTATTTTTTTCTCACTTGCAATGATATTCCGAAACTCTATATAATCAGGGAAAGTACCTCTAATTTCAAAGTCTACAAGCATCTTAAAATAAGCAATTTCCTTACAACTTTCTGGATTATTTTGATCGCAATTCTTAAGGTCAGTTTCAGGTTGGCTTTGATAGGTGGCATAATCAAAATCTTTATCACATGGTGTTTCATCTTTTGTTGTAGTGCTTGTGTCATAACTATTTTCACTAGATCGAATATTAGTTTTTGAAACGTATACAGGGATTTCTTCCATTCTTGTAACATCAACAATTGTTAAACCAAGACTACCTGTTGCTTCATATAATTTAGCATAAAAGTTTTCAAATTCTTCATTACTAACAAAAAGTTTTCCTTTATCTTCATTTAATTGATTTAATTCAGATTGTTTTATTGTTAATAATTCAATTTCTTTATTGCAACTAACTATTTGCTCTTCCCATTGTTTTAATTTCTCTATTCTTTCGCGTTGTACTTCACTTCGTGGTTTAAGAAAAAACCAATAAGAAATGAATATTAAAAAGATCAGTAATATTATTGCTAACAATCTTTTAAGGAGTATTTTTTGAACATTAGAATCAGAACTACTATCTTTTTTAACTGAATCCTTTTTACCCTTAAATAAATCTTTAATATCCATTTGCAAAAGAGATGTCATAATAATAAGATTTCCATTCTAGTTCTCATTTTTTGTCTAACGTAGTTAAATTCATCAAGTCTTTTTTTACTGTAAGTTTAAAAATAAAATTTTTTTTCTCAGTTTTTATTGTACAATTTTTATTTAAACATACTTCAGGTTGTTCAGGGTCCAAAAAGGACTTTACAAGAGAGGCATTTGAGAAAATAGGATTCTTTTTTAATCTTGATATATATTCAATCACTGTTTTATCAGCACTGATATTTTTCTTTGTAGAATTCTTTACAATTTGGCTCATAACAGCAACTCCTTTAATTTCATATGAATTGTTACCATCAAAATTCATCGAATTAAGATCAATGCTCAGCAAATATGGATTCCCCATTACTTTTAATATTTCTTCTAAAACTGCAGAAGCAGTATGTTGATTAGTTGTTGCTGTGTCAGATAAACTTATTTCTTTATTTAATTTTTCTACTTTATTTTTCAAAACAAAGAGTTTTAGTTGTTTTTCTTCAACTTTTGCTTTTGTTACATCATATTCTTTTAATTCTACTTCATTTTCACTTAATGAATTCCAAAATGAATAACCATAATAACCTGAAAAGGACAAAATCATAACAATGATAATCGTAACAAAGATGCCGGAGACTAATTTTGTTCGCTGAGTTTTTTTGACTACCTCTCTATTGGGGAGAAGATTGATATTTTGAACACCGGTAACTTTTTTATAGTAACCAAATATATCTAACTTTCTGGTAGCCAGTCCCACGGATGCTGTAAAGGAGGATTTATTATCCTCTCCTTTTAACTTATCGGTTATCTGGGCAGGCAACTTTAATTTATTAAAAGGATCAAAAATTGATATTTTAATATCTTTTAATTTTAGACTTAAAGCTTCTATTATTTCTTTTATATGAGGTGATTGTGTAACAATGAATAAGTTTTCAATTTTATCAACCTTGAATCTATTTATGTAAGTAACTAAATTTTGCTTAATTTGCATGACATATCGATCAATAATGGGGCTTAAAGTTTCTTTCGTTATTTGAGCTTTGCCTAAGGTTTCCTTATCTTTTGCTGATGCAAATATATCACTGACATAAGGATTTTCATTTTTTATTATTAATAAAAAATTTTCAAATTCACCAATTTCTAAAATAGCTAATGGTTTTTTTTTAAATTGAGACATCTCTGCGGTTTCTAATGCATTGCGTAATGCAAAACACCGCACATCTAATATAACAGGATTAATGCCTCCCTTTGTTACAACATCTACATACACATTTACATCAGTTATTTTGGAGGCGACAAATAATACATCCATCATGTTGGCTGCTGGATCTTTTTTTATTATCTGATAAAATATTGAATAGTTTTCTAAAGCATCTGGCAGTTGAGTTATATTCTCCCATAAGGAAGCTGTATCAATCGACTTTTGCATTTCTTCTTCTGTCATTAGGGGAATAGGTATGACCCTAACTATTGAATTAGAAACTGGTAAAGAGATTGCGCCATTTGTTGTAGAAAATTTACCAGCCTTAAGCGCTATTTGAATCTCTTCAGCAATTCTTTTACCGTCATTTTTAATATCACTTATTCCTTCAATGTGTCTGTAAGATAATTTTTCAACCATCCATTCTTTGCCTTTTTTGGACAATTGGACTAAACGCAAAGATTTGGGGGTAATGTCCAGTCCGACAATTTCCTCTTGTTGAACAGAATATTTGCTTAGAAAACCAACGACTGTATTAGCAATCCAGGGAATAGGGTTTAAATTCAGTTTCATAAAAAAACTTCCCTCCTAATAATAAATAACACATAAACCTATCCGACATAAATAAACAGCGAAAAAAATCAGCTTAAAAGCTTGTTTTTTATAATTAATTTTTAACGCAAATCAAAAAAAATTTCTTTTATACAAGTTATAAGAACTTAATGTAAAATAACAATATATGGACGATGTAATCTACAAAATATCTCAGGAAAAAGGGTTGTCCGATATTCATTTTCAAACAGGAATGCCTGTGGCATTAAGAATTAATGGATCTATCATTAAACAAGAAAATAATATTGTTACCAAAGCACAAATTTCAAAATTCATATCAGAGCACATAAAAGATTCAGCTTTAGAAAAACTAGAGAATGAAAAAAATATAGATTTGGCCATTCAAGTTAAAGATATAAGATTCAGAGCTAATGTTTTTGATAGCATGAATGGAAGGAACATAGTTTTACGAAAAATTGAATCAGTCATACCAAATTATGACAGTCTTAATTTTCCTTCGGTACTTGGTGATGTCATTCAAAATCGAAATGGATTAATTCTCGTCACTGGTCCAACCGGATGCGGAAAGTCAACTAGTTTAGCCGCCATGATCAATCGCATCAATGAAAGCAGGCAGGCGAACATTATCACCATTGAAGATCCTATTGAATACATACATCAACCAAAACAATCAATTATTTCGCAACGTGAAGTTGGAAATCATGCCACGACATTCGCATCCGCATTGCGCGCTTCTCTGCGTGAAGATCCGGATGTCATTCTGGTTGGCGAGTTAAGGGACTTGGAAACAGTGGCATTGGCTTTGACCGCCGCGGAAACGGGGCACCTGGTTTTTGGAACCGTCCACACCAGCGGCGCGCCAAACACTATTCATCGAATTGTTGACGTGTTTCCACCCTCCCAGCAGGATCAAATACGCGCGCAAATAGCGACTTGCATCAAGCTGGTCATGACGCAACGCTTAATTAAAAAAGCTGATGATTCAGGACGCGTCGCAGCATTTGAAATAATGGTGTCCAATGTTGCCGTTCAAAATCTCATACGTGAAAATAAAATACATCAAATCCCGTCCGCCATGCAAACCGGAGCTGGTGACGGCATGTTGCAAATGGAAAAATCAATTGAACAACTCCTGAGCGCGGGCGTGATCAATTATGATGAAGCTCATTAAAAATAATCCGGAGGGCTTGACACTTCTTGAATTGCTTATCGTATTAGCGGTGATAGGCATTGCAGCCATTTTTGCCGTTCCGAACATTAGTAATTTTGCAACATCGCGTGTAGCGGAAAAAGATCTCGCCACAATCCGCTCCTTAATTGATTATGCCAAAACAACTAGTTACGCCAAAGGCAAGACAATGGTTTTGTCTCAAACCAACAAATCGGTGAAAATGTCCGTGTTAAAGTCGAGTGATCCAACACAATGCTTGGGCGCTATTGACGATGACAAGGAATACAGTGAGGCGAAGGTGTTACAATCAAGCGTTAAAGCAAAACATAACAATAACGCCAATGTGACGGGTTCATACAGTCAATCAAGCAGCCGTATGTGCTTTAAAAGGGATAACACTTCTACCGGAGGAGGTTTTGAAGTACAATACGGGCATGTTGTTTACCGGATAGATGTATGGGCAACGGGCTTTTATGACATTTCAAGGAAAATAAAGGGATCATTTCAGGAGTATAACTGATGAAAAATCAAAACGGTGTCTCCTTACTGGAAGCGATGGTCGCCACGGCCGTCATAGCCATTGGCTTCATGGCCGTCTACACATTGGCGATAACCTCCACAAGAGTGTTAATGGGCACGGTTGACAGGGAAAAAGGCAACATGATCGCCAATGCAGTATTCGAGGACCTGATCACCGACACCCCTAATTTGCTCTCGTATCACAACATGGATTTTAAAACGTCCGGTCAGGGAAGCGCCACCCACCTGTCAAAGAAAACCAAGTGGGCGCAGATCGCCTCCAAGCGCTTCGGCAGTCCTCAAGCAAACGATAAACGGCAGATTCAAGTGGTGAAAAAATCCGTTGCGGGAAAGGATATTTTTGTGGTTACCATCGATTTAGCCACAAGGGACGGCAAGGCCAGAAACCAGTTCAAGCGGATATTCAATGCACCGTAACCAGAAAGGCATGAGTCTTGTGGAGATAATGGTCGCCATCGCGGTGAGCGCCATCGTGATCGGCGCGGCGTACGGCTCCTATTCGGTCATTAACAAGAACTATGAATTCCAGAAGGACGTGAAATACATGTCCCAGACGGCGAGGGCCGTCGTCAAGATGATCGCCAGGGACGTGCGCATGGCGGGGTACCAGGACTTTAATGCAACATCTATTGCCGAAGCTGTAAAAATTACCGACAGTTCAGGTACATGCTGTGATCGCATTGACATTGTCTATGACAAATCGAGTAGTGAACGAATAAAAATATCCTATTACACGCAGCAGTATAATAATCGTTACAGGCTGATAAAAAAAATTGATAAATGCACCAACACGGATTGCTCAAGTACATCAACCCTAGAATCCCCCCAGCCAATCGCTGATTACGTGGAAGACTTCCAGCTTGTTGGAACTAATAGTGGTTGTCCAACTGATGGCACTCCAATAGCTGGATGTGGGACTTACAAATGGGTCTCTCCTAAAAAACCATGGGATTTACCTGATAAATACCCCTCTTTGTTTCATCCTTCAGAAGAAAATAGGAATTCAAAATGTAGTGTTGGTGGCGCAATAGATGGAGATTTAAATACATATGCGGGATGCGGTATTGCGTCTGGATATTTGGATGAGGGAATTTTTTCATTTCAGTTAGATAAACCTATGAGGGTTACCAAAATAAGAATGGGATCTACTGGTACTTGGGGTTCAAATTATGGCAGCGCTCCTAAATATACAAGCAAAAGTCATATAGGTCTAACTGGATGTGGCAGCGTAAGTCCTAAAATAAAATATCCTTATGGACAGCATCATCCATTTTCCTTTAATTTTTTAATTGAAGCAGTTAATGACAAACCTTCTTGTAATCGTTGTTATACTGCATATCCCTATGACAGAGGGTGCATTCACGGAGATTTTCCAATGGAACAACCTACCAGTGGAATTTCTCAAGTTCTCACAGATAGATTTGTCTTAAGAGCTTCGAATAACAGAGTAATAGGTTACCATAATGGAGATTACCGCCAAACTGAACCTTCCCAAAGAGCTGAGATAAGTGAGATAGAAGTTTATGGGGAATCTTATGATACTCCACCTCCTACAATTGAAGTAGAAATTGGCTTACTGCTTCGAAGTCCTAATCAACATGATAGTAAAAACAAGAGTTTTTCCATGAATATGGGCAACAGGGATTATGCCTCCAATGACAAGTATATGCGGGACAGCTTCTCCACGTCTGTCATCGTAAGGAATCTTTATTATGCCAACCAATAAACATCCGTGCTACCATAAACCTATGAATAGGAAAGAGGAGGGGTTTGCCCTGGTCGTGTCCATGATGCTTTTATTTGTCATGACAATAATGGGAAGCATTCTCGTCATCAACGCCACATCGCAAAGCAAGGTAGTTGCGGTTAGTGAGAGCGAGCACCAGACATTTCTGAGCGCGGAGACCGGCATCCAGGACGCCATCAGCTGGCTGTCACGGGAAGTCGCAAAAGGGAACTATCCAAAAAACAAGTCAACAAAATATACAAAGTTATGTGAATATGATCTCGGCGGATCCATTGAAGTGGCCCAGGAGAATTTAAACAGAAACATCATAGATGACATGAACATCACTAATGCGAAAGAGAAGGAGGTTTATGACAGACAAACCTACTCCTGGATCATATCGCAATTTCAGCAATCCACACAAACCAATATTGGGGCAGGGGGAAGTGTAACGATGGGAACGGGTTATGGATCATCAGTAAGCGGATCCTACGGATCCTATTTTTATAAGATCTACGCGTGCGCGACAGACAGGAATAAAATGAGCACGATGCTCGAGACCATAGTAATTATTCCCTTGTAATGATGAAGACATTTGTAAAAATTATCCTATTCTTCCTATTTGCCAGCAGCGCGCATGCTTATTGTGATTTTGAAACAATGCGCATTGGACAATCAATTAAGGCAATCCCGGACAAGCTTAAATCAGGATTTCTTATAAGCGAAACAATTGACCAACCTTTTCTGCTTCGCAATAGATCTGAAGAAATATGTTATGATGAAAAATTTGAAGGTATTCTAATTGATTATGAATTTTTAGCTGGAGAACTTCAACGTATCCAAATAGACGATGAAATTGGTGTAGCGGATCATTTAAGCAATCTTAAGTACTATTAT
>Ga0066827_10000940_pt1 | contig 13519 bp, 10 predicted proteins | sample ETNtaG_34_FD_65609 | JGI IMG/M metagenome (GOLD analysis project Ga0066827, IMG submission 65609) | Marine microbial and viral communities from oxygen minimum zone, Eastern Pacific Ocean - ETNP201306SV51 | ecosystem: Environmental > Aquatic > Marine > Oceanic | place: Pacific Ocean: Eastern... | reverse complement strand
TTCAGGACGTTTCAGGGATTGGTGCAAGGACCTCAGTTGTTGGCTTTTGGACAGAAGCCGGGACTGCATCGTACAGCTCTTAGCAGCACGGGTGTCGACATGAAGCAGCATGTGTTCTCCAGTAGCAAACAGGCTTCCGCTTTCTTGATCAAGGAGTTCATGCCAGATATGCAGGCGTTTTTCATCACCACCGAGCAACTGGGTTTTCACAACGAAATTGGAACCCGGTGCTCCTTCATCGAGATGACGAATATGGGATTCGACGGTGAAGACAGAAAAACCTGAATCGAGGTACTCTTGATCAAGCCCAAGATACCCCAGCAATGCATCGGTGGCATCACCGAACACCTGTAGGTAACGGCTTTCTGTCATATGCCCGTTGTAGTCGATCCACGAAGGTCGGATCCATCCCCTGTGAAGTACCAGAGGCTGGGTTTCATCCAAGTCCTTATGGACTGCATTTTGATGGAAGTTTTCAAATAACTGTTTTTCCTGCTTCCTGAAGACGGATCCTGCACCCCAATCGACCCCTTTGAGTCCCTGAAGGATAGCAACCAGGCCATCGTCACGGATTTGTTCAAGTTCACGGATGGAAAGATTTCCTGCCTGTTCGTCGGACTGTGAAGCGATTTTGTCGAGGAAGGTGTCGGTCAGTTCCGGAACGTCCATCAGTTTGGTCCAGGGCCATTTGAGTGCCGGGCCAAACTGGGCCATGAAGTGCCGCATGCCCTCTTCCCCGCCGGCGATGCGATAGATGAGAAAAGAACCCATGAGGGCAAAGCGTAGCCCGGGACCAAAACGAAAGGCATCATCCATATCCTCGACCGAAGCGACATCATCATGCACCAGCCACAATGATTCTCTCCAAATAGCCTCCAACAGGCGGTCTGCAAGGAAACCATCGATTTCCTTTTTCAGTTTCAGTGGCCGCATCCCAAGGGATTCGAACAATGCTGCCGCCTGATCCAATACTTCAGGAGAGGTAAGCAGACCTCCACAGAGTTCCACCAAAGGCAGAAGATAGACTGGATTAAAAGGGTGGGTGACGAGAAGTCGTTCAGGATGCTTCATTTCAGACTGCAGGTCACTGGGCAGAAGCCCGGAAGTGGAAGATCCTATCAGGGCATCAGATGCTGCATCGTTCTCAACCTCTGCCAGGATCCGTTGTTTCAATTCCAGATTTTCAGGAGTGCATTCTTCGATGAATACGGATCCTTCCACGGCTTCGGCAATCGATCCGCAAAAGCTCAGGGACCCTTTGGCAGGAAGAGGGGCCGATGTCAGGCTTTCCCAGGCACGCTCCGCATTGGCAAGCATCTCCCGCACCCGCCTTCCGGCCTCGGGGTGAGGGTCATGGATACGGACATCGATCCCATTCAGAAGCAGACGGGCGGCCCAGCCACCTCCAATGACACCGCCGCCGATAACGGCAACAGGGCCCTGTTTCAAGCTGTGCATGAGTCTCAGGTTCGTGGTTTCAGTTGAAGCCGCTCACGTACTTCATCCGGGCCGAGGATTTTACAGTTCATGGCTTCCAGAATGGTAACGGCACGCTCCACCAATTGTTCATTGGTGGCAAGTACTCCTCGGGAGAGGTAGATGTTGTCTTCCAATCCGACCCGAACGTTTCCTCCTGCGAGTGGCGCCATCGCCACATAGGGAAGCTGCATCCGTCCAATGGAGAATGCAGAAAAAATGGAGTTCTCAGGAAGATTGTTGGCAAAGGCAAGCAACGTCTGTGGATCATCCGGAGCCCCATAAGGGATGCCCATGCAAAGCTGGAACAGGGCGGGTTCATCGACGAGACCTTCCTTGATCAACTGTTTGGCAAATACTAGATGCCCGGTATCAAAGACCTCCAACTCCGGCCTCACACCAAGATCACGGATTCGGGCTGCCATGTCTCTCAACATTGAGGTCGTGTTGACCATGATGTAGTCGCCTTCGGCAAAATTCATGGTTCCACAATCCAGACTGCAGATGTCCGGACGGATCAATTCGACGTGACGCAATCGTTCCTCAGCACTTGCCATGTCGGTCTGTTCCTGCACCAGAGGAAGTGGTTTTTCGGGTGCTCCAAGCACGAGATCCCCCCCCATTCCTGCAGTGAGGTTGATCACGACGTTCACTCCAGATTCACGAACCCGATCCACCACCTGTCGGTAAAGTTCCGGGTCCCTGGCAGGAGCCCCGCTTTGAGGATCCCTGACATGGATGTGGATCACCGCAGCGCCTGCCTTGGCTGCCTGGATTCCGCTTTCTGCAATTTGCTCAGGAGTCACGGGTATCAGGTCGCTCTTCCCCGAGGTGTCACCGGCTCCAGTGAGGGCACAGGTTATGAAAACTTCATGATTCATGCGAGTTCCATGATTGAGTTTTTGGACATTGTTTCCGTTTCTGCCATATTTTCTTCTTCGGGATTTTCTAAGGTTTCCTCCATCAGCCAATCCCTGAAGAGACTTACCAAGGGTCTTTCCAATGCTTCCCCGGGAAAGACCACATAATACCCCTGTTGGCTCAGGATGGATTCATCAAAAAGACGAATCAATCGGCCGCTTTCCAGGTGTTCCTGGACCATTTCTAATCCACAAAGTGCCACGCCTTTGGCATCGATCGCAGCATGAATCAGCAGGTTTGTGTCCTCAAAAATGGACCCGCGTTTAAAACGGACTTCATCTGCTCCAGCATGCCGGAGCCAGGCTTTCCATTTTTCATAATTGAACTCATGGAGGAGCCGGTAATTAGCAAGTTGTAAGGGGTGTTTGAGGGATTGTTCCTGATCCAATAATTCCGGGCTGCAAAAAGGGGTATATTCCAAGGTCATCAGCCTTTCGCTCTGAAGTCCTTCCCAGTTTCCACTTCCCCAGTACACGCCAAGATCTGTTTTTCCATACACAAAATCAGGTTCCTGACTTGAAATCTGAAGGTGCAGATTGATGTCAGGATGACGTTTGTAGAAGGAGCCAATTCTGAAAGACAGCCAATTTGAGGCAAATTGCGGGGTCAAACTCACCGTCAGGGTTTGTTCTGCATCATGTTCCCGGATCACCTCTAATGCTTCCTGGATACTGCTGAATGCTGAAATGACGGCAGGAAGCAACATTTGCGCCTCTTCGGTCATTAATACCCTGCGTTTGATACGGCTGAAAAGTTTGATCCCCAAATGATCTTCCAGTGATTTGATCTGATGGCTGACTGCTGCCTGAGTGACATGGAGTTCCTTGGCGGCCTGAGTGAAACTCAGATGTCGTGCTACGGCCTCGAAAACCCTCAGTGTATTGAGGGGAGGCAACGATCCTGAATCAATCATCATTTCTTATGCGTTTCATTAGAAAAATTTATCTTAATTTATACCTGCCCATTTTATTTAAAATGAATCTATACAAATGGCAAGAAGCTTTTACAAACATAAGCCCGGGCATGGGCATGATAGATCAGTTGGTTTAAATCATTATAATATTTTATTCATAATTTAACATTGCTCCTTCCTGTCGCGGGTGCTAATGATGTCCCTAACATTGGAAGAATGATAAGCAGATAACAACATCAGCAAATCCAAAGAATTAAAGTAGCTTGAAGTAAATAAAGATGATTGATTTTACTCTCTCCGAAGAACAGAAACTATTGATAGAAATGACCCGCTCCTTCGTCGAAAAGGAGATGGTTCCGAATGAGGATGAATTGGAAAGGACCAATCAACTTTCTCCTCAATTGGCAAGTTCTCTCAAAGAAAAATCAATGGATTTGGGGCTGCATGCCTGCAATCTTCCAACAAAGGTGGGAGGAGGCGGTTTGGATGCGGTTTCCGTGATGCTGATTGAGAAGGAACTTGGACGGACTTCGCTGGCGATGGCGGAATGCGCCCACCGTCCTCTGAACATCCTGGCAGCATGTGAGGGAGAGCAGGTGGAACAGTTTCTCAAACCGACTCTGGCCGGGAAAAAACGTGATTGTATTGCGATGACGGAGCCCGGAGCAGGTTCTGATCTCCGCAGCATGCGTTGTCGTGCTGAATTGGCAGATGATGAATGGAACATCAATGGAGAGAAACATTTCATTTCCCAGGCATCGGTTTCTGATTATTGTGTCCTTTTTGCTGCCACTGGAGAAGAGGAAACCTCGAAAGGAATCAAGAAGCGTATTTCTGCATTCCTGGTCGATTTCAAGGATCCTGGAGTGGAAGTCGCATCCGGATACAGGAATGTCTCACACCGGGCCTATACCAACAATATTTTGCGTTTCAATGATGTCAGGATTCCAGGTTGGAGGATCATGGGGCCTGAAGGAGACGGATTCCGATTGGTCAACGAATGGCTGGGCCCGACACGTTTGACGGTGGCGGCAACCTGTGTTGCCCGAGCAGAACGGGCTTATGAGATTGCTTTGAAATACGCGTCGGAGCGTGAGCAGTTCGGACAGAAAATCGGCAAGTTCCAGGGCATTTCCTTTCCTCTTGCAGACATGGCCACCGAAATTAAATTGGCCAACCTGATGCTCATCGAAACGGCTTGGAAAATTGATCAGGGAACGGTTACCGCAGAGGACTGTGCAATGGCCAAACTGTACTGCTCGGAAATGCTCTCAAGGATCGCCGATCAGGCTTTACAAACAGTAGGGGGGATGGGATTGATGGAGGAACTTCCTCTTGAACGCATCTGGCGTGACGCCCGTATCGAACGTATTTGGGACGGAACTTCTGAAATTCAGCGTCATATCATCTCCAGAGGACTTCTACGCCCTCTAGGTGCATAAATCATAAATGGTGTTATGCCTCAGAGACATTGTAAAAAATCAGTCATGTAATGCTGAGATTCGATATGCGTGTTTAATCTTTGAGGGGCATTATTTTTCTTTCTTTTCTTGCTTGTCTTCTTGCACTTCGTCTTCGTCTTTTTCTATGTCTTCGTTCGCTTCAGCGATTTCTTTGGGTGAAAGCATTTTTTTTGAGTCAGTTGTTTTAAGATCAAAGGGAGAACTAACAATGAGGATAATGATAATACCATGGTTGGTGATATGAAATCTATCAATAAATTGAAAGCTAGGAACTGTTTTCATGGGCAGGTATTTTTATTGATTCATCCTTCATTAATTAGATCGTCCTGCCAGGGTGTTTGATCATGGAATGCTTCATACATAAATCGATTCAATGAGCTGGTTCTGTTTTTGTAACGAATAGAAAAAAATTAATCCTTTGAAGAGAGAGATGATTGAGAATTTTCAAAACAATGGAGCCTTTTCCCTGTCCGTCGTAGCATGAGCCATTTGGTGATTGATCCTAAGTATCCCTTTGGAGAATTTGTGGTTGGGTTGGTGTAACAAAAAGAATATAAAGATATCCATAACTTAAATAAAATCCTGTGACCTTAAATTATTTTAACTCATGAATCTGGATCGTCTCTTTCGTCCCAAAAACGTTGTGGTCTATGGAGGGAAGTGGTCGGACTTTGTGGTCGAGCAATGTTTAAAACTCGGTTTTTCAGGCAATCTATGGCGTGTCCATCCCAGTCGAGAGGGATGTTTTCGGGAACTTTCGGAACTTCCAGACATTCCGGATTCTGCATTTCTGGGAATCAATCGGGAACAGACCCTTTCTGTGTTACGTGACCTGAGTCACCAAGGTCTGGGTGGAGCCGTAGTCTTTGCCTCTGGTTTTGGAGAGATGGAGGATGGACTTTCATTGAGGGATGAATTGGAGCAAATTCCTTCAGACCTGCCTTTCATAGGCCCCAACTGTTACGGGTTCATCAATTTTTTCGATCAAGTTGCCCTCTGGCCCGATCAGGTTGTAGGCCAAGTGATCGAACGTGGGGTGGCGATCATCAGTCAAAGTGGAACCATCTCCATCACCCTCATGGCCCAAAGACGATCGCTTCCGGTGGGATATGTGATTTCGGTTGGCAATCAGCAGCGTCTCGCGGCTGAGGACTTGATCCGCTATTGCGCCCAAGATGATAGGGTCAGCGTCATAGGGCTTTACATGGAAGGAATCAAGGATATCTCAAACTTCATTGATGCCGTGGAAGAAGCAAGGCAGTTGAAAAAGCCGATTGCCCTGATCAAGGCAGGACGCAGTGAAAAAGGGAAGCAAGTGGCCCTGACGCATACGGGGGCAATGACCGGTTCGGAAGAATTACATGATGCTCTGTTCGAACGTTTGGGTATTGCCCGTTGTGAGGATCTGAGCACTCTGGTCGAGACTTTGAAACTCCTTCATTGTTGCGGACCACTTCAAAGTAATCGTGTGTCGATGATGAGCGCATCAGGTGGGGATGTTGCCCTGATTGCGGATAACATCAATGGCCATGATCTCGTTTTAGAACCTCCTTCAGATGGTGTTAAAGCCAAACTGAGTCCTTTGGTCGGTGAACGTGTGTTGATTGACAATCCCTTGGATTTTCAAACAGCCACCTGGTTTGATCCACCCAGGTTGAGAAAAATGTTTAAGACGATGCTTGGTGCGGGTTATTCACTGACTTCCTTGATGCTCGACCCTCCCGATGAAATCGAATCGGACACCGAATCTTTCGATAGCGTGATCGAATTGTTTCTCGAAGTTGCCGAAGGTTTTGCATCTCAGGCGGGGTTGCTTTCATCTCTTCCGGAAAGTCTTTCACGCAGAATACGAGAAAAAGCCCTGAAAGCAGAAGTGGTTCCACTTCAGGGACTTCCAGAAGCAATTCGATCCATGAATCATGCATCCTTAATCGGAAAGAATTGGAAGCAGGGTTTGCAAACAAAACTTCTGATTTCGGATGATTTCTCAAGTTCCAAAAAGATGCTGACGGAATTTCAAGCAAAGAGCATGTTCCGGGATGCAGGCCTGCCGGTACCTTATGGGAAACTGATTTCCGCTGAAGAGGCACCCATGGCTGCGGAATCGATGAATTACCCGTTAGTGTTGAAGGCATCATCTCCAGAGTTGTTCCACAAAACAGATCAGGGAGGAGTGGCACTAGGGCTTTACTCTCAAGAGGAAGTGGCCAACGCTGTTGCAGAAATGAGAGGCACCTCTGATTCCTTCCTCCTTGAAGAGATGGTGACAGACACGGTGGCAGAGTTGCTGCTCGGTCTGCACTACGACCCACAGTTTGGTTTTTCGATCATAATAGGATCCGGGGGGATTTTCGCAGAACTGCTGGATGACAGTGTCACGGTCCTTTTTCCAATGAATGAATCGATGATCTTGCAGGCGCTGGAGAAATTGAAAATCTATAGGGTTTTGCAGGGTTGGCGGGGAAATCCCAAAGGGGATCTGGAAGCTTTGCTGAAAACCGTTCAGGCTTTTATAGAATTTGCTGAAAACCACCATCAAAACGTGCTCAATGCGGAAATCAATCCCCTTGCCATACGACCAGAAGGAAAGGGAGTGATACTTTTAGATGCATTGATCCAAATCAAGGAGAACTGAATGCCGGAAGCCTTTGAATTACAAGAACATGAAAGTGTTCTGGAAGTTACCCTCTGTCGAGGTAAAGCCAATACCATCACTGCGGAAGACAGCCGTCAACTCAACCGGATGTGGGAAGGGTTTCGTGACAACGCAACCCAGCGTTTTGCAATCCTCACCGGGAAGGGGGAAAAGTTCTTCAGTGCAGGATGGGATCTTAAGAATGTCGCAGAGAGTGGAGAGGTTTCCGATTCTGATTACGGCTCCGGAGGATTCGGAGGACTGAACCACCCGCGTAACCTCTACAAACCGATCATCTGTGCAGTCAACGGCATTGCTTGTGGAGGTGGGTTCGAAATGATGCTCGGATGTGACATCATTGTTGCTGAGGAACACTCAACTTTTGCCCTTCCTGAAATCAACGTCGGGGTGTTGCCTGATTGTGGGGTGGTGAAACTCAGACGTAGGATTCCATACCATGTTGCGGTTGAACTGATGATGACAGGACGCTGGATGGATGCCCAGGAAGCCAAACATTGGGGACTCGTGAATCATGTGGTTCCACAAGGTGAAGGCCTGGTCAAGGCCCGTGAAATAGCAGATCAACTCGCAGCAGGACCTCCGTTGCTCTACCCTGCCATCAAACAGGTTTTAAGGATGACGGAGACGGTTTCTGAAAATGAAGCCTTCTCTGTCCATGATGCCTGTTTCACGGTTGAAAAGGTGAACCGTTCTGAGGATATCAAAGAGGGAGCATTGGCGTTTTCTGAAAAACGTAAACCTGTTTGGAGAGGAAAATGATGAGTTTGCATGAGCCGAAAATGGAAACCGTTTAAGGCGGTGTTTCCAACTACTCCATTGCAGGAAAAAGCCTGTCAAAGATGGCTGCGGAAGAAACTTCAACTCAACAATCAACAAACAAGGATTGGGGATTGAGTGAGAAAATGTTGAGCCTTCATTATGTCTGAACTGGAGATTCGAGCAATTAATGGGAACGAAGCAAAACCTCTTCTGGATGCTTCGGATAAATTGATGGAAAGCCTTTATCCTGCAGAGAGCAATCATTTGGTGGATATGAAGGAACTTTTAATGCAGGACAATTTTTTCATCGGTGCATTCATTCGAGAAAAACTTGTTGGCTGTGCGGCCATGATCGTGAAAAAAGAAGAATTGAATTATGGAGAAATCAAAAGACTCTTTGTTGATGAAAATTATAGAGGACAAAAAATTGCCATGAAGCTCATGCAGGCACTAGAAGACCAAGCGTTGAATCAGAATTATCAAGGGATTCGGTTAGAAACTGGAATCCATCAGCAGCCATCCATACACCTCTATGAAAAATTGGGATATCAGAAGACAAAACCATTCGGAAATTATGTAGAAGATCCATTCAGTGTGTTCATGGAGAAAAAAATAACAACAACTGATAACCTCTAATTCAAATCAATGCATGCTCCTAAATAGATCCATCGGACGATGGTATGAGTACATTAATTTCGTGAAATATCTCTTTGAGAAAAGCTAAGAGCGTTCAAAATTAATGAATTATTTTAGAAGGGAATTGATAGGGAAATTAATGATCAGTGTCGCCTCATTTTATTTTCCTGAAAAATTATCATCATTACAGACAATTGAGGAGGCTTTGAAAGAATGAAAGTTGATAATGGTTATGGATATATTCATTAAAGAATTACAGAAATCTAAAAAAACAACATGGGAAAAAACTAGTCAAGAAATTGGAGGCTCTAAAAAAAATAAATCAGGGTTTTGGTTTTCATCTTCGAAATACAGGTCTCGATTTTACTGATACTCAAATCTTTGCCAACGCAATGCAAAAGGTTTCTCGTCAGGGTTTTGTACTAGAAATCATTTAGCTTGAGTTACATTCCAGGGATCACTGATGAAGGAGTGTAATTATTGGCAAGGGCATTTCCTCTAAAACTTGCCGAACCGGGTTTAGTTGGTTGAAACATAGGGGATGAGGGGAGAGCAATTCATGATTGGATCTAAAATACAAAAAAAAAATAAGGATTGTTTAGAAGGCAATCATTTCTCACCGTAAAATAAGCATTAACTGGAATTGATTCTTCGAGGGGAAAATAATCTTTTGTTGATTCTTTGAATTCAAGCGTTTGATGCGTAATTGAAAAATTAAACATGGATAATGACCATCGTCTAGAGGAATTCTAAATAATAATCCGACAAGATTTAAACAGGAGATTTGCTGAAAGCATTCACCAGAACAACTCCGATCACGATTAGGACCAAGCCCAATACCCCCTGCCATTGAAGTTGTTGGCGATAGACAAAATATCCAAACAGTGAAACAAAGAAGACTCCAAGCCCACTCCAGGTAGGATATACAATGGAAATTGGGATACTCCTGGGAGCATAGGTCAATAAGTAGAAACTAATCAGATAACAAAACGTTAATCCTACAGTGGGAAGGAGTTTGGTGTAATTTTCTGAAATCGGTAGCAGCAGAGTCCCTGTCACCTCCAAGATGATGGCAGACAGTAAAAAATAAATAATTCACCATGAGATAGAATTCTATTGATACGAGTGAATCTGACTGAATTTCAATTCTTTATTCTGAAAAAAAGGTTCAATTTATTTTTCGCCAAGGGTTCTTTCATCAATAATTTTAGAAAAACACTTAGCTTTATAGTATCAACAAGGGGCTGAAATATTGTATGGACCTTGAGTGTATGAACCTAACTGAAGGGTGATCTGTTCTATTTGCTGTATAATCGGATCATTTCTTGTGAACTGAAATTGTTTTCATGAACTTTGTTTTGAGGCAATGATCAGAACTGCATCGGCAACATCTTCTGCAAGATTGGATATTCCACCAAGTTCTTTTACGATATATTTCAACTGATATTGTCTTCCGAGATCAAGTTCCTGGTTGTTAAAAATCAATTGGAGCAATTCACGTTCATATCGGTCAACTTCACTTTCCTGTCTTGCCGTCTCTTCGACAAACTGCCGGATTGATCTCAGATCTGAAAATAAACTATCCACGGCATGAGCCAATGCATCAACTGCCTCTCGAGTGTGGAAAAGAAGTTTTCTGATGGGGTTATCGTGCTCTTCAGGAATGACAGGTTTTTCAAGCCCTATATCTGCAAGCAGGTGTTTTAGACGACTTGGAATTTGATCCAGTTTCGTTAACAACTTCAAAAGATCATCTCTTGAATCGGGCATCAGAGATTCCCTGAGCAAAGACATCTGAATCTGATGCCCTAGAAGATCCAATTCTTTTTCAAGTCGTCCCAATTCTTGTTGAGTATTTTCAAAAACGTCCCATCGCTTTTCCAGGTAGGCTTCAAATGCTTTTTGATGCAAAAGGACCATATCCTGGAGGTGCTTCAGGAGGCGGTGAATTTTTTCTTCAATTTCATACTGTTTTTTTAGAAAAAAGCTGATGGGATTCATGGGTATTGAGTAAGCTATAGTAAGGTTTTTGTAATTACATCATTTTTTTACAGAAAAATGGCGATAAATGTAGGCAAGTTTTTGTTTGATTGCTCGGTCATGGAGCTTGTGTTCTATATTTTCTCCGAGGATTTCCCATTCTTGGTTAATGGTTTCTAGAGCAGATCCAAGTTGCCAGGAATGCTCATATTTTTTCCCATTCAGTTGTTTTAATGCCTTCATTTGTTTTGTGCTGAAAACTTTTGTGTCAATTAGCTCCAGCTTTTCAGATGAGATAGTGACGGGATTCAAAAGAGAGTATTTTATGGCTTTGAGTGCAAGTTTGGAAGGCAATGGTTTTTGCGATTCGATGGCACGGATTAAAGAGGCAGAACTTGGATAGGTAGTGTTTTGCAGTCCATGAAGGTGTTTCATGTCAATGCCTTCATCTTTTAATTTTTGCATCACTTTCGAAGAAAGGATATAAAGGGATTCTCGCTGAACGGTTTGCATGAAGACGTTTTGAAGGCAATAAAGACCTAATAAACATATCATTCCTGAAACCAAGGGGGTGATGATCCACCCTTTGACGATGTTGGTGACCTTCCCCCACCGGATTTCTCGGCCTCCTTGAAGCATTCCAATTCCGATCACAGCACCTACAACGGCCTGAGAACTTGAAACAGGAACCAGAGGGATGGTTGGTAGCGAGAGGCTAGCAAGGAACTGTTCCAATTTTTCGGATGCAAAAAGAAACAGAACAATGGAGTGAGCCATGACTGCAACCCATGCTGCCAATGGAGTGAGTCTCATGAGTTCTGATCCGACTGTGAGCATGACTCGCTTGGAATATGTAAATACTCCTATAGCAATGGCAAGTCCACCGATTAAAAAAAGCTGTTGTGTTGAGGAGAAGCTGAAATTATCACTCAGCCTCATTTCCTGAAATGGGGCAACGGGAACAAAAACACCCATCACATTGGCAATATTATTTGCTCCCAGACTGTAGGCCCCAAAGGCTCCTGCGAGGATGAGCGCGAGGCGGGTGTAACCATCCAGACGGATCAACCCGATCCCTATTCGACGAACAAAAATCTTTGTAAGGATATAAATTATGGCTGCTATGATTGCAGCAAGTAGAGGACAGATGACCCAGGTAGATAGGATTTTGAGGAGTGAAGCAAGATCAGTATAGGAATCACTGAAAAGGTTCCAACCGACGATTGAGCCGATAATGGCCTGGCTGGTGGAAACGGGTAGGCCCAGTCTCGTCATCCAATAGACTGTGAGTCCAGCAGATAGGGCGGCCATGAAAGAACCTCCTAAGGCATTGACTGCACCTAATTTGCCGAGAGTAAGAGCTGCTCCGGTTCCACTAATGGTAGCACCAAGAATAACAAAGATGCCACAAATCAAGGCCGCAGTGGTGAAACGGACCATGCGGCTGCCAACAGCAGTTCCAAAAACATTGGCAGCATCATTGGCTCCCAATGACCAACCCAGAAACAGGCCACTTGTAAGGAAAATGAGTATGCCGGGATCAGCCAATTTTAGAGTGTTCTATAAGATCAGGAATGGGGAATGATGCTTACACCGCGATTTTTAAAATCAAGGGAAACAGATAAATTTTCTTCATGAATTTCCTCCATTTGAGTGTCAATGACAAACCATTCTCCAAGTTCTGTTTGAAACGTGTATTCCTGATGGCTGCCTAGATAGACACTTTTTAGGATCGTTCCCTGAATTCCCTGATTTAGATCAGAATGAATCCTGATCGATTGTGGTCTGGCTGCGATCTTGATTTCGCCGGGTTCTTGTCCACGATGGGGTAGGCTTAAAGAAATCCCACAAATTTCAGCCTTTGCGTCCTGGCCGTTGTGATCGGTCAATTGCCCGCTGATGATGTTTGCCTCACCGATAAAATCAGAGATACATAAAATAAATTAACAGTATTCTAACAACAAATTATTATTCCTTCTGATCTAGTTGAGAAAGAAGAAAATCCACCATTTCTGCAAATCCATAACCTCCTTTATTTTGGGTGACCCAAGCCGGAGCGGGGTTTAACCGGGCACTAAAATCTTTGACATTTGCGACCCCTACACTGACAGGGAAAGTTTCAAACATGGGACAGTCATTAGGAGAGTCTCCAATAAAAAGAATTTTCTCTTCAGCCTCTTTTTTGTTGATACCAAAGATGCTATCAAGCAAAAGAAGGCTCATCGAACGTTTATCGTATTCCCCAAACCAGCCGTTGACATGAATGGAACTGACTTTTGCCTTGGCCCCATGGGATTCAAAAATTTCAACGATATTTTCAACTGCTTCAACGCTCAATGGGGGTACATCTTCACAGAAATCAATCGCTAAATCAGCTTCTCGGTAGGCTTGGTCTGCAGAAAGTGCGGCACCCGGGACTTTTAATAAAACTTGATCCGCGATGACTTTCAGACGTTCACGATCATGCAGGCGTTGGTCCTCATCATTGAAGAAATGCCTGATCATTTTCCGGGAGGAGTGCTGGTACTGGAAATAGAAGGCACCGTTTTCACCAACAACTCCTTCAACAGGCCAAAAACGTGCGATGTGATCGCACCACCCAGCAGGTCTTCCCGTTACAGGGATTACGAAGAAACCAGATTCTTTAAGTCGATGAAGCGCTGCGAAGGATTCTGAAGGAAGACTCCCCTCAAAGGTCAGTGTGTCATCGATATC
>Ga0066827_10000931_pt1 | contig 13588 bp, 5 predicted proteins | sample ETNtaG_34_FD_65609 | JGI IMG/M metagenome (GOLD analysis project Ga0066827, IMG submission 65609) | Marine microbial and viral communities from oxygen minimum zone, Eastern Pacific Ocean - ETNP201306SV51 | ecosystem: Environmental > Aquatic > Marine > Oceanic | place: Pacific Ocean: Eastern... | reverse complement strand
ACCTGAACGAACAAACCCTCCCGATCCATGTCCGCACCTGTGAACGCCCCCTTGCGAACGCCAAAAAGCTCCGCCTCCAGCAGAGTATCAGGGAGCGCAGCGGTATTCAGCCCCAAAAAACGTTTCTTCTTGCGGTCACTGAGGTAGTGGATTGCACGTGCAACAAGCTCCTTGCCTGTTCCACTCTCCCCCCTGATCAACACGGGCACTGTTGAAGCAGAGACCTTCCGCACGAGTTCGAACACCTCGAGCATCTGCCGGTCTCGACCTATAAGGTTATGGAAACTGTACTTCTTCTCCACCTCTGCACGGAGATAGATCAGTTCATCCGTCAGTTCCTGTTCGTAGAGAGCCCGTTCCAAGGTAATGAGAATCTCATTGTTAAAGAAGGGCTTGGTGATGTAATGATACGCCCCTGCGGACATTGCCTCAACAGCAGTCTCGATGCTTCCGAAACCCGTGATAACGATGACAATCGTTTTGGGCCAGCGCTTCTTTATCACCCGGAGCAACTCCAGACCATCCATTTCAGGCATTTTCAGGTCTGTGAAGACGAGACCAAAGTGTTGGTGTTTGAGGATCTCAAGTGCTTCCTGAGCAGAAGCAGCGAACCCGCATTCCACCTCATTCTTCCTGAGGATGAGGCTCAACCCGGTCCTTATATCGGCATCGTCATCGACTATCAGTGCAGCACGGTTCATGATTTGAATTTAATGGAAAATGTGTGTTTGCAAATTCTGCAGATCCTGTTTTAGTGATGTGTAAGTCGTTAAGATTCATGCCTCAACAGACTCTTCCTGGGATACAAGGGGCAGTGTAATCCTGAAGTGTCCTCCATCATATTGCAGGTTCAGAAGCTCAAGCTTTCCCCCATGAGCCTCTATGATCTTCTTTGATAAAGAGAGTCCTAGGCCAGTACCAATGCCTTTAGGTTTAGTCGTAAAAAACGGTTCAAAAATTTGTTCACGTTGATCGTACGGAACGCCTTTTCCATTGTCTGTGAAATCGATGAAGATGGCATTCCCCTCATCTTCCTTGTTGAATGAAGTTCGGATTTTCAAAACACCTCCATCTTGCATGGCCTGTATGGAGTTCATGGTCAAGTTTGTAAACACCTGGCGTATCTGTTCTTGGTCTCCTGTGTACAACGGTAATTTTGAATCGATTTTCACCCCCACAGATACTTCAGACAGGCTCAGTAAAGGCGTGCAAAGGTTAACGACCTCTTTGATACAAGTGTTCACATCAAACTCGCTCTTCTGTGCGGGGCTTTTGGCAGAGTAGTCCAATAATCCCTGAATGATCTTCTTACAGCTTTGGGTATTTCTCATTATCACTTCGGCATGATTACGAAAAGAAGATTCCTTTGGACATTCTTCCACCAGCATTTGTGAGAACATGGCAATGGATGCCAGAGGGGTGTTCAGTTCGTGCGCAATACCTGCTGAGAGTTCTCCAATAACGGTCATTTTTTCCTGCTGACGTTGGCGTTCCTCAATCTGTTTCCTCTCGGTGATATCCCTGCTTACGATAACGATGCCTAAATACTCCCCGCCGTCGTCATAAACAGGGGTATAAGTGTCTTCGTAATAATGATCATCAATCTGAATGGTTCTTTGTTCTCCATAGCCTACTTTGTTCTTTTGATCTTTGTCATCCGTAGCAGATTCTCCATTTTTAAAGAAAAGATTTTGTTCGTTGGCAAGTTCAAGATACCCGTCAATATGTGTGATCTGCTCTGCGGCCGAGTTATGCAAAGCGGTTATTCCTCGTGCATCGATAAAGGTCACCCCATCACTCATGCATTGAACCAGAGCAATCAGAAGATTCTTCTCGTAGAGAACCTCATTTTCCCGATCCTTCAGATCTTTAGTGTATCTTTCAACTTCCTGCGCACGTGCGAGCAACCTGGTCGACATTTGATTGAACGCCTGAGCCAACTGTCCGATTTCATCCTTCGATTCAATTTCCACGGACACACCAAGATCCCCCTTTTCAATCTGACCGGCCGCCTCACGAAGTCGCAAAATAGGGCCGATTAAGAATTTTGAAGGAAACAGGAGCAGGATGGCGGTCAATGTTCCCACGACAATTGCCACTAAGATAAGGCGTTGACGAACCAACGTGATTGGATGATAGACTTCACTCGTCTCCATCTCGGAGACCATAGCCCACTGAGTGCCGGGCACTTTTGCTGATACTGCAAGGACTTCTTTACCACGATAGCTCATCCGAATTCCGGATGCCCGAGACTGTTGATCATCTGCGGGCGGCAGACTACGCACCCAGCCTTTCACTTTCAAAAACACCGTTTCAAAATCGAGGAATCGAGTAGCCGTAAGCAGAAGGTCGTTTGAGTTCACAAGGTACCAGTCCCGAGTTCCACCCTCTGTCTTTAGATCCATCATTTGGCGCGCTTCTGGGGGGTAACCATTGCGCACCACCTGCGACAGGCTTTGGGGGCCAATCCGGTTCACAATCACTCCCAAGAAGTGATGCGTCTCCTTATCCGTCAATGGAGCCGATGCCTCCAACGAGGCTCGTCCAGTGTCCAACAAAGGGCCATGGACACGACCCGTATACATCCCCTTCTTTCCTTCACGAACATAATCCTCACCCGAAAGATCTGCGCCCACGTTTTCAGGCATAGACGACGCCAGTACGAATCCATTTTTTCCCACAACCAATGTCTCAAAAAAATCTTCCACGATGCTTACTTTGTTCTTCAGCAAATGACCGTTGAGAGCCCTCTGCAGATCGCTGTTACCGCCCTCCTGGATCCGCCGGGTAGCATCTCTTATGAAGCCGTCTGATGCGAAGTCTTCCGTTCGGCGTTTGAGCGTATCCAGATAAGCACTTACATTCTGGACTCGTGCCTGGGTCATCAGTTTGAGATTGCTCAGAATCTGAGTGCTCAGAGAGGACCGTGTGGTGTAATATGCGACTCCACCACTCAGCCCAATTGACACAAGACAGATGAGTGCAATGGTAAGGGGAAACTTGTATTTAACTGGCATCCAGTGTAAAGGATCTTTCATTACAATAGTTCCTTTTCTCAATTGATTAGGGCTACACAGTGTTATGGATTTCACACATATGCGTAGGCCTTGAATAGAACCAGTTTTCCAAAATGAACAAACCGATTAGAAAATTTTAAATCCATTCAGTTTTTTTTTCAGGTTTTTTCCTCCATTTCAACAAAAGGCGACACCAAATCCTTCAACACCTTGGGTTCAGAGGGACACTCATCACTATGTATTCAACGGATGGTTCATTCTTCATCAAATCATTCCTCCTTGGGATTTTTTTTGCTTTAGACTCCAGTTAATACCACCAATTCAAAACGAAAAAAAAGCATAGGAAATGGCAATTCAATCACAAGTACATGGCAGGAGTCTGGAGGGAGGAAGGACTCAAGTTGTCTATGAAGCAGTTGAAGCGAGGCAGGTTATGGTTCATTGACGGGTCCTGCGTCCAATTGAGGTCCGTATTCAAACACCAAATCCGGTCTGATGATTTTGTTGCAGACCGAACACAAGATGGTCGACCTTTAAGGATTCTGACCCTGATCGATGAATACCGCCGGGAATTTACAGCGATGAAGGTCAGAAGAAACTTCAAAGCTCAGGATGTCGTCGAAGTCTTTTTAGAGCAGTTTCTAGATTGGTCTGCCGAGCCATCTCAGATCCGACAATGGATCTGAATTTACTGCTTAGGACTCCCGCAGAGGTTGGAAAAGTTTGGAGTCAAGAATCTATTCATTGAACCCGTCAGTCACTGGGAGAATGGTTTCAACTCTCTTGTTTCTTGCGATACTTCTCTTTGATTGCCAGGTATTCTCTCCTGAATCGATCCCCAGGTGTCTCACTCATCTCCTCTCTTAGTTTGTCTTGATTCAAAGCGTTGTAAGTACAGTTAGTTTTTGAAGTTATTTCTAATCATGCTCTGGGAATTCTGACGCCAGAGATGACACATGCTTCCTACTAACGAAGCCCCACGAATCTTTCTTTTATAGAACAAACCAATTGTGTGTCGAATGTAAAAACTTTTGTCTTAAATAAATTATCATCATGACAATTTTTTTAAAACACTTAGGATTCGAGTCACCGTTATCCTATAGTCTTCAATCTATAATTCTTCTAACAGCTTTTCTTTGGGGAAGAGTAAGGGGATTATGGTTGTAATTTAGGCTTTTTAGGTTGGAGCAATAGGTGCTCAACTTTCCAGATTGTACGCTACGTAGAAGCGTCGGTTCCCATATTCCACGACTGTCCTCTCCCGCCTCTTCCGACATACTATAAGCCTGTTGTTCCAGGTCAATCATCGAAATCTCAGACAGGTTTAGGTTTTAACTATCAACGCCTCCATATTTTGCAGAAATACTAACTGCTAAAAAACATATTATCTTTTCTGCAATGCATATACCTGAACCACTGACAATTGTCCTCATCAAACAGACATCCCCCCCAACTGGTTTGAATGACTCATTTTATGCCTTTAAAAATCTCCTGAATCATCTTCTGAAAAGCTAAAAGCAAGAAAAGAACTGGATACCGCAGTATCCAGCTGAAGAGGTATAATGGATAGCCAGCTATCCGGTCATGTATGAGAAGTGTTTTGTTCCCAAGCACAGGGAACAAGTCTTAAGAGTCAAAAGATATTGAAGAGGACTTTCTCGGGTGGACCGAGCTGAAATCCCACCCAATCATCCAAATCCCTTGAAACCCAATTCTTCAACCAGAGGCAGGATGTCATCGAAACTGTAAAAATGTTCCTTTGACCTGTTTAGATTTTCATATTTCAGGAACGGCCCATAGAAGTTTTAAGGGAATCCATGTTTAAGCAGCCTCCTTGATGACCGGTGCTACCACCGACTGGTTTCGCCCGCGCTCCTTGGCTTCAGTCAGGGCTTCATCGACTTCATCCAGCAGGGCTTCAAGGCTCAACTCTTCGGCACAAACATCCGGGTAGCGTGCTCCCCCAAAACTGGCGGTGAGGTGGATTTTGTGTTCATCATGGGTGAATTCATGATTTTCGATATCATGACGCAAACGTTCACAGACATGGAGGGTGATTTCTGAGGTGAGGTCAAAGAGTCCGATGATGAATTTTTCCCCCATGTAGCGAGCCAGGATATCTCCATCACGAGCATTGCGCCGCATGATGTTGGCCAGCTGTACCAGCATTGCATCTCCGCATTCCAGCCCGTAATCATCATTGATTTTCTTGAAGTGGTCGAAATCGAAGAGGATGAGACTGATCGGTCTTGGTTTCTTTCGGGCTTTTGCGATCGCCTTTTCCATGTTCTTGACAAAATAAATGCGGTCACCAAGTTCGGTCAGTTCGTCTTGGTAACGTCTCAATAGTGGATCCCCACCGATGTGGATGCGGGCGAATCCGCGTTTGGTCAGATGCTGTAGGGGTTCGATCATGAGGCCCATCCCCACCATGAGCAGGACTTTGATGTAAAGCACATCTTCTGCGAAACCCTCGATGTAGACTTCGGTCTGGGTATCAAGGTAGACAAACATCACCAGCACAACGACGGCGATGATGTAATCCGACAGATTCTCCCCCCAACCATAACCGCGTACCACCCCGGCCAGCACCAACAGGAAGAGGAGAAACCCCACCTGTGAGGCATAAAACCACCAGGTCTCATACCAGGGAGGAAGTATACGGAAGGAATAGGTCGAGGCTTCACTGGTTGTTCCGTCTGCCCTCTGGGCACGGACATGAAAACGGTAATCACGCCAACTCAGGTTGGTGTATTCACGAAAGCGTCGTTCAGACCACTTGGACCAGCCTTCCTCCAGGCCCTCAAGATAAGTCTGGAACTTAAGTTTTTCAGGATGATGCATGTCATTGGCTTCATACAGAAAACGCAGTGCATTCTGTTCATAGGGAAGGATGAGAAAGGTCGACGGGTATTCGAGCAGGCTTGGCACACCTCCGGGTTTTTCAAAGAAAGTTCCTTCAAAAAGATCCAAGTCCTCCGCAATTGTCTGCATACCACGGATAAGTGAAGCAAAAGCGGGGCTTTCCTTTTTTTCCTTCTCTGCCGGTGAAGCTATTTCATGAAAGGGAAAAACAGAACTGACTCCATTGCTGGTTGCGAGCCAGACTCCACCTCGCTGGTCCATGCTGATTCTGTAGATTTCTTCATCCTGAATACCGAATCTTGGATTGAGCGGTATCATGCTCATGGAACGAAGATTGATTTCGAAAAGTCCGGCACCGACAAGTGCAACGAGATGACGTTGCTGATCAAAACTGAGGTAGGTGCTGACGATCCGGTTGCGGAGGACTTCAGCACCTTCCAGACGAAGAGGCTGGAAGGCTCCAGCACCGTCTGGATTTTGACCTGGTTTTAAAGCTTTGGAAGCATCATAAACCAGTGCTCCCTTGTCACGGGTCAGCAACAGGAGTTTGTTTTCAGGCAAAGGAATCATGGCATGAGCCCTAAAGAAATTCCCTCCGGGAATCGCTTCGAACACATCTCCGGAAAGCTTCATCAGTCCAGAATCACTGTCCAGAAGATAAACGTCCTGACCATTGAAAACCGCGTCGTAGAGGAAACCGTTGGAAGTCAAAATCCTGAATTCTCCCTTTTCCAGGATCATCAGCCTGTGTTCGAAGAGGAATCCGATCTTTCCAGAATCGAGGCTGAAGATCTTGAGCACCGGCAGGAAGCCTTGCTCTTCATCTGCCTGCGACTGCCAAAGCCTGATGAAGTCGATCCGTCCCTTTGCATCTGGAGCGAGGTGACCAATGACTCCCTCACCTCCCAGGTAAAGGTAGCCATCTTCCGCATTCATCATCGCGGTCACCAAAGTGCCTTCAGGAAGGGGGACTTGTTGCAGGAGACTTCCATCGTATTCAAAAACTCCGTTTTCGTTCGCCACAAAGATCAAACCTCGCCGGTCATGTTCAACATCAAAACTGAGACGGCCGAGTCCCTCTTCAACCGGACGGAACCAGCGGACTCCATCAGATTCCTCGGAATGAAGTTGAACGGCCGTAACATTCCAGAAAAACAACGCCAAAAAGAACAGGCGGAGTGGGATAAATAAGAGGGCCTTTTTCATTCGATGTTGAAGAAAAAACTGCTTTTCTGCTGATTCCCGACCCAGTCTTCCGCCAGAACATTCAATTCCATTTTCCCGCCCTTAGGCAGTTTCCCGATGGAACGGCGGTAGAGGATTTGTGGACCTCCGTTGATCGAGTAGAAGACTTCTTTGACACCACTGAAACGGTCTTCGGTTTCCAGAAAAACCAAAGCCCGCCTACCGATGGTGGTCAGGCTTCCGGTTTTTCGGCCTGAAGGACTGGTGCGGATGCCAACCTGCGGGGGTTCGCTGTCGACGAAAAAACGGGCCTGGTGCATGGAGGAACGGTTCTTGACCCGGTCCAGACCAAAATACTGGAGCTGATAGGGGCCGCTTGTTTTCAGGCTGAAGGGCTGGCGGCACCCCCGGACTTTCCCTCCATTCAGCCGACAGAGGATCTGTAGGACTCCTGCGCCTGCATCCGAAGCGGAAAGTTCTATTTTTGTTTGCGCATTGATGTAAAGTCGATCTCCCTCAGGATAGGTGGTGCCGGTGAGGCGGTGTTTCAACTCCGGCGGGGTGAGATCGAGGTGAAAGATCCTCGTTACCTGTGGAGTGAAGTTTTCCACACGGTCCGATGCATCAAACCTGATTTGATGCCTTCCTTCACTTTCAGGGAGGAGGAAAGGGTTTTTGTATGGCTCCTTCGGCCCCTCGTCAATGGCATAACGGATGAGATTCAGCTCATTGATTTTTTCCTTCGCCAGCACCCGAAAACGAGTTGTTGCTGCCACGAATGTTTTGCCACGATCCTCATCGACATGCTGTTCCCCCAGCACCCGCAAGCCTGTCACAGGAGGAGTATGATCGATGAAGAATTTGATCCGGCTTTCTTTTTCGAGGTTTCCTACCTGGTCTTCCGAAAGGTAAGTCAAGGTGTGGGGTCCTTCCTCCAGATCCTTGAGAATACGTCCCGTCAAAGGGCGCCGGTAGATCCGCTCCTCCTCGTCGTCGAACCGGTAACCCAACGTTTTCACTCCGGAAAGCCCGTCGGCTGATTTGAGGATGAGTGATGAACGTGCAGAGAGGATATTCCCGAAATAGGGGGGGAGGATTTCATGGGTCGATTTTGACGGAGTCAGGTCAACTTCAAAACTGAGAGAGCGAATGGATTCACTGTTGCCGACACGGTCCACCGAGTAGTACCTGAATTCATAACGCTTTTCATGAAAGAACATGCGTACCGGATCCTGGTAGGGGATGAAGCCGGAACCGTCCAGTGAATAATAGGTCTTTTCAACACCGGACTGCTGCCCCGTGTTGGGTTCCTTAGCGGTCAGCTTCACTTCCAAGCCCTCACTGAAAAATAAAGTTTTTTGATTCTTGAAACGTTTTGCACCGGCAAATGAAACCCTTGTCCGGGGCACTTTGCCATCAATCTGAATCTGGAAAGCCTTGTGCGTTCCAGGCATCGAAAATTCCAACCTTTGCAGTCCATTGCTGCTGAAAAAAAGTTTCTCCTTTTTTTTGCTCTGCGGGTCATGCGATAGGAGAAACGAAGGTGCATCTTTTTCGGGAGAAGCCGAGATCCTGAGAAAAAAATCCAGACCTGCCGGACCAATCAGCCCTTTTTCTTCATCGAAAAGCCACAGCTTGCGGTGTTTTTCACGCGTCGCACTGACATCAATAGCCCAAGGGGAATTATCAACGATGATCGACAGACGGTGTTCCTGCTCACGGTTGTCAACCTGATCCAGGGCAAAAAAACGCAGCAGATGCGAACCTTCCTTTAAAAACCGAAGAGCCTTTTCATAGGGTTCACAGTTTTCTTCTTCTGAAAAACCTTCATCCTTTTTTGCCTGTTTTCCATTACCTGGTGATTTGCCCTTTTTTTCACCGAGACAGACCCATAGGGTTTTAACCCTTGATTCGAGGTCGGTACTCGTCAATACCAGACGGGTTTTGCTATTGATGATCACTCTCTCCCCGCTCCAGTAAAATGCCCCCTCGATTCGAAAATCACTGACTGGTGGTTCTCCGTCGACATAGAGCTTGAGCCTTCGGCTTGCCGAATTGCCAACACGGTCGGTGGCTGTCGTACGGATCCAGTGGATGCCTGAATCCTTGGGGGCGTCGAAGGCTTCTTGGTAGACAGAAGGTTCCTCTTCATCAAGCTGGAAGGTGAGCCCTTCAACCCCAGCAGGAAGATCCGCTGCATCCAGTCGGATTTTCGAATTGGCGGAGACGTAGACCACATCTTCAAAACGTGACTCTCCTCCCTCGACAACTATCTCTACCTGAGGTGGAAGTTGGTCATGAAAAAAGATGATTTCAGACCAGGGTTCCTCATTCTGCACCTGATCCACTGAAGAAATCTTAAGCAGGTGTTTCCCGGGTTCAAGTTTGTCTACAGAGATCGGTTTGGAAAACAACTCAACTGGACCCTCATCAATCCGATACCGGATTTGGGACACTCCTGAAGCACTGTCCTTGCTTTCCAGGATCAGGGCAGATCTGGAAGAAACGGATTCTCCGTGATGAGGTCCTTCAAAAACCAGTCTTGTCCGGGGAGGAGTCCGATCGATGCTGAGTGGGAGACTTCTGGACTCTTCCGCATTACCCACATGGTCCATCGAATAATAACGAAGAATGTAATCTGCATCGCGGCTGAGGTCGAGATTCAGACTCTCGGATGAGACAAAATCACCTCCATCCACCGAAATTCTGGTCTCACGAACTCCAGAAAGGGAGTCTTTGGAAAACCAGAACAGTTGAGCGTCCTTTCCAAGAAAGACTGTTCCTGATTTTTCAAAAACCGGTGTTTCCGGAAACTGCAGTTCGGTGATTGGTGGAGTCCCATCGGCATGGATGACTAAATCTTCCTGGCCTTCGATGGGATGGGGAAATCGGTTTTCTCCTTCCTTAAGGATGACGGAATGAAGGCCTTTCGAATCCTTTTCAGGCCGAAGCGGCACAGGATTACTTCCGTCTACGGAAGTCGAAAGGAACCAGAAGACAGGACTTTTTTGGGGAACAAACAGACGTCCCGAATCATCCTGATGCAGGCGCATTTCGGATGATTTAAGGATTTTGGGAATTTCTTCAACTTCTTGCTGTCCGGTTTCTGCAGCAGAAGCCTGGAAAAAGAAAGGCAATGCCAGACCAACAAGCCCCAGAGAGGTTCTGTGGAAAAGTTCAGCAGAAATCAGCAAACACACCCTTCGGCAAATCCAAAACTTCGACGAGGGATGCCGAAATCCGGTTCAGGAAAAAGAGTCGTTTTTTCCATCTGCCCAATCCCGTGTTTCAGTCCTTATTCCGTTGCTTGGGCAATCATGAATTCCAATGTCTTCACGGAAACATTGCCAAGTTGGTCTTCTGCCTTGATGGTGATTCGATAGCGTCCTGGTTGGTCTAAAAAGAGAACCTGAGTGTATTCCTTCATGTCGTCTCCGTTCAACTGATACCAGATCCCCTTGATGCTCGCAGAGTTGTCCATCGCGTTGAGGAACAAAGTGGTATGCTGTGGATAGATCGGAATCTCGGCCCCTTCTTTTGTGGTTTCGGTTCCAATCGAGTTGATACTGAAAACCTCAAGGATTTGGGGAGGACTTTCGTCGACCATCAGCAGCAACGGTTTAAACATTTCACGGTTGTTGACCCGGTCTATGGCCCAGTATCGGAATAAATATTGACCTGTCTTGGGCACGCTGAAAGGACGTTCATAAACTTGCACCGCTTCTTCTCCAAGCTGATATTTGATTTGCTTCAACCCGGAAACATTATCAAAGGATTTCAACTTGATCCTCGTTCTTCCGGTCGCCCAGATCACCCCGCTTCCTTGTGAAAAATTCGGACCGATGAGATGCATCCTGGTCGTGGGTGGCTCCAGATCCATGAACAATTCCAACAATTGTTCTGGGGCACGGTTTCGGAGTTGGTCAATCGCAGTGAAACGAATCATAAACCTTCCTGGCTGAATCGGTGGCAGGAAGGGACTCATGTAGGTTTTTGGTGACGAATCGTTGATGCGGTATTTGATTTGTTTCAGAGGCACCTGTATATCATCTGCCTGAAGTTTGATGCGACTCCTACTGGAAACATAACTGCGCATGCCCTCAAGGTAGAGGTCTCCGATCACCTGATAGGCTACCCTGGGAGGTGTTAGGTCCAGATGGAAGCGATATTCCTTTTCGATTTCAACGTTTTGAACTCGATCCGTACCTCGATACTGTAGAACATGTTTTCCGTCCGAGAGACCCTCCATCCTGATTCCAACTGCTCGGTCATAACGTATGACATCGGTCCCATTGTCGAAACGGTAGGAAATGAAGTCCACTCCAGCCAGCGTGTCCAAACTGCTGAGGAGAATCACAGATTCCCGAGAAAGGGTATCTTCAAGAAGGTTCTTCTCCGTTTGGTGACTGCTTTGAGGTGGGGTGAGATCGACGATGAAACTTGAAGTCTTTGGAGATTCTGTATATCCCACCCGGTCCACCGCGTAAAAAGCGAGGTCGTATCGTTTTTCCTGATTCAGTGAGAGGGTCTTCTCCAACGGGACATAAGCTTTCCCGTCAATGGAGATGAGGATCTGTTCAACACCAGAAAGATCATCCTGCGAACCCAACCTGGCTTTCAGACCCTTGCCGTAAAAAACCGTTTCCCCCCTTACCGATCTTGGTGCCTGAAAAAGGCCTAGTTCAGTCCGGGGCGGAGCACCATCCGCCATGAATTTGTAGAGGTCCTCATCCTCGGTCAAATAGTTGATCCAGCGGACAAACTGTCTGCCTGGAATTTCGAGCTTGATCCCATTTTTAACATACTGCTCTGAAACAGAAGCATCCTCTTGGTATATGTTCTTGAGGAGAAAACTTGGAGCATCTTCCCTGGGAGAGGTGGCCAACCTGATCCAGACAGGCATGTCCATCGGCCAATAAATCAACCCATTTGGATCACGATAGACTTTATGCTCATGAACCAGTGTCCCAAGCTTCGGAGCAGAAGAGTTGTCTGAAGGAAAGAGGGTTCCCTGGAAAAGAAAGCATCCAATGATGACCCATGGGATTTTTGTTCTGAGACTCAGAATTCCTTGCATCTCTAGATCCTGAAATCAGATTGAACCTACAATGTTGATCAGCACTATTCTAGGTTGAGCCCTTTAAATGTCAATGTCTCCAAAATTCCACCTCCTAAGAGAGGAACCAGACTGAAGTCTCCTATGCTTTCCCAGCCCAGCCCTTATTTTCCAGCTATGATGTACAATTTGCCTGGGAGGTATAAGATAATAGGGGTCGCCAATCTTATAAAATTATCCCTCTCCATCAAAATAAAGAGGTTTGAGAGTTCATTTAGAATCCTCATGGAGCAACTTGCTTTATCCACAATTTGATCATGAATCCTGTAGAAATGAATCATGGATGATTTAATCATCCCGCTCTATGCCTTGGCGGCTTTGTTCTTTGTCGTCGCCCTGCTTTATTCGTCGGTTGGGCTTGGTGGTGCGTCATCTTATGTCCCCCTTCTTGCACTGGCCGGAGTGTATTACGAGTGGATCCCTAGCACGTCCCTGATGCTCAATATTGCGGTCACGGTGATAGGCACCTTCAATTTCTGGCGTCAAGGGCATCTGCAGATGAAACTGATCGGTGTGTTTCTGCTGAGCTCAATACCAATGTCCTACCTGGGCGGGGCGATTGCCCTGGACAAGGAGGTCTTCTACCTCCTGCTCTGGGTGACCCTGGTGTTTGTCGCCATCAGGATCTACTGGAAGGGAGAACTGCGTCTGGTGTTCAAACTCCATCCGCGAACTCAGCTATTTGTTTCACTTATGCTGGGCGCGGTTCTCGGCTTTGTCAGCGGGACCGTCGGCATCGGAGGTGGAATTTACCTGGTCCCGATGATCATTCTCTTCGGCCTCGGCACCGAGAAAGAAGCCGCCGCTTCAGGAGCAGTCTTCATCCTGCTCAATTCCATGGCGGGTCTGGTTGCACGCTTCCAACGGGGTGCCGTGAGTCTCGAACTGATGCTGCCCCTGCTGCTGGCCGTGCTGGCAGGAGGCTTCCTTGGCTCACGTCTCGGCGCAATGCGTTTCAAACCTCAGACGATCCAGCAGATCCTGGGATTAGTGGTGATCCTGGCGTTGCTGTTGCTTAGCCGGAAAATAGGTTATTCCTGATTTTTGGAACGTTGGTCCTGCCTCTTTTTCTGAAACAGGGACCTCAAAAATATATAATGAAAAACTTGAAACGAACTATTCGGAATCAGGTTTCGGAGTTTCTCCGGTTTCCGTGGTATTGAAGGCATAGGAACGGACAATACCCGCTTTGTTGAATTTGATCATCAAGTCCCTTCCCAGTCCTTTTCCTGAAAAATCGTAACTGTAGTAACCAAAAGTCCAGGTCGACATCCCGTCCTCGATACCGGTCCGCCAGGGAGAACCAAAGCGTTCGCGGATTTCAGCCCGGGTTGTAACGCCAATCTTGATGGAACCGACTTTTTCCACTGGAAAATCCCGACCAAGGTTCATTGGGGAACAGCCA
>Ga0066827_10000875_pt1 | contig 14044 bp, 10 predicted proteins | sample ETNtaG_34_FD_65609 | JGI IMG/M metagenome (GOLD analysis project Ga0066827, IMG submission 65609) | Marine microbial and viral communities from oxygen minimum zone, Eastern Pacific Ocean - ETNP201306SV51 | ecosystem: Environmental > Aquatic > Marine > Oceanic | place: Pacific Ocean: Eastern... | reverse complement strand
CAGGGTAAGTTGTCCAACCCGAATTTTGTGGACAAGGCACCAGTTGACATCGTGGCCAAGGAACGAGAACGTCTAGAATCCACCCGCAGTGCAATTGCACAACTTCAAGCTCAGCAGAGCCGTGTAGAACAGTTGTCTTCCTAGACACCCAGCCTGGTTATAGCAGCGCTGACCATCGCCACGGCTGCGGTCTCGGTCCGCAATACAGTTTTGGCCAGAGTGACGGGCACGATATCGGCGTCACTAAGCAGTTCCCATTCGCTCGGACTGAACCCTCCCTCGGGTCCAACCAGCAGAATTAACTCATCGGCCGTTACCTTTTGAACTGCGGTGGGATACCCCCCCCGGGAATCTGCAAGCCAGACGACACGCCCAGCCTCGCCACCTGTATTAAACATCTCTGCCAATAGTTTTGGCTGATGGAGACGGGGAACCCAGGGTCGCCGACTCTGCTTGCAGGCTTCGAGGCATGTTTTCTGCCAACGAGCCGCTGAGCGGATACTGAACTTCGCAACACTGCGATCACACAATAGTGGTGTGAAATCAGTCATGCCAATCTGCGTGACCATATCCAGCATCACTGCCTGACGATCACCCTTCGGCAGAGCCGCCGCCAGATGCACACGAACACGACCCTCAATCTGGTGAGCATAAGCGGTCAAGTCAAGCGCAACCCGGGTTCGCCGCTCGCTGATATCCACAATTTTCGCTTTTGCTGTTGTCCCGAGTCCGTCGAAAACAACGATTTCACCGCCAATCCCCAAACGACGCGACCGGGCTAGATGCCTCGATTCATCTGCTACGAGCACTGCAGATTCCGGTCTGGCATCCAGATTGGGCGCATAAAACCAAGGCAGCGTCTTCATCTTTCGTCCCTAAGGTATATATCGTATCGAACTGCCTTACCGCTTACCTTCAGATCAGGAACCCGCCCTAAAGCAGGCGCATAGCGAGACCGCTTAACCACTACTCGTTGACGTGCATGAATGCATGCAAGGCTCCACAGTTCATCGGCATCGAGGTCATCACCCACCAGTCCACGAAGCAGTGTCGCCTCTTTACGTGCAGTCGTAGAGTTAATGGCTCTTTGCGGAAACATGGGATCAAGATAGATTACATCAGGGCGGGGTAATTGTTCGATAGCGACACGACTATCTGCACAAATAAAGCGGATACTTTTTCGCAGTGCTTCAGCTGCAGGTTGATTCAGCGCCGCGATCAAGAGTTCGGCCAGTACTGGCGATCGCTCTATACCTGTCACTCGCCTATCCAGACTGGCCAGATGAAAGGCATCGCGACCAAAACCCGCGGTCGCATCGATTACTGTCTTATTGGTTCGACCTATGGCGCGCGCCAGCAGATCACGACCTCGACTGGGGCGCCGCAAATTTGAACACACCACCTGGACTGGCAGTGTACGAACCTGTCTACGATCACGAATCGCCAGACGTTCTACAGAAACCTCGAGGACAAACTGCTGACCAGCATCAGCTTGTGTAACCAAAGGTAGATCTAGTCGTTCGGCGATCTCAGTTGCGCGAATAATCGCCTGATTCTGCACTGGCTGTACGACGATATTACTCATTGGCTTCCGATCGGTCTGGACTTTGACAGGGGTCGGCTCTTAAGCTACAAACTCTATCAACTTGATTTCGATAAACAGAGAATATGGACTATGGGATTCCTGAATGGCAAACGAGCGCTGATTACCGGTCTCGCCAGCAACCGGTCCATAGCCTGGGGTATTGCCCAGGCTATGGACCGGGAAGGGGCAGAACTGGCTTTGACCTATCAAAATGAAAAACTCAAACCCAGAGTTGACAAATTTGCCCAATCATTAGGCAGTACAGTGGTACTGCCTTGTGATGTTGGGACCGACAGTGAGATCGACTCTCTTTTCGATGAATTGGCGAAGCACTGGGACGCTCTCGATATTCTGGTGCACTCGATTGCATTTGCACCTACAGAGGAACTCGAAGGACTCTACCTTAATGCTGTTACACGGGACGGCTTCAACACGGCTCACGAGATAAGTTCTTACAGTTTCGCTGCCCTGGCGCGTGCGGCCCAGCCTATGATGTCGGGGCGCAACGGGGCATTGCTTACGTTGACCTACATCGGCTCCCAACGTTCGATGCCGGGCTACAACGTAATGGGTTTGGCAAAAGCGAGCCTTGAAGCCAATGTGCGCTACCTCGCTCAGTCTTTGGGCAGTCAGGGAATCCGAGTTAACGGTATCTCGGCTGGACCCATCCGGACGCTGGCCGCATCAGGTATCAAAGGGTTCCGTAAAATGATGGGATTCTATGACGATACAGCACCGCTGGGTCGCGGTGTCACAATCGAGGAAGTCGGCAATGCTGCTGCCTTCCTGTGTTCAGATTTGGCCTCCGGTATCACCGGCGAAATCACCTATGTAGATGGTGGATTTAATACGGTAGGAATCAGCCCACGTCACGCTGATCTTTAGAGTAACTCTTCGTGGATCTGAACTTTTGCTACTTGACGCAACCCCTGACGCCAACCGATCACCATTTCCCCGCCCCATCGCGACAATAAGACTTTCTCAACTCCCAATCGATCTTCTTTTGACGCGTTTGCGGGGTCTCCGAATTCGACACGCTCGAGTCGATAGATCGCGTATCGTGCCGGACTAATTCGCTCTCCACCATAGACAATCTGTCCGGATAGCGGCACAAGTGCCGCATAGACGACACGGGCAACCACTTGCTCAAGTGGTTCCAGCAGGGTCTCAGTTGCCTCGGGAAGGCGGACACGGGCCAGCTTGTGTGCTATGAGCAGTTCGTCCCAGTCTGCGCCGGATTTCAGGCGTGCCACCAGATCTTCACCGGCTTTTTCCATTCTGTCCGATGCTTCCACTGCGCGAAGCCTTTTTTCTAACTCTGGCCTGGCCTCATCCAGATCAAGTTGACGGCGAGCACGATAGTCAACTTTGCGCACGGCAACAAGGTTGTCCTGGTCAATTTCTATCAATTCACTGTTCAGGCCATCAATCAAAACCTCGTTACCGAATGCAGCGTCCCGAACTCCCTGAAATTCAGCAATGCCGGTACCAGCATCCTGGGTAAACCACTCACTGCGCATTACCTTTACGCCCAGGTGATCAGCAGCAGGTTCCAGGGAATCGGGTTGTTCGAATACGGTACTGCCAAGGATTTCGGCCAATTCATTAAACTGCTCCTCCGCACGGAGACGGCGGACTTCGGCCTTGATTTCACTCCGGACCTGATCAAGGGACTGAACTGTAGATTCAGTAATCCTGTCCAGGCGAATCACATGAAACCCGTATTGCGTTCTCACCGGCTCACTGATCTCCCCTTCTACCATTTCGAAAACAGCATCTTCGAACGGTTTGACCATGGTGCCCGGTCTGATCACGCCAAGTTCGCCACCGCGTTTCGCAGAGCCTTTATCGTCTGAATTGACTTCGGCCAGACTAGCAAACGATTCACCGCCGCGGGCGCGCGAAACGATTTCTGATGCACTCCGACGCACCTGATCAATCTGCGCATCTGCTGCATCCGGGCTGACTGACAGCAATATGTGGCTGACGCTGCGACTGCCGGGTTGCCTATAGCGGTCGGGATTGTCCTCATACATGTGCAAGATATCTGCCTCATCAACATCCAATTTTGCGCCCAGATCTTCCACTGATAACTTCAGGTAGTCCACCTGAATAGAAGCAGGCTCAAAGTACCCATCTAAGTTTGCCTGATACTCTTTTTCAATTGCCGCCTCAGAGACTTGTATATCATCCAGAAAATTATCGAACTCTAGCGTGGTATAGGACGCTATACGGCGCTGATCCAGAAGTTTCCATGCTTTATCGATCGAGTTTCCACTGACAATGGCTGACTGTCCAAGTCCTCGAACCAGTTGGTCGACGACGCCCTGCTGGCGCTGATAACTCTCGTAACCCTGAATGGTCATTCCAGCGTTCTGAACAAGAAGCTCATATCGGTCACGGTCAAACTGACCGTCGGTATGGAAAACTGCAGTATTCTGTATGAGTGCTGCCAGTTGGGCATCACTGATTCGAAATCCACTGGCATGAAGGGTCTCGTTCTGTAAGGTGGTGTCTATAAGCTCCTCTACGACCTGGCGTTTGAAGGCGGTACTGCTGAATAGTTCAGCGTCAACGTTTCTCCCCATCATCTGGACCAGTCGTCGACGGCGATCACTCATTGCCTGCTGATACGTCTGTTGATTAATTTCGATCTTGTCAGCAGTCGCAACAATAATCTCGGATACACCTTCGAAATAGGACCCGATCCCCCACACTGCGAAGACAAGGATAATGACACCGGCGACGGTCCAGCCTATGACGCCGGATGCTTTTTCTCGAATTGTAATCAGCATTGTTGTTGTTTCTCAGCCTTGTTAAGGCACGAAAACCGAAAACCTTCCTGTTCCCAAGAAGCAGTTTTGTTGCCCTATTGTATTAGGTGGGCACAATCAAGATGAATCCTCATCGGTTCGCAGTGTACGGAATCCACCAGGCGCCCACAAATATCTGCGTACGCCTGGTTTTCAAGTAAATGGCGGAGCGGACGGGACTTGAACCCGCGACCCCCGGCGTGACAGGCCGGTATTCTAACCAACTGAACTACCGCTCCGGCGTTCTAGCAAAATGTCCGTAAGACAGCATACCGCAGGCCTTGGTGGGTGCTGCGGGGTTCGAACCTGCGACCTTCGCCTTGTAAGGGCGACGCTCTGCCAGCTGAGCTAAGCACCCGGAAAGGCGAGCGAGTTTACGGCATCCTTCAGCTGTTTTCCAGCTTTGAACTTCGGCGCACGGGACGCTGAAATAGTGATGGTTTCACCCGTGCGGGGATTCCGGCCCGTCCTAGCAGAACGGTGACTGACGGAAAATGCACCAAATCCAACCAGAGAAACCGTACCCCCCCGTTGCAGTGTGGTGGTGATGTTGCTGAAGACAGATTCTACGGCGCTGGCCGCATCAGATTTACCCAGACCCGTACTGGTTGCTACTGCGTCGATCAATTCGGCTTTATTCACTGGTGTATCCCTCATTCAAGTTGGTCGTGACCACAGCTCGAACATCGCGTTGAGCTCAATCAGCCTCAGTTCGGAAATTCCGTGTAAACACCGACTGAACACGTACAGCAAAATGTTTATACCAAGGGCTGATTTTCGGTGTCAAATTGGCACCACCCGATAAAAACCATCCCGATGCCGGCTACATTTTGATAATTTAGAGGAAGAATCCGCTGAAGATGACTGATTTATAAGTTGAATCTACAGATTTATGTGCATCAGATAGGTCATAAATGGACCCCGCGATTAGGCCAGGACTGTCAGTGGGCCACGGGCCGATCCTGCGTGATTTGACTGTCTTCATTGGCTGACTCAACGTTTGCCTCATCAGCAGTCTCATCGATTGATTCTGGGAGTCTTTCAAGCGCAAACGCAAAAACTTCATCTATCCAACGAACTGGTTTGATCTCCAGACCCGCCTTCACATTGTTGGGGATTTCTGCCAGGTCCTTTTCATTTTCATGGGGAATCAATACAAATTTGACGCCGCCTCGATGTGCGGCCAGTAACTTTTCTTTAAGACCCCCTACAGGCAACACTTCACCCCGCAACGTGATCTCACCCGTCATGGCAAGATCAGAACGCACTGGGATGCTGGTAATCGCAGACAATACCGCCGTACACATTCCAATCCCCGCACTTGGCCCATCTTTAGGTGTTGCTCCTTCAGGCACATGTATGTGCACATCCTGCTTCTGGTAAAAACCCAGTGGTATGCCGTACTGCCTGGATCGGGTGCGAACCACAGTCATCGCAGCCTGAATCGACTCCTGCATAACATCTCCTAGCTTACCCGTATAGCTCTGCTTGCCTTTACCGGGCATCACCGCCGCTTCTATTGTTAGAAGTTCTCCACCGACTTCGGTCCATGCCAGACCAGTCACCTGCCCGACCCGGTTTTCATCTTCTGCTTTGCCATAACGAAACTGACGGACACCAAGATATTTCCGTACGGACCGACTGGTGACTGTCACAGTTCGTTCTATTTCGTTGAGAAGCAGTTCCTTAGCAACTTTGCGGCAAATCTTGGCGATTTCCCGCTCGAGCGACCTGACACCAGCCTCCCGGGTATAGTAACGAACGATATCTACCAGGGCAGATTTCCGGAAAACGATCTCTTCATCGTTAAGCCCATTGTTCCGTTTCTGCTTTTCGACGAGATAACGCGTTGCAATATTGAGTTTCTCATCTTCTGTGTAGCCGGAAATACGGATGATCTCCATCCGATCCTGTAATGGACTGGGTATGTTCAAGGTATTGGCTGTTGCTACAAACATGACTTCAGAAAGATCGTAGTCGACCTCGAGATAATGATCACCAAACTTGTTGTTTTGCTCTGGATCGAGCACTTCCAGCAGGGCAGACGACGGATCGCCTCGAAAGTCCATCGACATTTTGTCGACTTCATCAAGCATGAACAATGGATTCTTCGATCCTGCTTTTGCCATGTTTTGAAGAATTTTCCCCGGCAGTGACCCGATGTAGGTTCTGCGGTGACCACGAATTTCAGCCTCGTCGCGCATTCCGCCCAGTGATATGCGCACGAACTTACGATGTGTTGCTCGCGCTATTGATTCACCCAGTGATGTCTTGCCGACGCCTGGCGGTCCAACCAAACACAGAATGGGCCCTCTGATTTTTTTGATTCGCTGTTGTACGGCCAGATATTCCAGTATCCGCTCCTTGACTTTCTCCAGTCCGTAGTGATCTCCCTCAAGAATCGATTCGGCCTTGGCCAGATCCTTTGAGACTCGGGTCCTTTTCTTCCACGGCACCTGCACCAGCCAGTCGATGTAATTTCGGACCACCGTCGCTTCCGCTGACATCGGTGACATCATGCGAAGTTTTTTCAGTTCTGACTCGGCCTTTTCCAGTGCCTCTTTGGACATGCCGGCTTCTTCGACCTTTTTCTGCAGTTCATCCATTTCATTGGGCGCGTCTTCCATTTCGCCGAGTTCATTCTGAATCGCTTTCATCTGCTCATTCAGGTAATACTCGCGTTGACTTTTTTCCATCTGCTTCTTGACTCGCCCACGAATTCGTTTCTCGACCTGAAGGAGATCGATCTCGGATTCCATAATGCCCAGAATATGTTCCAGCCGCTCACGTGAACTGGCATATTCAAGGATCTTTTGTTTTTCTTCGTTTCTTAACGTCAGATGAGCGGCGATCGTATCGGCCAACCGGCCGGGTTCCTCGATGCCGCTCAAGGATGTCAGCACTTCCGGCGGAATTTTTTGGTTGAGTTTGACATACTGTTCAAATTCAGTAACCACCGTTCGGATCAGTACTTCAGCCTCACGCTCATCGATCAGTTCATCATTGATTTCAACAGCGTCGACTTCAAAAGTCTCTTCGGATTGAACATATCTAACGATTGCGGCTCTGGCTGTTCCCTCTACCAAAACCTTTACGGTGCCATCGGGTAGTTTTAGGAGCTGCAGAATATTGGCCACAGTACCGACCTCATAAATGTGCTCAGGTGACGGGTCGTCATCTGCAGCATCATGCTGGGCCGCAAGAAATATCTGCTTGCCAGATTCCATAGCGTGGTCGAGTGCTTTAATCGATTTCTCCCGACCGACAAAGAGCGGTATCACCATGTGCGGAAAGACCACAACATCACGTAATGGCAACATGGGATAGCGAACCTGTGGCTCCAATGCTTCAGTATCGTTATCGTCAGTCATGTCTAGTCCCGTGTGTTCTGATTCCGTTTAAAGCACGGCAAACCAGTCGTGCACTGGTATCACACCTAATCTGGGGGCTTCGCCCTCTTAATTCAAGGTGAAATCGTGTCTCACACTCAAATTAAGATTGCTGTGAAATGTTTCGTGGTTCTTCTTCGAAGACATATAGCGGTTGAGAGCTGTCTTCGATTACGCTGGAGTCTACCATCACCTTGGTCACATCGTTCATTGATGGCAATTCAAACATGGTCTCCAGCAACGCTTTCTCTAGTATTGAACGCAGACCGCGCGCACCAGTCTTTCGATCCATAGCCTTTTTTGCAACAGCTTTTAGAGCATCCTGTCGAATTTCAAGTTCCACATTTTCAAGCTCAAATAGTTTGCCAAATTGCTTGATCAGTGCATTTTTGGGCTCGGTCAGGATGGTCATCAAGGCTTCTTCATCCAGTTCTTCGAGGGTTGCGATTATCGGCATGCGTCCGACAAACTCTGGTATCAGTCCATACTTGATCAAATCCTCGGGTTCGAGATCAGGTAGAAACTCGCTCATACGGGCATCATTTGAGATGCTTTTGATGTCCGCACCAAAACCGATACCTGACTTTTCAGAGCGCTGCTGGATGACTTTCTCGAGTCCCGAGAATGCACCTCCACAAATAAACAACACATTTCGGGTATCGACCTGTAGAAACTCCTGCTGCGGGTGTTTGCGACCACCTTGTGGAGGTACCGAGGCTACAGTGCCCTCGATCAGTTTAAGTAGCGCCTGCTGAACGCCTTCCCCAGAGACATCACGGGTAATAGATGGGTTATCTGATTTACGCGATATCTTGTCTATTTCATCGATATACACAATCCCAATCTGCGCTTTTTCCACATCATAATCACACTTCTGGAGCAGCTTCTGGATGATGTTTTCAACATCTTCTCCGACATAACCGGCTTCTGTGAGAGTGGTTGCATCGGCAATCGTAAACGGTACATTGAGTTCCCGAGCCAGTGTTTCGGCTAGAAGTGTTTTACCTGATCCGGTCGGCCCGATCATCAGAATGTTACTTTTCGAGATATCGACTTCGCCTACAGCTTCTGCGTTCTCAATCCGCTTATAGTGATTGTATACGGCCACTGAAAGAACTTTCTTTGCCTCTGTCTGGCCGATGACGTAATCATCCAGCCGCTCACAGATTTCCTGCGGGGTCGGATAAGCTGCCTCGCGAGCGTCCTCGGCTTCTACATCTTCGGCCTCTTCACGAATAATCTCGTTACAGAGTTCTACGCACTCGTCACAAACAAATACCGATGGGCCAGCGATCAGCTTTCTAACTTCGTGCTGGCTCTTTCCACAAAAAGAACAATAGAGAAGCTTGTCACCTTTGTTGTCGCCGTCGTTCTCGGCCATGCTACCTCCCCTATATCAATTGTTAACTCTGTAATGATCCACCCAGGCTAGATCTTCAGGCACGTGGGTTGTGTTCAAAATCAGCTTTGCCACCTATGTAAGATGCAGTCTTTATAGTGTGATTGCAAGGGGTACACAATTGAAGCTCTTTGCGTGATAATAATTAGTCTTCGCGCTGGCTAATTACTCGGTCAATAATACCGTATTCTGCAGCCTCGTCTCCGCTCATAAAGTTGTCCCGCTCAGTGTCATTCTGAACAATATCGAGATCGCGGCCGGTATGATTGGAAAGTATCTGGTTTAACCGTTCACGTATTCTCAGAATCTCTTTGGCGTGAATATCAATATCTGTGGCCTGACCCTGAAACCCGCCCCAAGGTTGATGGATCATAATTCGTGAATGTGGCAGTGCAAATCGCTTTTCCGAAGTGCCGCCAGCAAGTATCACTGCACCCATGCTCGCAGCCTGACCCGTGCAAACAGTGCTGACGTCAGGTCTAATGAATTGCATGGTATCGTAGATGGCAAGACCAGCATTCACCTCACCACCGGGACTATTGACATAAAGATGAATATCCTTGTCCGGGTTCTCTGATTCCAGATACAGCAGTTGCGCTACAACCAGGTTGGCCATATGGTCGACAATCTGGCCGACCATAAATATGACCCGCTCCTTGAGCAGACGAGAGTAGATATCGTAGGCACGTTCGCCTCTACCAGTGGTTTCGATGACCATCGGCACCAAACCGAGATTCTGGGGTGCCGTCAAGGCAGGTTGCTTGGAATAATCTGTCACAGTATCACCTCTGTCAGTATGATCGACCCGGATCACGATTGCATAGTGTCAGGTACAGTCGGGTTCATTAAGTCCTCAAAGCTCACCTCGCTATCAGTGACGTCGGCGTCGGTCAGCAACGCTTCCACAACATGGTCCTCGACAACTGCGGCCTCAACCTGTGACAAGCGGCTCCTGTCTTCACTGTACCACTTAATGAACTGTTGAGGATCATCATAGCTTGACGCCATGTTCTCTAGTCGCTGGCGAACAGCATTATCGTCTGGCTTTATTTCTCGCTGTTTTACGATTGTATGCATAACTAACCCGAGTCGTACACGTCTTTCAGCTGAATTCCTGAACTGTTCTGGATCGACTGGTGTATCTGCAGGTAGACCCTGCTGCTGCATCTGGGCCCGGGCAGCCATAACCGCACGCTCAGTTTCTTCTCGGATCAAGGCCTCTGGAACTTCGAAATCGTTCCCCAGGAGAAGAGCCTCCATCACCGCTTCATGAGTGTCACTCCGAATTTTTTGTGAACATTCCTTCTCCAGGTTTTCCAGAATTTGGTTGCGGAATGCCTGGTCGGTCCCCTCTTCCACACCAAAACTTTTTATGAAGTCCTCGTCGATCTCAGGTAGTTTCGGTTTTGCGACTTCACGAACGTCGACACTGAACTTTGCCGGTTGTCCTGCAAGTTCTTCATTTGGGTAATCTTCAGGAAAGGTCAGGTCGACTGTACCCTGGTCACCTGTCTTCAGGTCAGTTAACTGCTCCTCAAACTCCGGAAGCAATGTACTTCCCCCCAGTATAACGGGATAATTTTCCGCTTCCCCACCTTCGAAAGGTTCTCCATTCACAGTTCCTTTGAAGTCAATCAGCAAGCGGTCACCCTCCTTGGCTGCTGATTCATCTGCCTCCCAGATCGTTCGACGTTTACGCAAAGTTTCGATTGTTCGAGTCACATCTCCCTCTTCTGGCTGACAGGATTTACGAACAATCGACGTGCCGGCAATGTCAGTTCGGGGGATCTGGGGAAACACTTCGAATGTGGCCACATATTCAAGATCCTCGCCGCGTGTCATCGTCTTGGGTTCAATCGATGGTGGGCCCGCGGTTTCAACAGATTCCTGCACAACGGCATCATGATAGCTTGAACTGATCAGTTCTTCGACTGCTTCATGCAGGACCTGCTCAGAATATCTCGCTTCAACCACCTTGAGCGGAACCTTGCCCGGCCGGAAGCCTGGAAGTTTTACGGTCTTCGCCAGCGTCGACAGCCTTGACTGAATATTCTGATCAAGATCTGATGCAGGGATTTTGACTGTCATTTTCCTGCCGATTGCGCCAGTATTTTCAACAGAGACATCCATACGATGGTATTCCTGATTGTAGAAGGTGAACTATGATTAATTACTTGGAACGCTGGTGCGAAAGGGGAGAGTCGAACTCCCACGGGTTGCCCCACTGGCACCTAAAGCCAGCGCGTCTACCAGTTCCGCCACTTTCGCATCTGATCCTGTACATATTTCAGAATAAGGCCAGAAGCCGAATTTGATCATACATGTTCTCAGCAATTTCAATTTTCACCAGTTCTGGTGGGCCGTGCAGGGATCGAACCTGCGACCCGCTGATTAAGAGTCAGCTGCTCTACCAACTGAGCTAACGGCCCTTCGTGTCCTTCAGTGGCAATCCCATAAATTGACGATCGTGTCTTGGTTATTGCAAGTCTGGGGTGACCGATGGGACTCGAACCCACGACGACCGGAATCACAATCCGGGGCTCTACCAACTGAGCTACGATCACCATATTCGGATAGCCAAGTTGTCAATTATCCAACAATTCAGGATGTCAAAGCCAGCGAATCCAGCTATTCAAGAGGTCACGTCGCGAAATTGGTACGCCCGACAGGACTCGAACCTGTAACCTACGGCTTAGAAGGCCGTTGCTCTATCCGGTTGAGCTACGGGCGCCCGGCTCTCCTGAGGTTTCCACATAATGGTCGGGGCAGAGGGATTTGAACCCCCGACTCCCTGCTCCCAAAGCAGGTGCGCTACCAGACTGCGCCATGCCCCGATTCGTTAAACAACATACGGGGCGGATTCTACCGGAAATTGGTCACGGGGCCGACTGAGGCCGATAAGTCCAAGTACCAAATGAAACGATAGGGTCAATCACAGATGACTTGAATTACTATCCCACAGCCCCCATTTTTTACAGATAATCACGAAGATCGTTCGCAAGCCCCACATCAGTAAGGACCAATGACCGATGACAACTGAACAAACCGTTGAAACTCGAAGTTTTCAGACCGAAGTGAATCAGCTATTACAGTTGATGATTCACTCACTCTACACGAACAAGGAGATCTTTCTTCGAGAGTTGATCTCCAACGCCTCGGATGCTTGTGACCGGCTACGATTTGCGGCATTGACAGATGAACAACTTCTGGAAAATAGCAATGAACTGTCTGTGCATATCAACTTCAATGAGAAGGACAGAACGATTTCGGTGCGTGACAACGGAATCGGCATGGCCAGGGCTGAAGTGGTCGACAACATCGGTACAATCGCCCGATCAGGCACCCGCCAGTTTCTGGACTCACTCAGTGGCGACCAATCGGCAGACGCAAGTCTAATTGGTCAATTCGGAGTCGGTTTCTATTCGGTTTTCCTGGTCGCAGAAAAAGTCGAACTCTTGACACGCAAAGCCGGCCAAGAATCTGAGACAGGAGTCCGCTGGGTGTCAGACGGCAGCGGTGAATACACGATCGAAAACACCACCCGTGTTGAACGAGGTACAGAAATAACTCTACATCTTCGCAAAGAAGATAAGGAATTTGCCGAAGGGTATCGCCTCCGCAATATCATCGGAAAATACTCCGACCATATCTCTCTGCCGATCAAGATGCTGAGTTCGGATGAAAAACGAAAAGAGGAGTGGGAAACAGTCAACAAAGGCGCAGCGTTGTGGTCTAGACCAAAAACCGAAATTACAGAGGAAGAATACAAACAGTTCTATACCAATATTAGTTATGACAACGAGGCCCCGCTCGTCACGCTACATAATAGAGTTGAAGGGAATCTTGAGTATATCTCGCTACTCTTTATTCCATCAAAAGCGCCGTTTGATTTGTGGGACCGTGAGCAACGGCACGGTATTAATCTCTACGTGCGTCGGATCTTTATTCTCGATGATGCCAAGTACCTGATGCCAAGTTATCTTCGGTTTGTTCGGGGTGTAGTTGATGCAGCTGATCTCCCGCTAAATGTCTCACGCGAGTTTTTGCAGAACAACAAAGATATAGACCGGATTCGCACAGCCTCGGTAAAAAAGATTCTCAACGAGCTGAAGCGGATAGCCGAAAAAAATCCAGATTCCTACGTACAGTTTTGGAAGGAATTTGGCAAAGTCCTAAAAGAAGGTATGGTCGAAGACCATGAAAACCAAAAGACCCTGGCCGAGCTATTGCGTTTCTGCACGACCCATGACGATGAAGAAACACAGACAGTGTCGCTAGCGGATTACGTCAAACGAATGCCTATGAAACAGAAGGGAATCTACTTCATCACGGCAGATTCATATGCAGCAGCCAGCACATCGCCACATCTAGAGATATTCCGAAAGAACGAAATTGAAGTTCTTCTGCTAACGGACCCAGTTGACGAATGGCTCGTTACTTCCCTCAGTGACTATGAGGAAAAGCCATTGAAGTCGATCGCAAAGGGTGCGTTGGACCTGGATGAATTTGCAACCGATGATCAGAAGAAAGCTGCCGAGGAAAAAGGTAAAGACCTCACCGGACTGGTGGAAAAGATACAAGCCGTACTTAGTGACAGGGTGAAGGAAGTCCGTGTGAGCCATCGTTTAACAGATTCACCGGCTTGCCTAGTTGCCGACGAACATGATCTCGGGGGTAACCTCGAGCGCATCCTACAGGCCATGGGGCAGGATGCGCCGGACGCTAAGCCGATTATGGAAATTAATGCTGACCACCCGCTCATCAAACAACTGGCGCCAGGGCACGAGCGACTGGAAGAATGGTCTATGGTTCTTTTTGATCAAGCTGCATTGAGCGAAGGCGCGCGGCTTTCTGAACC
>Ga0066827_10000852_pt1 | contig 14213 bp, 5 predicted proteins | sample ETNtaG_34_FD_65609 | JGI IMG/M metagenome (GOLD analysis project Ga0066827, IMG submission 65609) | Marine microbial and viral communities from oxygen minimum zone, Eastern Pacific Ocean - ETNP201306SV51 | ecosystem: Environmental > Aquatic > Marine > Oceanic | place: Pacific Ocean: Eastern... | reverse complement strand
GACCGTCTACATCATTGTCAATGGAGACGGAATGGTACCAGTTGCCGAGTAGAATCTGCTGCTGATCATCAGGCATCATGGAAACATTAAAAGCTATGAATGCCGATGTACCGTTTAGCGAACCTGCATAGTAGCCGTTGGGCGGTGCATACAAGCCCATGAAGATTGGCGGCAGCATATCCGGCGTGTCGAAGCCTATAGGATCACACAGGTCAGCCATACTACCGAAGTAGTCAAGACTGACGTTGAGATCAATGGCTTCTGCACTCATACCATCAATCAGGCCTGCTCCGCCATCGTCGTAAGCTGCGACAGCCGCATAGTTATAGTCGTTGTAGACCCACTCCACACCAAGCACGTCATAAACGAAATGCCCTGGTGCAAAGGAGAGGTCTTCCCAACCAGTGTATACACCAAGTACCTCTTCGGATGAGTAAAAAAGATACCCACCATTAGCTACGAACTCCGTTAGCGAGTGATCTGCTGAAGCTGCCGGCCATAGATTCCAGTCATAGACACCAGCATAAACAATACCAGCGTAGTTGCTCATCACCGTACCGTTATCGGCCAAGCCATTCGCATGAACTTCCCATTTGTCATAGCTAACTCCAGACACACCCCATGAATCGACTGCGTCCATATTAGCCATGAGGATACTGTCTGCATCAGCTGGACCGTAAGCATGATACGTTTGGTAGTCAAACATGTAGAGGATCTCGGCACCTGTAGATACAAAATCAGTACCCCAGAATGATCCGGCTTCGGATACTGAGGTCGTGGCGTCATTATCTGTAGCTTCGACCCAGTATACGACAGTACTGCTATCAGTGAATCCCGTGGGGGTGATCGTTGCACTATAGGCGTCACCTGTTCCTGCAGTCATTGCCTCTGTAGTTGTATCACTCCATACTTGTTCTCCAGCAGCTGTCGTATCATCCTCTGTAGCCATAGCCCATTTCACTACCACACTGGTAAGAGTTCCGTCACCATCAAGTGCAGTAGCATTAACAGTACCGCTATTCGTACCGGAAGCAACACCAAAGCGAGTGCTCCCTACACCCACCAAAGCGGCAGCCGGCGGTGAGACAGCACCAAAATAGGAGATCACACTGTCTACCAGCGTGGCAAACTGGGAATAATCCCATTCTGCTCCAGTTGCGACGGTGTCACCGGCTGCATCAGCCATGAAGCTAAGATAAACAGCTTTTCCGCCACTTGTTCCGGAATGATCCATTGTCGCACCGACAGTATTACTACCATCCGAAAATATAGCAGTTGCTGCTCCAGGCGTGATATAGTCTATCCAGCCAGCATCAGCCATTAACAAATATGCAGCATGGTCCAGTTCTAATGACATGCCGTCAAATTCCGCTACATTCTGTCCTGTTATTGGTACAATCTCGATGGTACCTGGATCATTCTGCCCACTGGCAAGACCAAAGTAGTCGTACGCAAAATCACCGGATGCCCAGGTGAACGTAGCGTCACCACAACCAGCTGACGATGCACACATCCAGTCCATATCGGTCAGGAACAGATTGCCACCACCATCGATGAAATTGGCGTAACCCGGATCGGTATCGCCAGCAAACATAGGAACTGTTGAGGACCCCCAGCCGTAGACCAGGATAGTGCCCCAGCCATGCCCCAATACCGATTCATCAATGCCATTTCTGACATGCGCATCCCATAGCTCGTAGATGAAATTATTGTCATCCAGCACCTTTTCTAACAGGTCTCTTTGATCTTCATGAACTCTATCACGTACAATCAGTACATTCGCATCAGGTTGAGTCGGTTCTGTTCTGTTAAATGAAATTGTCGGGAATGAGCGACCGTACAACCCCGCCAAATCCAAAGCGTCGAAGTAGTACTCAACAACATCGCCAGAAACACCAGCAGGTACTGTAGCCGTCAGCGTGAATCCAACAGCCGTATCACCACTTACTATTGCAGCGAGTGTATCCGATGGGCCGCCGTTGACAGAGTAGACCAGATTACCTGATGCTATCCCTTCCAAAGCAGGATCCAGAGCATTGTCTGATGCGGCTGCGGTAAGCGTAACGGCATCCGTTCTGTAGGTATCATTCATCTGAACTCCAGCTACAGATGGTGGAGGATCTTCATAGAAGACCACCTCGCACCGCACCATAGCTTCTATGCCTACAGATTCGCCATAATTTAACCAACCGCCACCCCAGTCGTCGTAATGATTAGGAAAATAACACCAAGTATGCAGGTAGTTGCCGGGATTATCACTATCTGCTAACAACATGGGGGCCTCACCCGTCTTAGTCCAGTGAATCCAGAAGATATCTCGACCCACGTCTATGTCATACCCCCAATCCGGGAAAACGAACGTCTCAAAGTCGTTGGTAGCTACGATTTCCAGGGGGAATGTTTCATCTTCACCCATCAGATTCGCACCGAAAATATCTGCAACTGCGATTGAATCATCAGTGGGTAACGCTGCTACAGTATCCGGACTGACAGCGCCTACTCCCATTACGTCCAGCTCAATCGTACCGCCGCCTGTACCTGCGTAGAATGTAAGATCAACTGCATAGAGTGAACAGGCAGCCTGAGGCGACTGGAACCAGATACCAAACTCATCACCAGCTATACCTGAACCCAAGTAGTATTCGGTAGACTCATCATCGTAATTGAAGAGATAGCCGTGAGGTAAGTCGTCCCGGCCCCTCCCCATGGGGTATATCTTCGGGTCACCCGGATAAAGGTAGCCTTGCTTTCTTATTAAGGCTGGTTTACGAGCTCTATTCAGATTGACAGGAATCAAAACTTCCCCTTCTATATCAATAGGCTGTTGCTTAACATTTTTTTTCACTGCCACTCTATCGTTTGCGTTTTCTACTTGTGTTGAAATCACGCCTCTGGCAGGGATTCGAACTTTTTCAATCTCCTGGTTAAGGACGCCGCGATTTTCTGCCGATGAAACAGGCTTATCGGTTACACCTGCATCAGCAGAGATAACAGACAATAGTAGAAAAGGCAAAGCCAACATGATTGGCATTAGCTTTTTCATCATCTCTTTTTCTCCTTTGTTAGTGTTTTTTCCTTACCTCGCATACAAGTACTAATATAGTCCTTGTACCTTTTCCATCAAAGTGTTTAGGTACTCACCATAATCTGCCGCATGGATAAAGTCCACTTCCACAGGCTGGGCCAGGTCGTCCAGCAGCGGTGCAGTGTTAGTCACCGCATCAACATCAATGAAAATTGTACTTCCGCCGTGAACAAACTTCTCCACAATGTAAGTGACCGACAGAGTATCAGATATTCCCGTAACCTCCAGCAGGTTGTAACCAGCGGGTAATTCGATGCTGGCGGAGATAATGGTTGTATCGTAGGGGCTAACGCTGGTATCCACCTCAGTCTCAACAGAAATAGAAGCGCTAATATCCTCGACGTCACTCAGATTTTCATCAGTGATTACCAGATTGTCAAACCAATCTGCCTCAAAATGATTGATTATCGTATTCTGAACACTGTAGAAATCCTGATAATTCCAGTAGCCGTTCAGAAGAAGTTTCTTCAGGTTTGTTGTTGTGATGCGGTCATCGTGTTCAAAAACGTAATCCACCTCAGCACCCTCAAGAAAATTCTCTGCCTCTAAGCAAGAGAGTGAATCAGAACTCATGCCGGCATACGAGAGCGTTTTGCCAGCATAAGAGAGCAGTTCAAGTGCACTGTCCGATTCTGTTGCCAGAGTCAGTAGCAAGTCGAACCTAGGGATGGCGCCGTTGAAATCAGACAGGCGATTGAGGGTCCAGCCCAGACCGAGATAAGCTTCTTTGTAGAAGACATCCCTGTTGATCGCTGAAGTAAACTGACTTTTTGAGTCACTGTAGTCTCCGTCCTCATAAGACACCCAACCCTGTTCTACCAAGTACTCAACAGTGGATACCGGACCTGTGGGAATGTCTATTTCATCACCCGGGCGTTCACATGCAGCCACAAGTAACAGAGAAATCGCTAAGATACATCTCCAGCATAATTGAAACTTATTCTTTGTTTTCATTACTGATATCCTCACGCCTATCGTACCAACATCATTTGTTTCGTTGCCGTAAAGCTACCTGCTCGGATACTATAGAAGTAAAGTCCGCTGGCAACCTGTTTACCCATTGAATTGGTGCCATTCCACTCCAGTGAGTGATAACCAGCGGGACGATAACTGTCCTCAAGTAGAACGGAAACAACCTGCCCCAGAACGTTGTACAGATAGATACTGACGTTCCCATCCTTCGGCAGATCATAGCGAATCGTCGTCGCCGGGTTGAAAGGGTTCGGATAGTTCTGGTGAAGGGCGTACTCTCTAGGCAATACGGACTGCTCTACCGCTGCACTTCCCCTCTGCACTTGGAAACTTCCAAGGCGATCTGTTTTAGCTTCCATGAAGCCCTCTGGATTTATGTGCGTAGGCAATGCTCTCCACCTACCATCTGTGTACCGGAAGACACCCACATACGGTCGGTCCTCTGGAGGAACAGCAGAGACATCAAACGAAAACCGGACCGTAGCCGGATTGTTCAGAAGCATTTGTCCTGGGCTCACTTTGTACGCCAGGGTCAAGGGTGTACTGTCAAATTCCCTTCCCACGAATCCGGCATCAGCAGATATAACAGACCTGTTCAAGCCAGCAGACACATCACTCTCCGCGGCAGGAGCTATGACCACAGTATGTGACCCCTGAACTGACTCTTCACTGAAGTTAATCGAGAAATTACCGCTGCTATGAGCAATCATTCTAGCCTCACTTCCGATAGAGGCTACTGTTACAGACACAACATCAGAAGTAGCGTCGTTCCCGGAAACATCTTGGCCGCTGACAACGATATTATAGTCACCATCTGCGGGGATAGTATATTCAGCATGATACATGAAGTACGAGGACGCATCTAGTGTATCATAGAAAGTAGTATCAGCATAAGTGAATAGATAAGGGACTATATTTTCTCCAGTTGATTCATCTTCTAACAACTTCTCCATGGCGATAATGGCTGTATCTTCCGCACTACTTACCTGTACTACACCACCATCATCAACAAAGGCATCGTTACCCACATCTGTACAGAGACCTTCATAGGATGTTACGTAGAGATCCAGTAATGTTTCTTGCAGAGGATTCTGTACAACACCCATCTTGATGCCCCCAAACGCATCGGGAGATACCACGTCTTGGGACATGACCATCTGGGTAACACCGGACCCGTCACCAAGGTCTGAAATATAGAGCACATGGTATGACTTTGCATTCCCATCATCGAAAAAGCTGTTTGCTTTGAGTGTGTCCAAAAGAGAATAGATCGCCTCAGCATCGCTATCTAAAGATAGCTCTATGATAATCGATGATGTATCAGGCTTAGATCCATCGTTCAGTATAAAGGCAACACGGAAATGATTTGCATTGACACCGTTGAATTTCACTAGCCGGAATTTCTCCATGGCATCTGACCACGACGATCGCCCATTAAATATCCTAGATGACCATTGAGGAAGAATACTCTCATAAGGAGGATCGTCTTGATTGTTCTTACCCCAATAGATAGTGTTGTACCCAGTTACACTTCCTATCTCATGGTATTCAAAGCTGTAGTCGGGGTGATCCGGCATGGATGATAACTTCCAGTTTTCAATGGTAGCCGCAATGCTTAAATCGAAAAAGAGGTCTGAAAATATTTCGCTTGAGCCGTAATTGCTGAGGGCTGTTGTGAAAGCGTCCGTTCCCTGTTGGCTTGTATTCTGGGCCACATCCAAGACAATACCCAACCCGCCATCATCACCGGACTGATGTTTCTCCGCCAGGAAAAGCAACAACAGTTCCGAAAACTGTTGATCCAAATACGGATTCGAACTCTGCCACGCTAACAAAGAGTTCTGACACGGATAGTTCAGTTTTTCAAACCCTTTGAATCCCACAGACTGATCAACATAGCCAGTCAGGATCTCCGATAATAAACCGAACCCCTGAGTCACCCATGTTTTTTCGTCAAGATCACCGTTGTATAGAATGTGCCTGGTCAAGGTTTTTGCCAGTGCCATCTCCACTTCCACTTGGGATTGTCGTTTTACATCGATATAGAGCAGATCCTTCCTCATAGTGGGTTCCACGGAGTACAGGTTCTGCTCTAGGAAAAATCCGTCAAAGGTTAAGTCTCCGAGACCATCCAAGCCTCCGTCTGCATCATCCCAATAATCCCTAATATCAAGCAAGAATACTGTCACCTTACCATTCTCGTCCACATCGGAAACGTCACCGAAGAGGGTGGTAACCTCATCGAAGATGCCGAGAGTGTCACCTCCCGGATTGATACCCAAGGCACTAGCAATCCCATTATAGAAATAGTGCGATGTGTCAAGACCCGGTGTCTGCTCATCCCATGCCTCAAGTACAGCAGCTATAAGAGCAGAATCAGCATACACGGTGGCATCCGTGAAGGGTCCACGCCAAGTTTCCCACGAGCCATTGGAGGAATTATGCTTAGCAAGACCCCAGGAAGTTGCTAAATAGACATCGTCACCTTCGAGGGCAATATCCCGCAAATCCAGACTGTTCAGAGTATCGGTAGTGTGTGCCTCAAGGTAGTTGGTATGATCCATCCCAAAGTGCCACCAGTTGTAGGTATCCCGGAACCTGAATAGACCATCTCCTGTGGCGATCCATCTTGTTCCATCAGCATCCAGTTTCACTTTGCGGATGGTATTGGTTGTGAGTCCAGAATTCGTTCGACTGTAGTTCGAAAAAGTCAAATCATTTGTGTAGAAGGCTAAACCCTTGTCCGTTCCAGCCCAGATGCCATTAGTTGCCAAAGACAAATCAAATACATTATCGCCGATCAAATTCTCTATGGAACTAATGACTTGCCACAGTCCTTGGGTATCAAGGTAACTAATGCCCTTATCAGTAGCCAGCCAAGGATTTCCATTGGTGTCGATCTCAATGTCGTTAATCACATCGCTCACAGGACTGTTTACAGTATCTACAGGGGGATATGCTGTCCAAGTACTGTCAGATGTATCTCCCCGGTAAAGCCCTTCAGAAGTGCCTACCCACAGGATACTGCCTGCTCCTGTTTTTATAGCAGTAATCTCTTTTTCTAAATAGAGTGAAGATATCCCACTTGAATACTTGTACAAACCGCTTTCTGTGCCAATCCACAATGTTCCACTACCATCAAGGGACATATCTATCACATTCTTTGATAGGCTTTCCGAGTAATCGGTGAATGAGGTGCCGGTAAAATGGGCCAAACCATTAGCTGTACCAATATATATACCACCGGACCCATCTGATATCAAGGAAGTAATTGAATTAGATGGCAATTCATAAGATGAATCTACAATAGATGAATCCCAAACGGCATTTTCAACAAAAATCTCAACAGTCTCTCCTATTCCCCTGCAGGTGGACCAAGAATAGTAGTCCCCGCTAAAGAAGCCGTATTCATGGGACAGAATTTTTAGGGGTTCACCTATCTCAGAGGAATGTGCTGAACTGATAACAAATAGCAAAGACAGACAGATGGAAATAAAACTAGTTCTGACGATTTTGGTTGATTTTTTCTTCACTTTTCTCTCCAACCGTTATCTGCTTGAAGTGATTGAAATAGTATTAACATAATCCAGAAGGCCATAGTCAATCAGGGCGTAATCTATCTGGATGCCAGCAAACTTGATTCCTGCACCCAGTGTAAGTCCCTTAATGTCGTGCCCAAACGAGTATCCTGATCTTAGAGCAAGTTCAACAGCTGGAATGCTGAATACATATTCACCGGCAAGATCTAAAACCTCAACATTGTCATTCGGATGTTCAAGAACGGAGAACAGGGTTAGTTTATGCGGACCACCCAAATCCAAGGGTTCAAGCCCCAAGCCTAACTGGAAGGTGAGTGGCAAATGGTATTTCTTGTATTCGTTTTCCAGCACTGAAGTGGGATCAGAGGGGTCCATCACTACAGTACCATTGTCCCAGTCCTGATAGGTACCACCCGGCTGTAACTGGGGCCCAAAGTTTTTGATATTCATGCCTAAAGTTATATCTTTGAAATCAGTATGGTACAACAGTCCTATATCCGCACTCCAATTCTGAGCTTGAAGTTCATCGCCAGAGCCGATTCCAGCAGCAAGATTCTCTAGGAGATATCTAATGTTCCAGCCTACGCTAAATCTATTTGTCATAGCCCGTGCGAACGAGAGACCTATGGCCAGATCGGTAAACTGAAATGTGCTACCCGTCCCGTCCTGCTCACTGACCGTGGTTTCTTCTATATCGCCGGAGGAAAACTGAACAAGGTTCAGTCCAACATTTCCTATTTCCGGTATAGAATACACTAATGAAGCTCCATTGAAACTCATATCCATGAATAAAGCTGTGTGGGTATAAAACCCAGAAAAACCTTTTACATACGCCAAGCCCGCCGGATTCCAGAAAACAGCAGAAGCGTCCTGCACTTTCACGACAAGCCCGTTCCCAAGGGCTGCACCTCTGGCTCCCACAGGATACTTCAAAAACTGCGCACCGGTTGTCCCAACTTTTGCTAGCTCATCAGAAGTCTGGGCCAGAGAAGCAGAAACCGAGATCAATAAAAGGATCGACAGTAGAACCCTGTTTTTTTTCATCTTTGCTCCCAACTTCCTCACCTGATTATTACAAATTTACCTGTAGCACTGGCATCGGATGTTTCTACGATATACAAGTACAGGCCACTGACTACGTCCTGATTATTCCTGGAAACAAGATCCCAGAATTCTGTTGAGGATGCATCAGTGTGTTCAATAATTTTGACCAAGTCACCCGAAGCGCTGAAAATGGAGATCTTGCAGGATCGAGGGAGGTTTGTGAATATTACTTTTTCCTCGTACCTCGCCTCAAACAGAGCAGCTCCCCGGTATGGGTTAGGTACTACTCTAATATCAAGAGAGGAAAGATCCGGGTCTTCGTCCTCACTATACAGTTTTCTGGGTGTAACCGGCAAAGGAGCGCCAGACTCAGAGTCAATCATAAAATTGGCTCGGGCAGATTCTATTGAAGGCAATCCCAGTTCGGCCTTCACCGGATCGTAAGCAGTTACAACATAGTAGTACGGCAACCCATTAACAGGGCGATCATATTCTGCCCCAAGGAAGGTTCCTCCCGTATCAATAAATGTATGAGTGATTTCATCCAAATCTAGCGTAGCTAGTGAATCGCCTGTGTCATGGTCAATCACTTTGACTTCTCCATCAACAATATCACAGGCATAGATGAGTTGCCAGCCCTCCGGGGCATACATGGCACGATATACCTTATAGCCCTCAAAATCAACAGTTCCTAACATATCATCAATTGTCGTCTCGGCTTTGTTATCCCATGCAAGTTGCGCACCCTCATCCAGCGGACTGTAAACAAGGTTCGGTACAGGCGGTGGGACTGGAACTTTCCAGTGATCTTCTGCATCGAAAGACGTAGGATTATAGGGGTTGCCTGTCGAACTACCGGAGTAGTAAGCAGTCAATGCATTATCCATGTTTTCCCTGGCGCCCCTCAAACCCAAGCCCACACCTGAGGCGTAGACGAACTTAAGCGTATCACCTTCCTGAAAGTCATTGAACGGTCCTGTGGAAAGCAAGAACCGGTAGTCGAACTCTGGTGCACCGATATCAAAGGGATGAGGCATAAAGTGCTTCCCCTTCGCGTCGGCATGTGTAGCATCCATGAAATCATATTTCTGAATGTCAGACCCAGGGTCGGAATTCCAGTTCCACCACATGTGTGCAGACACCATGAGAAGCTCGTCAACAGGAATGGTCTCAACGGGATTATCCATCATTATTGGTGAATAGAGAAGCCTTCCAGAGATGTATCCCGGGACTTTTTGAGTAGCCTGTCTTTCACCCGCGTCATACTCAGGAGTTGTGGGATCATCTCCATCGTAAATGAAGGACATGTTTCTCGGCACACAATAACCATGAATGATCTCGCCGTCAATCTCCACTTGCTGTCCTGCTACCGCTTGGATGGTCGTTCCGTCAGATCCTTCTACCATCACCGTGTTCTGCCAAACAAGTTCTGGTCCGTTAGGGTCAATAATAACTGAATACTCATCAAAGAAACCGTCAGGTGTGTTCTTGCTGAGATCATAATTGGGGTTCACGATATTTGGGCTGGCATGATATTGCATCCCCCACGGAACACCATATTCGTCGTAGCCGTCTAATTCTCCGCTCTCATTCCAATCGTAATTCTCCACCCAATCCCGCTCGTCCGTATCACCGTCATCTCCATCATAACCATCATAATCAACAAGATCATCAATATGTGGACTGGTTGGATCAGCCCCTACCCCGCAATCAGAGTCAAATACCCACGATACGTAGAGATCATCCAACGTTCCTGGTCCAACACCGGGTTCATTGATAACGGCCACCTCGAAAACAAGTAAATCGTCCAGATCCTTGACCGACCAACTCAGACCTCTCTGAAGCATCTTGACTCCCAGAGGGTCGTTGTTACCCCTTGTAAAGTCGTCAAAGACCACATAGCTATCCTGCAACGATTTCATTTGTCCGGCGACTGGATTTACACCGCTCCATCCTAATAGGAAATCGTCTTCAGCTGGATATATCCAGGGCTGGTATTCGTCGTCAGGATTGGGGTGCAACTCATAGTCACCATAATCAGCATGGCTTACCAGCTTTTCGCCACCAACAATTGCTCCAATCCAAAATCTCCCTTCCCACTGGTAATGAGTTCCGCTGCCCCCGGGCCACTCATACGAAGGAAAACGATCCGGAACTTCGGGATCGCCGTAGACACCGTAGTTCCCTACAGCAGTCCACAGTTTTCCTATGTTATGTACTTTAAGTACATCATCCACATCATATCCTGTCTCTCTGAAGAATGGAAAATGCACCTTCTTCTTCGATTTCCCCAGACTATCGGGTGGCACAAGGAAAAGGGTCATAAGAAGACCAAGGATCAGAACTTTCCCTCCATTTTTTCTCATTTCATCAATGCTCCCTAATTAAAATGCGTTGGAATGAACCCTAGAAATCAAGTGCAATGCCAAAACGAATGGTTCTCCCTTCACTGTTGTATCTGGGATCGTTGTATTTGCCACGAGCAGCACGAAGGACCTCTTCGTACTTGTCCTCGGCATCTACAACACCATCTTGGTTTGTATCACCATAGAGCTGATACCATTCCACGTCAGCGATACCTGTGATATTCTTTCGGTCCGTCAAGTTATTCACCCAGACAAAGGCAGACAGCAAGACCGACCCTAAATCAAACTTCTTCTCTAACGACAAGTCAACATTATAGGTTGGCAGTCGTCGCATGGTATTTATATCAGTTTCTCGTGTCCTCTGGGGCGGAGAATAAGGTAGCCCACTTCCATACTGCACAATTATATTCGTTCCTATATGTCTAAAGAACCCCAGGCCAAATGGCGGTCTTTCCTGACCACCAACTCTAAAGTATATATTAGAGGTCAGTGTATGCCGTTGATCCCAGTCAAGGTAGCTTTCCTCCTTCGGAATTATAGTACCTGCCCATGTAAGACTGTAGTTCTGACTTGAACTCGAGCTTTTCCCGACGGCGATCGAGTAAGTGTAGTTTATTGAACCGCCGAAATAATTGCTAAGTCGCTTTTCAAGGGTAAGCTCCAGACCCTGTATCTTTCCGTAATCTATGTTATACCGAATCGTATAGTAATTGCTGGACGTATAGAAGTACCGTTTTGTATCGGTTAACCCCTTTATGTCTTTATAAAACCCTACAGCCTTCAGTTTCGAGTGCAAACCCATCTGATATTCTAACCCAATTTCATAGTAAATAGTTGTCTCTGGTTTGATATCAGGATTACCTACCATGGGGAAGGCACCTGAGAAATCCCAGTTAATATTCTGATACAGGAAGGCCATAATAGGCAACTGAAACATCTTGCCGTAATTGAAATAGAACCGACTTCTTTGTGAGATGGGAAAGGCAACACCCAGACGGGGACTGAAGTAGCTCTTTCCTTCTACGTTCTGCGGATTTTTCACCTCACCCCCCACATTGGTATCAACAACGGGATCTGTCAGATCTGCTGGGTATTTGTCCCACTTAGGGTCGAAATAGTCGTAGCGCACACCCAAATTGACAATAAATTCCTCGAATTCCATCTTATCCTCAGCAAATAGACCGTAGGAGAATGGAGAAATCTTATCCTGACCTTCCTGTCCCCAATCATCTCGAGTACCAATATTCTGACCGTAAACATTACCGCCAGATGCCAAGTCAACATCATGATCAAAGATGTCCCACCTTGTCCCCTCTAAGCCGAGCTGAAGATAATGATTCGTATTGATCTGATTATTGTACATGAGCTTGGCGGAGTATGTTAGTTTGTCATCCTCATTCCAGCGTAATCTGTAGTAGCCAGCACCAGTGCCATAAATGAAAAACCCGTCGCTATCTTTCGCGCTCCCAAACGGGAGATCCTCCCAAGGCATGTTCAACCTATCGGGATTTCCTCCAACAGCTACAAAGGCAACAGAATCCTCCTCCGCCAACTCTGATTGATCAACAATATCGTTGTTGTCGTTATCCGTAAACATATCAATGTCCGTGTCGTCAAGAACCCCGTTTCCGTTCAAATCCTCGTAGTCCCATACCCCATTATGATTAAGGTCTTCATCTATATCTAGAATGCCATTTCCATTTCTATCCCATTCAAGGTCCAAGACACCGTCATGGTTGGCGTCTTCATTGATATTCTCCTCTACATTATACTTCATGTATGTCCTGTAAACACCTACCTGAAGCTTGATGAAACTCTTATCGGTGATTGTATGAGCCCATGTGCCACTTATGTTATAGCTGCTAACGTCATATGTCATTAAGTGCTCCAGCATGTCGTATTTTGTAAGGGCACCATCGTTATTCAAGTCCTCAGAATCGAGAAGACCATTAAAGTTAAGATCTTCGTTATCATCCAGAATGCCATTCCCATTCGCATCTTCAGTATCAAGCAGACCATTTCCATACCACGAGTCAAGAGGATCAGGATCAGTTTCTATGGGTTCGTACTGAGGTAATATATCCTCATCAGAGGTTCTCGACCACAAATGGCTATAATTACCACGATCTCCAATCGAATAGAGTCCTGAGAACGAAATCTTGTCATTCGCAAAAGGGTAGAAAACAACTTTTCCCCCCAAAGTATAAGTATGGTCATAGTTGTTAGGAAGCCTCCCTTCGTCGTTATAAATCTCACCTGAGACATTAAAGGTAGAAGACTTTCCCAGTAAAGGTGTAGGACCGCCGAAAGAAAACTCCAAATTCTTTAGTCGGTGCATATCGCTGAAGCCAGAGGTAGGTTCATACACACCTTCTTCCTCGTTGAATTGGTGAGACTCAAAATCCCCGAAGTCGCTTGTTTTATATCTCAGTTTGCCCGCATAGGTATTACTACCCTCCTTCATGACTATATTTACAATACCTGACTGGGCATTAGAGAATTCTGCGGAGAATCCTGAGGTGATGACAGAAATCTCTTCAACAGCCAGTTCAGGAACGTCTGAATCAAAGGCTCCTGTCACTGGGTCCATTGTTGATACACCATCCAATTGATAGACCACTTCACCGTCTCTCCCACCTCTAGCATGTCCATTGATAAATCCGGCTGTAAGGTTTACAACATCCTCAATATCCTCGACGGGGATGTCAGCCAACTGATCAGCTGTTATGATATTCCTGCTTCCTGTAAGGTCTTTTTGAATAAGAGGTCTTTCGGCTGTTACAACTACCTCTTCACCCTCAATCATTGTTTGAGTTAGAGCAAAGTCTAGTTTCGTGGTCAAATCGACCATCACTCGTATCTTTTTATGAACTAAAATCTTATACCCAATGACCTCTGCCCTTATAGTATAAACACCTGGTGAAACATCTAGGATGAAGTATTCCCCTTTTGAATCACTCGCAGAACCAATCATAGTACCTTCAACAATGATATTAGCTCCGGCAAGAGACAAACCTGTTTCAGAATCCACCACCCGGCCAGCAATTTTACCAGTTGTAACCGCCATTAACAACCCAAGTGGGAAGGCCAATAGGCACAGCAAAGCATATCTCCTAACCGTATTACTCATAGCTCACTCCTTGATTCTTTCAAATCAGATTTTGTGAAACCCCGCGTATGTTGTGTTCTTTGAAAACTCCTGGAAAT
>Ga0066827_10000851_pt1 | contig 14216 bp, 8 predicted proteins | sample ETNtaG_34_FD_65609 | JGI IMG/M metagenome (GOLD analysis project Ga0066827, IMG submission 65609) | Marine microbial and viral communities from oxygen minimum zone, Eastern Pacific Ocean - ETNP201306SV51 | ecosystem: Environmental > Aquatic > Marine > Oceanic | place: Pacific Ocean: Eastern... | reverse complement strand
CTTTACTGATTGTAGAATCACCTACCAAGATCAAAACGATCCAACAGCACTTGGGGAATGATTATGAGGTTATTTCGTGTGTGGGACATGTAAAAGACCTTCCATCTAATGAATTGGGAATCGACCTTGAAAATGATTTTGAAATTAAACTAACGCCTCTGCCAGATAAGAAAAAGTTTTTAACTGATCTCAGAAAAAAATCAAAAACTGCTGAGCGTGTTCTAATCGCAACTGATCCAGACCGAGAAGGTGAAGCCATTGCGGCTCATCTCGCCAGTGAAATTCCAAAAGAAAAACTCCAACGGGTTCAATTCACCGAGATTACAAAAACTGGTGTTTCAGAAGGTATGAGTAACGTACGGGAAATTGACCAAAACCTTGTAGATGCCCAAACGGCACGGCGCGTAATAGACCGGCTTGTGGGCTATAAAGTTTCTCCCGTTTTATGGGCTACGTTGCAAAGTAATATGAAATTTGTTACCACATCTCTATCAGCGGGTCGGGTTCAATCTGCTGCGTTGAAAATTATTATAGAACGGGATCGGTTAAGGGTAAAGTTCCTGCGCTCAACTTATTTTGATCTTAAAGCCACATTAAATAAAAATGACGATGCACATTCTTTTACAGCAACATTAATCCGAGTAAATGGTGCCAAGATTGCTTCAAGTAATGATTTTGAATCAACAACCGGAAAATTAAAAAATAAAGATGCTCTTTTACTGACTGAATCCCAAGCTGATACACTGGTGAAAGAATTAAAATCCGGCAATTGGAATGTCACTAAAATTGAAGAAAAACCGAGAACATCTAACCCAAAGCCACCCTTTATCACAAGTACACTTCAACAGGAAGCGGCACGAAAACTGAGGAGTTCGGCCCAGCAAACCATGCGCACTGCTCAACAACTTTATGAGAATGGTTTTATCACATATATGCGCACAGACTCAACCAATTTATCAGAAGAAGCTATTGCAGGATCTAGACAGGTTATCCAGGATCTTTATGGCGATGATTATCTTCCCGGGAAAGCTATTCGATATGACACTAAGGTCAAAAACGCCCAAGAAGCCCATGAAGCTATTCGCCCGGCACATCGTGTTTTTCGTTCTGTTGCTGAAGTAGAAAAAACGCTGGGTAAAGATGCAGCCAAATTATATGATCTGATCTGGAAACGAACGGTTGCCAGCCAAATGACGCCAGCAAAACTGAAGCAAACAGCAGTGACTATTCAGAATCAAAAAACTGAATTCCGTGCAAATGGACAAGTAATTCTATTCCCAGGCTATATGCGTGTTTATGTGGAAGGGAGTGATAATCCGGAAAAAGACTTGGCAAATAAAGAACGGATATTGCCAGCCTTAACAGATGGTGAAACGTTGAACTGTCAAGAATTGGACTCAGAATCCCACGCCACCAAACCACCAGCGCGATACACGGAAGCGTCCCTGGTAAAAGCATTAGAAGAAAATGGGATAGGCCGGCCTTCTACTTTTGCATCTATTGTGGGAACCATCGTTCGCCGCGGATATGTGGATCGTTCGGGTGGAAAACTATCTCCTACCTTTCTTGGATTAGCCGTTACACAATTGCTTGAAAATCATTTCACGAATTTGGTCAATAAAGAATTCACAGTAAAAATGGAGGATGGATTGGACGAAATTTCCCGAGGTGAATTGGAGTCACTCCCCTTCATGACAAATTTTTATAGTGGAGGTGGTCGCTTTGCAGGACTGGAAAAAATGCTGAATGAAAAAGTAGATATCCCTGCAGCCTGCACCATTGAAATGCCGGATGAGATTTCTGAATCTACAGAAGGTCGAATTGGCAGATATGGTCCTTATCTTCGACGGGGCGAAGATACCAGGTCCATTCCTGATAAGATTTATTTTGGTGATTTGACCTTAGAAGCCATTGAAGAAATTTTTAACGAAGAAGTGAAAGAGGATGAACCGCTAGGCAATGATCCAGAATCGGGTGAATCGATTTGGATCAAGAAAGGGCCCTATGGTCATTATGTGCAATTAGGAGATTCCAAAACACGAAAAGGAATTCCAAAAACATATCCTTTATCTGATGTGGATTTGGAATATGCATTGAAATTGCTGGCACTTCCAAGGACCGTGGGTGTTCATCCTGAAACCGAAGAACCTATTACGGCAGACTATGGACGCTATGGGCCCTACATTCGATGTGGAAAACAAAATGCCAGTCTCCGCGGTGTAGAAACCCCTTTAGATATCACGGTTGAAAAATCAGTAGAACTGTTAGCTAATAGAAACAAGCGCAGTACAGAACTTAGAACCATTGGCGATCACCCTGAGACAGGTGAATCTTTGGTGGTAAAAGATGGACGTTTTGGGCCCTATATCACGGATGGAAAAGTGAATGTATCACTGAAAGGTGACTTAACACCTGATAGCATCACTCTTGAAAAGGCTGTAGAACTTATTAATCAAAAAAGATTAGCACCGGCACGACCAAAGCGAAAACGTAAAAAGAAGAAAAAATGAAAAATAGAGGCAATGTGATTTGCAACAACTTTTCCATAAAATTAGTTGGACTATTAATATTGTTTGTATCTACTACGTTAATTGCTGAAAAAGATATGGCAACAGACATTAAACAAAGCCTGATCTCCCCCTGTTGTTGGGCTGGAACAGTTTATGATTTAGATCATAACCCGGAAATGGAAAAGCAAATTAATCAGTTTATTTCTCAAGGAAAAACAAAACAGGAAATTCTTGAATATTATATTGGATTATATGGTGAAAGAATTCTGGCTGTCCCAAAAGCGGAAGGATTTAATATTATGGTTTGGGTAACACCCATATTAGCCGGATTGATTGGATTAACATTTCTATTTTTATTTTTAAGAACTCCCAATGACATACCTTCATCAGTAATTTCCACACCAACTGAAGTTGCATTTAATGATGAAATTGAAAAAGAACTTCAAAAGATGGATTGATTTTTTTAAACATTTAAAAAGGTTTCATAGATTATCAAAGGGACCTTTTATATAAACGTTTCTGCAGACTCAATTTGCGAGTCTGGTTTTCAAAATATGGACAAAACAATAGAAAAAATAGTTTCCTTGTGTAAACGACGGGGTTTCATTTTCCAATCTTCAGATATTTATGGTGGGTTTTCTGCTGTATACGATTACGGTCCCTTGGGGATTGAGTTAAAAAATAATATTTCCCAACTCTGGTGGAAAGAGATGACACAAGTTCACGAGAATATTGTTGGACTGGATAGCGGGATTCTTATGCACCCGAAAATCTGGGAAGCTTCCGGTCATGTAGGTGCGTTTAATGATCCCTTAGTGGATTGTAAACAATGTAAAGCACGCTACCGTGCCGATGAATTTTCTGAAGATTTCACATCTTTGAATTGGGAAGAAACCCAGTGCCCAAAATGTGGCACCAAAGGAAATCTCACAGAACCTCGCCAATTTAATCTCATGTTTAAAACCCATGTAGGTCCAGTAGAAGAAACGGGGACAGAAGCATTTCTCCGACCGGAAACCGCCCAGGGAATATATGTAAACTACCTTCTGGTCCAGGGTGCAATGCGCATGAAAGTACCATTCGGAATTGCCCAGATCGGAAAAGCATTTCGAAACGAAATTGTGGCCAGAAATTTTATTTTCCGCACCCGGGAATTTGAACAAATGGAAATGCAATATTTTGTGAAGCCCGGTACCGATGATAACATTCTACAGGAATGGAAAGAAAAAAGATTCCGCTTTTATTCAGAAGCATTGGGAGTCACAGAATCCAAATTAAGGTACCATGAACATGGTGAAAATGAATTGGCTCATTATGCCAAGGAAGCTTGGGACATCGAATATGAATTCCCATTTGGATGGTCTGAGATTGAAGGAATCCATAACAGAACTGATTTTGATTTGAAACAGCATGAGGAATTCTCTGGAAAAAACCTCACCTATTTTGATCAACCAAATAATGAAAGGTTTCTTCCTTATATTATAGAAACATCTGCCGGATTAAATCGAATGCTCCTTACTATTATGGCGGATGCCTATTGGGAAGATGAAGAAAATAATCGGGTGGTTATGAAGCTCCACCCAAGATTGGCACCGGTAAAAGCTGTAATCTGCCCATTGGTTAAAAAAGATGGATTACCCGAAAAAGCACGGGAGATCATGGATATATTGAAACCCCATTTTAAAGTCTTGTATGACCAGCAAGGCTCCATTGGAAAGCGATATTACCGACAGGATGAAGCAGGGACACCTTTTGGTATAACAGTGGACCACCAATCTACAGAAGACAACACCGTCACGCTTCGACATCGGGATACTATGGTTCAGGATAGAGTGTCCATCGATCAATTACAGTCAGCCATTCAGGATAAAATTTAATCGATAATAAATCCAAGATCACACTTGGATCCTTCAGAATTAGTTTATTTTTAAAAAAATATACTAATTTTCTATCTCATTAAATCCCTTTCATATGTCATTCTGGCAATTATATATTTACTATGTTAACATATGTTGACATTCCACAAAACAAAACCAAAGGAGCAAACTATGAAGAAATCCATTGGGATTTTCTTAATCCTTAATCTCTCCATCGCTTTAGCGCAATCCATTTCTGGAACTGTTACCGATGAAAATGGTAATGGTCTGGCAGGTGCGAATGTCACTGTCGATGGTACAAACTTGGGTGCAGCAGCGGATGCATCCGGAAGTTACTCCATCTCTGGAATTTCTTCGGGAAGTTATACAGTATCAGCTTCCTTCATCGGTTACAATACTGCGAGAAAATCAGTTAGAGTAGGTGATGGCGGAGGTTCTGCAAATTTTTCATTATCAGTTGACGCTCTTGCCGGTGGTGATGTATTTGTCACGGGTACTCGTTCTGCAGGGCGAACTGCAATGAAATCCCCTTCACCTATTGACGGATTTGGTTCAGAATCATTACGTCGCCAAGGTAATGGTGACATGACTGAAACACTGAAAAATCAGGTTCCATCTTTTAACGCAACACCCTTAACCGGTGATGGCGCTGCATTTGTAAGACCAACTTCCATGCGCGGACTTCCACCGGATAACACTTTGGTATTAACCAATTCAAAACGTCGTCATCGTTCAGCTCTTATTTCACACTTTGGTGCTGCCATGAATGTGGGTGCCCAAGCTGTTGATGTTGGTATGATTCCAAGCATTGCTGTTAAAAGACTTGAAGTTTTACGCGATGGTGCATCAGCACAATATGGTTCTGACGCTATTGCTGGTGTAATGAACTTTATCCTTAAGGATAATTCTGAAGGTGTTGAATTCCAGGTCACACAAGGTACTTGGATGACAGCTGAAAATGGTCGTGGCGGTGAGCAGGATATTACAGCTGCAGCTAATATTGGACTTCCTTTATCCGATAATGGATTTTTAAATATTAGTGCAGAGTACTCTGTTCGCCCTGAATTATCTCGCGGTTATCAGCATGCTTCTGCCTCTGATGGGTATAAAGGTTGGGTAAAAGCAGATGACCAAACAAATGATGATGGAAAATATGTCGGTACTCAAAATGTAGATGATTGGCAAACAGCCATGAACTGGGGCCGTCCAGAGAATAATGGTTTCCGTTCAGTATGGAATGCCGGTCTAGAAGTTGGAGACGGCGTTGAAGCTTATTCATTTGGTAACTATGCAGATACCTATGGTGAGTATAGTTTTTTCTTACGTGCTGCAGGAAAATCTGGTGCTTTAACAGCAATTCCATTGAATCCAACAGATCCATCTGAAGGTGATTTTTCCTGGGGAGATACATATCCTATTGGGTTTACACCTCGTCTAGAAGGACATGGAAATGACTTTAGTTCTGTAATTGGTGTAAAAGGGGATGACCTTTATGGTTTAGGATATGACTTTAGCACCAGCTATGGATCAAACTCCATTCATTATTACCTACGTAACACATTGAATCTTTCCTGGGGACCTAATTCACCACATAATTTTGTAATTGGTGATCTCCAGCAGGAAGAAACAAATCTTAATGCAGACTTTACCTACCCAATGGGTGATATAAGTGTTGCATTTGGTACAGAATGGAGAGAAGAAAAATACACCATGTATGAAGGTCAAAAAGAATCTTGGATGGCTGGTCCTTGGGCATTGGTTCATACTTTGACTTATGATTCAGCCGGTACAGACGTTAACTATGGTTACACTGCTCCAGGCGGGACATCCAATGGAATGCCTGGAACCAGCCCTAATGCTGCAGGTGTATTTGCTCGTACAAATACAGCCTTTTATGTAGATGGTGAATATGATATGGGTGACCTTTTAGTTCAAGCTGCTTTCCGTATGGAAGACTTTTCTGACTTTGGAGCTACATCCAATTTAAAAGTTGCTGGACGTTACTCTCTGGGTAATCTCGCTACTCTTCGTGGTGGCTATTCCACTGGCTTTCGTGCACCAACACCTGGTCAATCTAACTACACAGGTACTGTAACATCCTTTGATGGTGTTACAGGCATGCAAATCCAAGAAGGAACCCTAAAACCAACACATCCTCTTTCAGTATCGATGGGTGGTGCTGAGTTGGGTCCTGAAAATGCCGAGAATTTGAGTGCCGGTTTTACTACAAGCATGATCAGTGGTTTGAATCTGTCTGTTGATTATTATCAAATTGATATAACCGACAAGATTATCAAATCACGCTCTTTAGCAGTTCCGGAAGGAAGCGGTTATGATTTTGCAGAACTGGCTTTCTATACCAATGCTTTGGATACAAAGACATCCGGTATTGATATAGTTGCAGATTATACAATGGGCAATACCAATATTGGCTTAGCTGTTAATTCAAACACAACTGAAGTTGTGACTCAAAGACAAATAAGCGGCGTTGATCCTGTTTCGGAAGGTAATGTTCAAAATATTGAAGAGAACCTTCCAGGTTTACGTGTTGCTGCTACTGCTTCACATCAATTGAGTGATGCCCTTTCATTGATGGCTCGTGTAAACCATTATGGAGAGACGACTGATGAACGGGGAGATAAAGAAATTGTTGCCGCAATACAATTAGTTGATATTGAACTAAACTATCGCGTTAGTGATAATCTCTCAGTTGTTTTTGGTGCAAACAATGCATTAAATACATTTCCAACTCAGATTAAAACACGGATGTCTCAAGGAATGCCTTACCCACGTCGTACACCCATTGGTTATCATGGTGGTATGATGTTTACACGATTAACATATAACTTCTAATTTCTTGAAGTAATGATAAAAAAGGCGGTGAAATTCACCGCCTTTTTTTTTACTTTTTATAATGAAATCCGAAGATAAAATAATGATTGGTATCGTTGGTGGTATGGGGCCCTATGCTGGTCTTAATCTTGTGCAAAAGATCTTTGACCACACTCGAGCTAAAACAGACCAGGGTCATATTCCTGTTTCTATGATTTCAATACCTCATTCAATCGGAGATCGAACAAAATTCCTTTTGGATAACTCATTGACAAATCCCGCAATAGCCATTGCAGATGTTATTCATAAACTAAGAGAGCAAGGAGCTACTGTCATAGGGATGCCCTGTAACACAGCCCATGCTGGTCCAATCTTTGATGAAATTCAAAATCATATTCCACCTGATATTTCCTTCGTACACATGATACAAGAGGTAGTTCGCTATATAAAAAATGAATACTCATCTATACAAAATATCGGTATTCTGGCTACAAAAGGCACCATGAAGACCAAAGTATATCACAATGAATTGATAGAGAATAAGCTTAATCCCGTAACAATTTCACAAGATGAACAAGACACCATTGTTGAACCGGCAATTTATGATAAAAAATTTGGGATCAAGGCTTATTCAAATCCGGTTAGCCCTGAAGCACGGGACAAACTTGAAACCGCAGTAAAATCATTAGTCATTGATGGAGCAGAAGCAGTAATTCTGGGTTGTACAGAAATTCCCTTGGCCTTACCAGAATCGAATTACAATGGTATCCCATTGATTGACTCCACTGCCATTCTTGCCAGGGCTCTAATTTTTAACTCTAACCCAGATTCACTAAAGAAGTAAACAGAATGAATTCTACCGGAACAATCTTGGCTTTCCTGCAATGTTCAAAATGTGGAGGACAATTTTCAAAAAAGGAAATTCATAACATGAGTCCATGTTGTTCTCTCCCCCTTTTCCCCCGCTATGATATTGAAAAGGGGAAGACTTATTTCAAAAAAGACAGTCTGATTAATCGCCCTCCCACTATGTGGCGCTATAAAGAAATGATGCCAGTGAACTATGAAGAGAATATTACTACACTGGGAGAAGGGTTTACGCCGCTTGAACCGGCAGGGTCGTTGGGCAAAATGTTAGGGTTTAAAAATTTATTTTTAAAAAATGAATCAATCAATCCAACCGGCTCTTTTAAAGACCGCGGCATGAGCGCTGCAATCTCGAAAGCAAAAGAATTTGGATTAAATAAAATTTCTATTCCAACAGCAGGAAATGCCGGCGGAGCAACAGCCGCTTATACTGCAAAAGCAGGACAAGAAGCTTTTATTTTCATGCCAAATGATACACCAAAAGCATTTCAAGTTGAATGTGAACAATACGGAGCACATGTAGAAATGATTGATGGCTTAATCAGTGATTGCGGAAAAATTGTCGCTGAGCGGAAAAACCAAGAAGGCTGGTTTGATATTTCAACATTGAAGGAGCCCTACCGTGTTGAAGGCAAGAAAACCATGGGCTATGAATTAGCCGAACAACTTAATTGGGAATTACCAGATGTCATTATTTATCCAACAGGCGGCGGGACAGGCATTGTTGGCATGTGGAAAGCTTTTGATGAAATGGAAAAACTGGGTTGGATTGGGTCTCATCGACCCAAAATGATCTCGGTTCAATCTGAAGGGTGTGCTCCAATAATTCGCGCGTTTGAACAAGGAAAAGACTCGGCTGATTTTTTTGAAAATCCTGAAACATCTGCATTGGGCCTCCGGGTTCCGGCAGCTATAGGGGATTTTCTAATCCTCAAAGCCATTCGGGAAAGTAATGGGTATGCATTAACAGTTTCAGATAAGGAACTCATGGATAATGTAAAAATGATTGGAAAACATGAAGGAATCTTTTCTGCACCGGAAGGCGGCGCAACTGTTGCAACACTCCCCAAATTGTTGGATCTCGATGTAATTAAACCGAATGATCGGATTGTACTATTTATCACCGGTGGGGGTTTAAAATATGTTGATTTATTTTAGTTAATATATTTTTCTGCCAATTTTCTGAAACAGGCCATTTGTTCAAAAGCCAATTCTTTCGAATCCCACGCATGAAAAGATTTGCAGTCAAACCCAAGTGCATCTTTCATGATCTCATAGGCATAATCTGTAAAAATAACTGTCCCATCTGCTTTTACTTCCTCAATGGAGTCGAGCTTTCCTGATTGCTCATTCATTTTGATTGCTTCATCTAAGGTGATGTCGTCAGGAAGCACTACCTCTGCCCCACTTTTATTCAATAACACCGGGTAACCACCGGGGAGTCCCTTAGGCCCAGGTGAATGGGTTCGTAAATTTTCATCAAATAACATGGCTTTCATATTTTTCAAAGTGGATGAAGCAGAAACCGTTGTAAATCCAATTCCCGGTGCATAGAGTTTCACTGACTCAAACATTACTTGATCCGTATCAAATTCTGATGTCACATCTTCTCCATCAACAAGGATTTTTAAGTAATATGGCGCGCCGGGCTGATAACCAGCTTCCCTGGGAAAAACCCAATGCTGGTGATGACAAACCTGGAATGTTTCAACACGGGAACGATCAATACCTTTTTGTTGTGCAACATAGGTTAAAACTGCCGGTGCGATTAAATCCACATTCCCAATCCCAATGGTGGGTGCTAGACCAACCTTTCCCATAACAGGATTCGTTAAACATGAAAGTGATGTATTGATATAATAGGGAGATAGTCCAGAATCCTGAATCGATTTTGCAAGATTTAACCCCAACGCTAATTGGCAAGGTAACCAAGCTCCCAATCCAGCAGAACTTATTTTTGAATAAAGGCCATCTGGTAATTGACGAATAAGATGCCAGGTATGTAGTACTGTACAATTAATTATAGCATCCGGTTTTTCTGATTGGATCAATTCTGATGTTTTTTCACCATCAAACAGATCAACTTGAATCGGTTTGAATTTCGGATGCATTCCATGATGAGCGGCACCAATTTCAGCATTATTGCAAGCCCAACGGGCTTTTTCTTCCTCTACATCACCAATGACCCATTCAATATTGGATTCATCTCGAGCTGCAAATTCCAAAATATGTTTACCCACATCGCCTGTTCCAACCAATAATACTTTTTTCATCTAAATAATACCCAAGTTTAATTCTGTAAATAAAATTACGAAAGACATAAAGAAATCCTTCCTTTTTTATTTAATACTTTTAAGTAGTTCCTTATAAATTCCGTCCACTTTTCTGGGTCAGTTGAACAATAATGAATTCACCAAAAGCATCACCAACGCTTGTTATTAATGAGAAGGTTAATGCCATGTGGGCATCCGGACAGGATATCATCCATCTTGGGTTTGGAGAATCCAGATTTCCCGTACATTCTGCATTAGCATGTACGTTTCAGGAAAATTCAATGCAGCGGAGCTACCTCCCTTCTCTCGGGATTCCAGAATTACGGGAAACAATCGCAAATTATTATTCAGGTCAACTTGGCTTAGCATTCAATGGCTCCCAAGTAATTGTTGGGGTTGGAAGCAAATCTCTGCTGTATGCAATGATTCAGTCTATAGAGGGTGATTTACTCTTATCCAAACCATCATGGGTTTCTTACAGTTCCATCGCTACTTTGACGGGACGTTCAGTTCATCGCTTTGAATTAGATGCTGACCAGGATTATCAAATTAATATCCAAACATTAGATTCGGTTTATCAAGAAGCAATTGAATCAGGGCGAAACCCAAAAATACTTATTCTGAATTCTCCCAGTAATCCCGTAGGGAATATTTCATCCGAAGAAGAATTAAAATCAGTAGCACAATGGGCAAAAGAAAAAGATATTTATATTCTCAGTGATGAAATTTATAGTCTTGTTACGCATGATGGTTTTACTCATCATACCATTGCAGAATATTATCCTGAAAAAACAATAATTTTTGGAGGACTCAGTAAGCATTTATCTCTGGGTGGCTGGCGGTTTGGTATGGCTATTGTTCCCAAAGGTGATGAGGGTAAATCCCTGATTCAATCCTTTCAATCCATTGCCGGGAGTATCTGGTCTTGTGTTCCGGGTCCCATTCAGTACACGGCTATTTTGGCTTATAGTGGAAATCGGAATATTGATGATTATATTAAAACGTGTACAAAGATACATGGAATCCGTACACATTATATTCATGGGAAATTATCTAGCATGGAGCTAACGAGTCCCAAACCTAGGGGTGCTTTTTATATTTATCCTTCTTTTAAAAAGTGGTCAATTAAACTTGGGGAAATGGGAATAACAACCTGTGAAGAACTCTCAACTTATTTATTGGATCACTATAGTATTGCAACTCTTCCTGGGAGCGCATTTGGTGATGATACAAATAATTTATGTTTAAGGCTTTCAACAAGTTTTCTGGATATGGAAACGGATGATCAAGCTCAGAAAATCCTTGATGCCTATAGTGAAGAAAATGACCCCAAATTATTTATGGAGAAGCATCACCCAAGAACATCACTTTTCCTTGAAAAAATGCGCAAATTCATCGCAGAGATAAATGAATAAAATATGAGAGAAGTAGTAATCATTGATGCAGTAAGATCACCAATTGGTCGAGCAGGCGGCGCCTTATCTTCCGTTCGGCCTGATGACCTTCTTGCAGATGTTCTAAAAGGACTTATTAAACGTACCGGGATCGATCCAGCTTTAATTGAAGATGTCTATGCAGGATGCGGAAATCAGGCTGGTGAAGACAATCGAGATGTGGCACGTATGGCAGTCTTGTTGGCTGGATTTCCATTAGAAGTTGGCGGCGTAACGGTAAATCGAAATTGTTCGTCTGGATTAGAAGCGGTAAACCAGGCAGCCAAAGCCATTATTGCTGGTGAGGGTGATATTTTTATTGGGAGTGGAGTGGAAAGCATGAGCCGAGCACCCTTGGTCATGCCACGACCTTCCACTCAATCAAAATTAGGACATAGAACCGTTTTTGATTCCACGGTTGGATGGCGATTCGAAAATCCAAAAATGGATGCAATGTATCCGATTGTCAGCCTGGGGGAAACAGCTGAAAAAATAGCAGATGATTTGGAAATTTCTCGAAAAGATCAGGATAAGTTTGCTTTGGAGAGTCAACAAAAAGCCATTGATGCTATCAACCAAGGAAAATTCAATAATGAAATCTGTCCTATATCTGTTCCCCAAAGAAAGGGTGATCCTTTGATTGTAGATATTGATGAACATCCAAGGTATAAAAGAGAGAATAGTGAATATTCAATTGATCTTACTTTAGAAAAATTGTCATCACTGAAACCCATTTTTAGGAAGAATGGAACCGTTACTGCAGGAAATTCTAGCGGAATTAATGATGGTGCAGCGGCTGTCTTACTCATGAGTCGTGAAAAAGCTGATGAGCTTGGATTAAAACCCTTAGCCCGCTGGGTTGGCTCTGCTGTTGCAGGCGTAGATCCAGGAGTTATGGGATATGGCCCTGTTCCATCTACTGAAAAATTATTAAAACGTTTTGATTTAACTTTAGAAGATATCGGACTTATTGAACTCAATGAAGCGTTTGCAGCGCAAACTATTGGCGTCATGAGGAAATTGAATATGAATCCGGGCATTACCAATGTAAATGGCGGCGCCATTGCTTTAGGGCATCCCTTGGGCTGTTCTGGAGCTCGTATCATGACTACCCTTATCCATGAAATGAAAAAAAGAAATACAAAATATGGCTTGGCAACCCTATGCGTTGGAGTTGGGCAAGGTGTTTCAACAATAGTGGAAAGATTGTAGAATGGACCGTCCCTTAAGCGGAATTCGTGTCATTGCACTTGAGCAGTATATGGCAGGTCCCTATTGCTCTATGCTACTTGCAGATGCCGGAGCAGAAGTAATCAAAATCGAACGCCCCGGTGTTGGGGATCCCCGTCGATCAATTCCGCCATTTGTACAAAATAATGGCATAAAAAAAGCCGGTGGATTTATGGCTTATAATCGAAATAAGAAAAGCATCGCTCTAAATATCAGAAATGATGAGGGAAAAAATATTTATCAAGACTTAGTTAAAAATGCCGATGTGGTTGTAGAAAACCTTCGTCCCGGGTCTGTGGACAAACTCGGACTTGGATATGATGATCTGAAGACCTTGAATCCAAAATTGATCTATGCGGCAATTTCCGGCTTTGGACGCTTAGAAGGATATGAAGGACCGGATTCAAAACGACCTGCATTTGATATTGTTGCCGAAGCCATGAGTGGGATTATGCATTTGGTTGGTTTTGAAGATAAACCCCCTTCATGGACTATTTATGGAATGGCAGATGTTTACACCGGGCTCTGCACATCTTTTGCAATTACACAAGCGCTTTTTATGAGAGAAAGGACAGGAAAAGGCCAGTTTGTAGATAGTGCCATGTTAGATAATATGATTTCTCTTAATGAACGAATGGCCATGCTTTATTCAATAACAGGCAAAGAACCACAACGAGGCCGGTTAACACATCTTTATCCTCGCGGTGCTTTTAAATGTAAGGATGGATACCTTGCTATGAATATACCAGATGACCTTGTTTGGGGTCGATTCTGTAAAGCAATTGGACGTGAAAGTTTGATTGAGGATGACCGTAGCAAGACTGGAACAGCGAGAGCTTCCAATGCGGAATTTCTTGCCCCAATTATTGAAGAATGGCTATCACAAAAAACACGGTCCGAAGCTGAAAACATATTAAATGAAAATGGTGTTCCTGTTGGATCTGTTTATACTGCAAAAGATGTTTTTGAATCAGAACAGGTTAAAAGTCGGAAAGCACTGGTAGATATTGATGATCCGGATGTTGGAACCTACCAATTTGCCCGGGGACCCGTTATGTTATCCGACTCTCCGGAAATTGAAACAAATCCGGCGCCAGGGCTTGGACAACACACTATGAATATTTTATCAGAGGTTCTTCAATATAGCGATGAAAAAATAGATAAATTGGCAGAATCAGGAACTATAGGAATCAA
>Ga0066827_10000837_pt1 | contig 14334 bp, 12 predicted proteins | sample ETNtaG_34_FD_65609 | JGI IMG/M metagenome (GOLD analysis project Ga0066827, IMG submission 65609) | Marine microbial and viral communities from oxygen minimum zone, Eastern Pacific Ocean - ETNP201306SV51 | ecosystem: Environmental > Aquatic > Marine > Oceanic | place: Pacific Ocean: Eastern... | reverse complement strand
TGGAAAGGTAACCAAGCCTTATCCGAAAGGGAACCAACCTACAAGGTTGTGAAATATATTTCTCCACGACCCGGTAAACGTCATCCACTTCAGTTTGACGACAAGGGTAAACTGGCATGGCCTCACATGACACCGCACTTTGGTAAGCGAGTTCCTTTTGCGCGTAACCATGGTGGTGCCCCGTGGTTGGAACCTTTTCATATGTGGACGGATAATTCTGTGCTAACAAAGACGGAATCAGGTAGTGGCCGATCCGGGCCAGATATGGAAAACACAACGCCTGCACAGCCTGGTGAACAAGGTCGCTGGAGTCTTTGTCCAAAAGGTGCAGGACGAAAACAGTACAACTTGCATTTCATTAATACCCCGATCGAACTTTCAGCTGCAGTTGGGGATACACCGCCAATCATCGACAAGTACGGCCTTATTTATGTGCTGGACGAAGAAATGGCGGCAGTGAAGGCAGATCCAAAAAAAGCCATTCCTTTGGTTATCCGTGCAAACGTTTATGATTGTGTGGATCTTCTTTTGACCAGTGAGTGGGATGACGATGACTTCACTAACTTCCAGATGTCGAAGCTCAATATTCATCCGCATTTCTTTCAGTTCGATAATCAGGCGTCGGATGGTGTGATCTCGGGCTTCTCGTATGACCAGTCTATGCGGTCATACAGGCAGTTTACAAAGAAAAAGAAAGATGGTCACCATGTTGGCATGCCTATGCCGATGAACGCTAAGCTTCTGAAGGCTACGAGGCCTGGCGACACGACCATTAAGATTCAAATGGCCGATGAGGCGACTCCGTTCCATGTGGGTGCAGATATCATGGTTGGTATCGAGGTACCTAATGGTAAGGATGCTCGTTGGATTAAGTCCATCTCACCGAACCCGAATAAAGGTTTTGCCAAAGATGGTAAGTACACCATTACTTTTACTGAGGGTATGACTCATGCTCATGCGGCAGGGCATATCGTGAGTACTGAGTTCGTACGTTACCGATGGTGGGTTGACGTGGACCTTGGGCTTGTTTTCTGGCATGACCATGCGTTCGGTGCGACTACGTGGCCTCACGGTGGTATTGGTACGACGGTTGTTGAGCCTTGGGGGTCTACGTATCATGATCCTAAAACTGGTAAACCAATTCGTACCGGTGTAGTAGCTGATATTCACGGATCTGAGCCTTTCGCTTACGGTCGAAATGGTAGTTTCCGTGAAATCGTGGTTCAAACACATGATACCGTTCCGCATACGGCGCAGCTCGTAAGTGCGGGGAATCCTCCGGGACTCTCTCGTGAGAACGCTATTGCAGCAGGTCAGTCCATCTCTTTCCAGATGCCTAGTACCATGCTGGAAGTTGCTTTTCCGCATTTGAACGGTGGAACACATACCACAGGTGGTGGGTTTAACTTCCGAGCGGCTTCTCTTTCCGCTAGGTTGAAGAGCAACCCGGACCCTTCCAAGATGTTTAGTAGCCGGACTCATGGGGATCCATCTACACCTATGATTAGTGCTTATCTTGGCGACAATGTCATGTTCCGCTTGTTGCACGGTATGATGAACGAAACCCATATGTTCTCAGTATCTGGGCATGGGTACCGTCCTGAGCGATATGATCCACAGTCTCGGGTGACCAACGTGCTGCACATAGGTATTGCAGAGCGTTATGACTTGGCCACAACGGCTGGGGGTTACCAACAGATGGCTGGTGATTATCTGTACTTCGATGGGCGATCTTCGCATCTATCTGAAGGAAGTTGGGGAATCCTTAGGGTTCACGACAAACTTCAGGGTAGCCTCAAACCGTTACCAGGTAACGAGGATACCAGTAAATGGAAGCGTGGAGTTGTTTGCCCAAGTGGTGCACCGGTGAAAAACTTCAAGGTAGTTGCAATCAACAAAGCGTTGAAGTTTAATCCAAAAACCGAAGATCAGATCGAAGTTGATTTTGAGCGAAAATTGATTCTCGCTAATCCTGAGGGTAAGATTTTTGCTCTCGAAGGGGAAGCTACTCAAACCGCTTCGGGTGGGATGCCTCATCCTCTGACGCTTCGAGCAAACATTGGAGAGTGTATCAAGATCAAGCTGACTAACCGCTTGAAAAGTGGTAATGCCTCCATGCACATTAACAACGTGGCATTTGATCCAATGACTTCTCAGGGGATCAATGTTGGTAATAACCGTGGCGATCAGACGGTTGCTCCGGGAAAATCAAAAACCTTTACGTACTACGCACACCCTGACTATGGTCAAACAGGTAGTGTGGTTTGGGACTTTGGTAACCTGACAGGAAACGTCCGTGACGGCCTGTACGGTGGTCTCATAATTGGACCTAAAGGGTCTGTGTACCGTGATCCGGAAACCGGGAAAGACATCACTCTTGGGAACTCCTGGAAAGCGGACGTTATCATCGATAAGTCTTATCCTGAAAACCGGAATAGGAGTAACTACCGGGATTTTGCCTTGTACTTTCAGGATGAGGATAACATTCTCGGCACATCATTCATGCCTTACCTGCAGAACGTTGCGGGGCTCACAGGCGTGAACTACAGGTTGGAGCCGTGGTCCTATCGTGAAGATGAAGGTTGTGAATTGGGTAATATGTTCACACCTTGTGTTGCCGCAGATAGTGATCCAGCAACCCCGACTCTGAAGGCACATGCTGGAGACCTTATCATGATCAACATATTTGGTGCTCACAACGAGCAAAACCAGATGTTCAATGTTGATGGTCATCAGTGGCGCCGCCATCTCAGGCAAGTTGGTTCCGACATGATCGACGTTGAGGAATTCGGCGGCGGTGAGTGGATCCAGGCTGAGATGAGTGCTGGTGGTACCTATAGTAACCCTGGAACCTACCTGTGGTTGAATGCTCGTACTCCGTACCAGCAAGCAGGCCAGTGGGGTTACTTCAAGGTTCTACCTGCGGGTGACCGGTCTATCCTACCTTTAGGTGGAGGGGCCCAAAAAGCTGGGAAATCAGCCTCTAAAGGGGCTGGTGACGATGTGTTATCAATGATGAACAAGTAAAACTGGTTGCATTGATAATATTTGTAATGTAGGTTGGCGAGGGAACTCAGTAAGCGAGTTCCCTCGCTTTTTTTTCCCACTATTATCTTATGTTACAGAAGGGATAATAGTTTCCCTTCTTCCTGTTTTATGGTAGTTATTTGTAGTGGTTTTTTGAGGAGGTGACGATGCCAATTTATGAGTTTAAATGTAAAAGTTGCGACCATGTTTTTGAAATTATCATGTCAAAAACCTCTGGAGGTACTTGCCCAAAGTGCCAGAGCAAGAAATTAGACAAGCAACACTCTGTTTTCTCGGCAGCAGTTAAGAACAGCTTTTCCCGCGAGACAGAAGTCCCCCCAGCTTGCGAATCTTGCCCTAATAGACAAGATTTGGCAGGACCTTTCTCGATGAATTAAGTCTTTATGCCAAGTTTGATCTGACCTTAGTCACTGTATGATGTTGAGACCTATTGTTTTGGATTCGCAAAGTGGGATGCTTTGGGTGGGTTGATCTAGAATCATGGCAATCGTTGAGGTTTTAAACAACTCTTCTATCATATTAATTGAATCATTGACCCGTTTGTGTAGTCGACAAAGATGGGTGCCGTGAGACTCTAGTTTTAATGGGCAACTTTTTATGTGTTTGATGGGGTCAACCGCGTTGATAATATTCCACAATGTAAGTTTTTCTGGAGAATGAGCTAACCCATAACCTCCATGCAGTCCTTTCTTCGAAGTTACCACCTCATGTTTTGCTAATACCAATAGAACCTTAGACAAGTAAGGGTCGGGTACTTTGGTTAGTTTTGCTATTTTGGTTGCTGTCTGAAGTTCACCTGGATGCTGGGCCAAGCAAATCACGGCACGCAAAGCATATTCTGATGTCTGAGAAATCATAAAGGCTCTTGGTAATATAGAAGCAGTTAGCTTCCCGCATACGTTAATAAAAAGGATAACTATATCTTGACATCCTAATATATCATACTCTATTATCAGATAAAAAGATATAGAGATCTTTTTATGTTTAATGATTTTGAGGCGATTTTTTAATTTCCAAACACTAAGTACTTTTAGATGAATAAGAAGGCCCGTACAACAACTAAAAAGGGGTGAAACATGAAAAAAATAAAAAATTTTTATATGACTGTTTTGGTAGTTATGGCTTGTTTTATTACAACGTCTGCCTTTGGGCAGGTTACAGCACAGCTGACTAAAGCACCAAATGTACCTAAGCCGCTCAACCGTAGTGGTGGTACAACAGTTATTCTTAAACTAGAAGCAAAAGAGTTTATTGGTGATATAGCGGAGGGGAAAAAATATAACTTCTGGAGCTTTGGGGGTAGTGTTCCCGGTCCAATGGCTCGAGTACGAGTTGGAGATACGGTACAGTTTCACCTTTCTAACCCAAAATCGAATTCTCAGCCTCACAACATCGACATCCATGCTGTAAATGGACCAGGGGGTGGTGCGGCTGTTAATACGGTGGCTCCTGGTGAGTCTAAAATATTTTCCTTCAAAACACTCAACCCGGGTCTTTACATATATCATTGCGCCGCAGGTGCTATTGTTGATCATATTTCGAACGGAATGTACGGGTTGTTTCTCGTAGAGCCGGCCGGTGGATTATCAAAAGTTGATAAAGAGTTTTACGTTTTTCAAAGTGAGTTCTTCACAGATGGGGACAAAGGAGTGACAGGGTTCGATATCAATAAAGGATTAGCTGAGCACCCAGATCATGTGGTTTTTAACGGTCGTAATGGTGCTTTAATGGGTGATAACGTACTCAAAGCCAAAGTTGGAGAAAATGTTCGAATTTATTTTGGCAATATTGGTCCTAATGGGGTTTCTTCGTTTCATATTATTGGAGAAATATTTGACAAGGTGTACTCAGAAGGGTCACTTGGCGGGACAGTCAATCGAAATGTCCAGACCACGCTTGTACCATCGGCGGGTGCGACAATTGTTGAGTTTAAACTTGATGCGCCGGGGACTTATACCTTAGTAGACCATAGCATCTTTCGTGTTGCCAAAGGAGCGATTGGTCAGTTGGTAGCTGAAGGTGCGTCGAATCCAGCAGTTTTCAGAGTTGGAAAGTAATCAGCTACGGTTTTTTTTGTGCTTAACTCTGATACAGTTCGTTAATGATTATCTTTAGATTATAGGATAGTATTCATGCTTTGGAATTAGTCAGATGTGTACAAAAATTCTAAGGCTATGCGAAGTTTCTTAAAGTACTTTCTATTAATTGCTTTCTTTACGTTTAACGTTGGGTTTCTCTTGGCGGCTAGTGGGGAAAACTCTTTCCCCACGAAGCTCAATGCCTCACCCGAAACTTTAGAAAATGGAAAGTTCTTGTTTCTAAAGTTTTGTGCGCATTGTCATGGCAATCGTGGTGGGGGAGATGGCTCTAACGCGGAATTTATTGATAAAGACCCCGCGGAACTATCCGATCCAAAATTTTTGGCCAAACGTTCCAACGAAAAATTATTTCGAGTTATCAGTATCGGGGGTGCTAAGGTAAAGAAGTCCCATTTAATGCCTCCTTTTGGCCATACCTTGTCCGAGGAGGAGATCTGGTCACTCGTTGCGTTTATTCGATACTTGGGTAACGACAAATCTTCGATAAAGGTTCCCAGCGATGTTCAATCGGAGCGTCCACTGGGGCCTGCATTGACAAAACAAGACATGCTTTCTTTTTCGAAATGGTTTGCTGAAAAAGGCCAGGCAAAGGAACAAACAGACTCTGGCAAAACTCTGGTTATAAATAAAAAAAGTTGTCTTGGTTGCCACCAGTTAAACGATGAAGGGGGAAGAATTGGTCCAAGCCTGAACCGTTCTTCATTTAACTACACACCAGAGTGGCTCTACGCATGGATTTCTAATCCCCAGAATTTTCGTCCCGGCACAAGAATGCCAAACCTGGGTCTTGAACCCAAAGAAGCTCGCGCAATCGCATCATTTTTGGTTTCGTTTCAACCAGAAGAGGAGAGCGAAGAATTTGAAGCTCCTGAAAGTTGGAAACAGTTCTTATCTTCCGGGGGTGACGCTAAAAGAGGTGAAAAAATTTTTCATGACCCGGAAGGGATTGCAAATTGCTCTAAGTGTCATCTTGTCCAAGGGCGGGGTGGTACTATCGGCCCGGATCTTAGTTTTGCCGGTACCAGTAGAACCCGCAAATTTCTTCTAGAGTCGATTCTAAATCCTAGCGCGGTCATTACGCATGGATACCAGGCGGTCATGATCTTAACTAAGAGCCGTAAATTTATTACCGGAATTAAAAAAAATGAAGACGAATCAGGAATCGATATAGTTGATAAGGATGGGAAAAATTTACATATTCCTAGAGAAAAGATTAAAAAGTTTAAAATTCAGAAAATATCCACAATGCCCGGCAATTTTAAAGATTTACTAGAGATTCAAGATGTCACGGATGTGCTAGCCTATCTTGGAACGTTAACTCTACCTACCATCACCAGCTCTAATAACTAAAAGCGTTTTTTATTCTAATATCATATCGTACCAGCTGGAAATTACTTTTTTGCTTCCCGTTTCTCCTGCTGAACCGTTCCATATGTTAAAGGCTATAGGGGTGCTCTGACCTGGTTGAAGCTGGATATCGATCTTAGGGTCTGACGTAGTAAGTGGACGTTTCATGACTAAAAAATAGCGTCCATACTTGAAGCTGGCCTTTGAGGTGAGGTTTTGACTACTATCTTTCTGCGTTGTTATTTTCTCGATGCCTGTAGCGGTCAATTCTAAAGCTTTCATTGGATGAGAGCTCCATTTCCACAAATTAACAGAGTGTTCTGAGTCACCATTTAAAAAATAGGGCTTCTCATTACCGTCACCGATGGAGGTAGGGAATTGGATAGCAATTGAATCGGGGAATTCCTGTGGTTTTAGTTCTTCTGTTGGTTGTTCTTCAGGTTCGTCTGTTTGAAGGTGTGCCGGTAAAGGTGGAGCGGGTGATTCTTCGACGGTAGTTGTTTTTTTTAAAATTGGGTCAACTGTGGGATCGTCCCAATGGAGATAAAATGCGATTTCTTTGCCGTTATGTAACGCTTTGACGACAACATTGTCGATGATAGGGTAAATTATTTTTTCTGATTGGATGATTTGCCCGCCCAATGGATAAAAATTTGAACTGACCGTCTTCCAGGTTGGGTCACCTGGGTCGTCTGGTAACGGCCCATCAACTTTTTGAACCTTGAGAATTCTTGAGATTTCTGGTTTTTGTGATGGAGATAAAGTTTGTACGTAGTTAACCAGATCCCAGATTTGTTCGTCCTTGAAAATTCTCGGGGAAAACCTTGGCATTGAAGTTAGTGAGAGACCGGTACGTAGTGTTTGGAAGATTTGTTTACGTTTGTCACCACGGCGAAACTTCCAGGGTTTGCTTAAGTTCCGTGGCCAAATGGCATCGGTGGGTATATTTACAATCTTTTTTGTAGAAGCTCCATCACTTCGCCCCCTTACTCCGTGACAGGCCGAGCAGTTTTGTATAAACAAGTCTTTTCCCCGTTCTAGACTGGCAAGCGTGAATTTTGGGGGATCGGGTATTACTACAATCTTATGTGTCTTTCCTTTTTTGGTAAACCTTGCAAATTTTTTCGATAGACTTTTTAGGTAGAGAACCAAACTGAGCCGGTCTTTCTCAGAGAGGTGTTCCCATGATGGCATGGTTGTCCCTTTTGACCCCTTTGTGATTGCGTCAAACAGATCTTTATCTGTTGGGATCTTCCCAAAAGGTGTTGACCGGAGTTTGATATGCCCCTTGATGAAATTTCTGGGAAACGGACTATATATTTTTGCGCCAGGGCCATCACCTGCGCCTTTTTTCCCATGACAAATAGAACAGTTTTCAGAATAGACCTTTTCCCCATTTTCGATAGATGGAGCTGACTCATCTTGAGTTGTTACCGAGGAGAGCTCCTTTGATTTTTCATAAATAAAGTGAATAACTTTCCAGGCTTGATTTTCTGTAAGCACACCGTCCCAAGCGGGCATTGCTGAGTTCCAAGGCGCATATTTTTTTGGTAGTCCTGGTCCGCCTTTCATCACGCGCCAAAAAGTATACGATTTAGGTTTACTTAAGATGGATTGAGGAAGCAAGAAATTAGCAGGTGAGGGGTAAAAGCTTTCACTATATAAGCCTTTCCCGTCGAGTAAGTCTCCGTGGCAAAGCACACAATTTTTTATATATATACTTGCGCCATCACTCAATGCCTGATCTGATTTCGTGGTAGGGGGTGCTAAATTTTGGAGAGAGATACCTTTGCCATTGATTTCCATGCTCAATGGCATATCTGATTCACTTGGGCTATCAAAAGCAAAAGTATTGGAAGTATGACTTAAAGAACCAAGGCCGATAGCGACAATAAAAATATATATTTTTGCTCTAATTATTTTTGATGCCATGTAAATACTATCTTCCGAGTTCTTTGCCCTTGGCGGAACCAGGTACTACGGCATCCTTTTTGATACGTCCAGATTTGATGGTTTCGTATAGAGGTCGGATTACTTTATTGCCATCGAATTCAAAGTTCACATCGACGGCATCGCTCTTGGCAATACTGATTTTTTGAGATTGAGGTTTCATCAAATAATGCCACGCGGTTAGAACATAGTCTCCTGGCGGAATATTATCTATCTTAAACTCACCTCCAAGTTTTGTAACAAAGTAATAAGGGTTTTGAACGCGGTATCCCCATGTTTGCATGAATTCATGCATGCCACAGATCATTTGAAATATTTTGAACTTTTTCTGAAAGGTTACTTTCCCATCGGTGACGGCTTCAGGTGGTACTGGAAGGTTTTGAATGATTTTTCCGCGCTCAGCTTGATACACTTGGCTGTTGTGCATTACGGCATCCATATTATTAACCTTAAACTCTTCACCCTGACGAACCGCGTTAACATCTGGAGTGAATTTACAATCTACAGAGTCAATTAAAATTGGTTTTTTATTAAAGGGTTTTCCTGCCTCAACATGTTTCAATGTTACAACAACGTCTTTTAAGCCCCCATCCTCAGAAATTTTAAAATCATCGAGAACGCGGTTCATTTCATCATCAGTTTCGATTTCTGCGCACATATCAATATTGGGGAAGAGAACGAGGTGGTAAACCCGTGGATGGGGCATTTTCCCTGTCAAGACAGCTTTTCCCTTAACAGTTCCTCCGTTTGTTACGTCTATTTCCTGATACGCACGGCTCTCTACACTTAGGGAGACAAATGAAAATAATGTGGTGATGAAAATGATAGATCGAAGGTTCATGACGGCGTTGTCTCCCTAATATGAGGTATAACGGTATTTAATTTATCTGAGTTTTATCGCTTTGCTTCTTCACTGAGACACTTCCAAAAAGTCGAAATTGACATTGAGCCCATCATCTTCAACAGTGATATTTTTGGTCAGACTTCCTAGCGTTTCATGCCATGCAGTTAACTCATATTTCCCTGGTGGAACATCAGGGATCTCAAAAGATCCGTCAGCTCCTGAAACGGCTGAATATCCATTAGGTGTAACAACGACCCAAGCTCTCATCCAGTCGTGTAGATCACACTCCACCTTGATGACTTCAGCTTCCTCCATTTCTTGAGTGTATGGGTCTTGCCCCGGAAGAAACATGATGTTAATTGGGTCGTTTTCAAAAGAATAGGTATGAATATTGTGGTTGATCGGGTCACTCGTGTGTATTTTTAGCTCTGAGTCTAGGGGTACAGTAATTACATGAGGTTCGTATCTGCATTTTTTCTGATCCAACTTGTACTCACCGCCTCGCTTTTTCAATTTTTTTCCATGGAGTGAGATGACGGAGTTTTTAATCCCTTTATTATCAATCAGTATGGATTCATTTGGGATGTCAGAACCGCAGGCCTTCTTATACTTTCCAGTTTTATAAGGCTTTAACTGCTCTGTTTTGCCCGAAAAGATAGCGACACCCTGTATAGACCCAGAAAATGCTGTTCCAGGCATCAGAAGAACAGCAATGATTAAAAATATTATAATTTGCATGAAAAGATAACTCTCAAAACCCATGTTTTTAGTCAGTTGTAATATATATAAACGGCCAAGTCAAGGCCGAGTTGATATGAGAAATATGGCCTTTTAAGGCTTTAAATAAAGGTGTTTAACGAGGAGCATCTTAGGTTGTCTGGCAAAAAGGCGCATCCATTTTTGGGCTTCCATATTTATTTTGTCCAGTTTAAAATGATCAGAACATAAGAATAGACGAAGCATCTCACAGATAACAGATCCTTTAATTACTCTTTTTATTCCGGTTCCTATCAACAAGGAGTCTAGCGATGTATAAAACTTTGGTTTTGACGTTTTTTTCGATGATATTTTTGGTTCAAAATTCTTATGCGAAGGTTCCGACTGCAGGTGACCCGGCACCAAACTTTTCATTGACTTCAGTCGCCGGTAAGAAAATATCCTTGTCTGATTTAAAGGGGAAGACTGTCCTGATCGGTATGTTTCACATTTGTGTGCCGTGCATGAAACAGGCTTTAGAATTTAATAAAGTTCGAGACCAACTCTCTTCTAAAAAATTAACTATTTTGGGAATAAATACTAGCGGAGATTCAAAGGCATCAGTTTTAGATTATCTTAATGGGTTTCCAGAAAACGTAAAATTTTCTTATCTTCTGGATCCAGATCAATCCGTGAATAAGAATTACTTCCAAAGGGATATGCCGACAGTCCTGGTTATTGACTCCGAGGGAGTTATCCAGGCACGGGTACCCTGGGTGGGAGCAGATCAGTTGGTTAAGTTTCTTAAAAAGTTTTTATAAAAAAAATACCCGCTTAAAATTACTTTTTAATTAAAATTTGAAATTTTAATCCGGTTAAATGTTTTCTTCGGATTTAAATTGATAAAACCTCAAAATAAGAGCCACGATACTCACGCACATCATCCCAATAAGAACCATGATTGAGGGTACGATCAGGGCAACTGAGACTGGGATATTGTATAGAAGCCATTCTGTTATTTTTTGGAGTCCAAACCAAGATTCAGGGTTATCTAACCACTGGGCTATAAGTGTGTTCTCAAAAAGGAAGTTGAATGCTTCCATGGTGGCAAACTCTGACCATACGCCATCTTTTATCCAGAGAAATACCTGATACCCTACAAGTCCAAATCCGAAAGCCAAAAATAGTGAGGCAAAGGCCATGATCCCAAAAGTTACACTCCCACAAAAATAATCTACAGTGGTGAGTTTTGATATAAAAAATCGTAGTTCTTTGCCTACTCTAGAGATAACTTGGCTTGTGATTTCTCGCAAATTCATTTTTACTTCTTCGTAAAATGCTTTTGCGTTATTCAAATTAATATTGATCCATTGTATCCATGACATGTGATCGGCTTTTTGATCTTCATATTTTGTTTGAGTCATGGGACCTCCTGCCAGAAAAAGGTTTTCCTGATCGACATATTACGGTTTTGGTGTCAACCAGATCGCGTATCTATATGATAGCGCAAAAACTAATGATATTCATTCTTTAGAGAATGTAAAAAAGAGAGAGGAAACCCAAGCCTTAACTCATTGAATTTATTTGTATTTTAAGGATTTATGCAAAACATGCAAACCCTTTTTTTGTTCATGGCATCTCAATTAGTGACATGAATATTAGCATTTTTGTGGGGGTCGCTATGAGATGTCTGCACCGTTACAGCTTAACTCGAGACGTAGTATTTTTAAGATCAATATTTTCTCTCCTTTGCTTCGGAATCTTCCTAAATATTAACCATTCGTACGCTGATGAAAGTTTTGTCGTCACAGGCAATACGTACGAGGAGAGCTATATTCACAAGCTTGACTTGACAGTTGCAAATCAGTATGGGGAGGTTGAGATAACTAAAATTGGTCTTTTCAGCCCTTTTCGTAGGTATAGTTGGTTTAGAGTAGGGGATATCATTGAAGCAATTAATGGAAAAAAAACTACAGTTTTAGTACTTTCTGAGTTGAAGGAAAATAGCACACCCTGGATCAAGTATCGCCGTGGATCTGAAACGTCTGAGATACAAATTGGCCTAGAAAAAACAATTTTTGGACATCATGACTACTCTACGCTCCGGTAGAGATTACCACCTTTTTTCGCGTTCAATATAAATTCCCCCTGCCGACTATATGGTTTTTTGTTTAACGTCGTGTAACTTTTTTTAATTGGTATTTTTGTACCGCACGATTATGTTCTCTGAGATTGGAAGAAAAATGATGACTACCATCCTTTCTGGAAACAAAATAAAGATGGTTTGACCTGATTGGATTTAAAGCGGCAACTATCGATTTTATTCCAGGGTTGGCAATGGGTCCGGGTGGAAGCCCTTTATACCGATACGTGTTGTAGGGCGAATCTATGTTAAGGTCCTTTTTTCGTATATTCCCATCAAATTCTTCGATTGCGTAAATGACCGTAGGGTCTGTTTGCAGACGCATGTTTCTGCGGAGGCGGTTGTGAAATACCGAGGAGATGTGCTTTCGTTCATCATCCATCCCTGTTTCTTTTTCAATCAAGGAGGCAAGGGTGATAACTTCGTGCAAGGACATATCTGATCTTTGGATTTGATCGAGTATATCCCCATTTGTTGTCCGCTGTTTAAATGTATTAAGCATGGCCTGAACAATCTTTTGCTCAGAGGTATGTTTGCTGAAGTGGTAAGTCTCGGGAAATAGGTAACCCTCTAAAGAGTCGGAAGTTATGTTCAAGGTTTTTATCAGATCCTTGTTCCTAGTTTCTTTAATGAAGTCTTTTTTGTTTATTAAAATTTTTCTGGCAAGTAGTTCCGCAATTTCTGTAATACGATAACCTTCAGGAATGGTGACCGGATGCAGGACCGTTTTTCCACTGGTGATGGCCTTGAGTATATCCATGGGTAGCATGGATTGATTTAGCTCATATTCACCTACTTGTATATGAATCTGTTTGTTTCGGATATTAGCAAGCAAGCGAAATGCGCTGGCACTCCTGATAAGGTTGTGGCTTTCAAGTTCGCTAGAAATTTGTTTTAAAGTGGCACCCGGTGGGATGCTTATGCTTATGGCCTGTGAGCTTTCTCCTGCAGGGTGTGATATCTGGTAATAAAAAAAACCGGATATTATCCAGATCAATAAAACTAAACCTCCAAATAGAGGTAAAAGGCTAGGTTTGCTTTGTTGTTTCATGAACGGATTGAGTTAATTCTTGTTTTAGGAGATTACTTTTTAAACTGATCTGCTTAGTTTTTAAAGTCTTTTAATTTTGAAAGGAATCTGTCGTTTTCACTTTTAGTGCCCACGGTGACTCGTAGGCAGTTGTTCAGTTTTGGGTGTGAGCTCAGGTTGCGTACTAATATTCCATTATTGGACAAGAATGCGAATATGTTTTCCGCGGGCTGTTTTGTTTTAAATAAAATAAAATTCGAATCGGACGGGAAAGCAGTTACTGATTCAATTTTATGAAGCTCGCTTAATAATCGATGACGTTCATCAAGAATGGAATTAATCTGAGTTTGGACCGCTTCAAAATTTGTTATTAAGTGTTCAGCAAACGCTTGAGATATGGTGTTTGAATTATAGGGCAATCGAACCTTGTTGATTTGACTGATGACCAGCGGATCAGCCACGCCAAACCCAACACGCAGGGCAGCCAATCCAATTTTTGATAGACTTCTTAGCACAACTAAATTGTTGTGTTTTCTGATTTGATTGGCAAAGCTTTTTCTAGAGAAGTCGTGATAGGCTTCGTCAATCACAACTATGCCCTGAAAACTCTCAATGACTTTCTGCACTTGGGTGTCGGAAAAACAATTTCCCGTAGGGTTGTTGGGATAGCTTAGAAAAATTATTTTTGAATTATTTTCTTCGGCTGATTGCAAAAGCACATCTGCACTAAAATTCCAGTGATTATCAAGAGAAATGCTAACTGATTTAATGCCAAGACCTTGGGCTATGATTGAATACATAGAAAAGGTGGGGTCGGGGAATGTAATAGTATCCCCTTCCTGGCAAAAGACTTGAAGAAGAAATAGGATGATTTCGTCAGAACCATTTCCAATGACCAGGTGTTTGGTTTCTATACCTAACCGGTTTGCAATAGAATCTTTAAGGGCTCTGCTATCTGGATCTGGGTACCTGTTTAATTGTAGTTTTTTGAGCGATGTTGAAAACAGCTCGAGCAGCTCTTTTGAAGGAGGGAGTGGATTTTCATTTGCGTGTAATTTGATTTCACAGTCGGTACTTTCAACATGATAAGGTTTTAGCGAAAGCACGTTTCCCTGGATCAGTTTCATTATATCCACGCTGGACATCAGGTGTGTGCCTCATTATTTATTAAATTGTC
>Ga0066827_10000833_pt1 | contig 14352 bp, 8 predicted proteins | sample ETNtaG_34_FD_65609 | JGI IMG/M metagenome (GOLD analysis project Ga0066827, IMG submission 65609) | Marine microbial and viral communities from oxygen minimum zone, Eastern Pacific Ocean - ETNP201306SV51 | ecosystem: Environmental > Aquatic > Marine > Oceanic | place: Pacific Ocean: Eastern... | reverse complement strand
CGCTGGAACGGTTTCCCAACACACGTACGTCATCGAGTGGCTCAGCAGTACCACCGCCGATAATCAGCATCCGCTGGTCAGCAAAATCGCGCTGACCGGCGAGGTGGCAGGCCCACGCTGTGATTGTTTTGCGCGCCGGTAGCTTGGCTTTGCCTTCTTCCAGCACGGGGTCGAGTACTGTCGCAATTTCCCGTGCGGAACTCAGGTTTTCCTGCACTACGGACGACTGTGCCATTTTTCCATCCATCGCAGGTGCAATCAACAGTGGAACACCGGAGCCGAGTAATGTCAGTGCGAAAAGCGTCGGGGGGGTGTCACCAATACCATGCACTACCTTGGCTAGCGAAGAGGCTGTGCAGGGGGCGATAACTAGCAGATCAGCGTCCGCCGTAACGTGTTCTACCTGTCCCGTGATTTCAGTAACTGGTGGTCGCCCACACGCGAACTCTAGCGCTTTTGGGCCGACGATTTCAAGCGCAGCCGCCGAAGCGACGATGCGCACTTCGGCACCGTGTCGCAGCAGCTCGCGCGCTAGCCCAACGGTCTCGACCGCGGCGACCGAACCGGTGACGGCCAGCCACACGATGCGGTCGGCGAGGGCGCTGCTGTGCTGCATGACACTGCGTGCAGGATGCTTCATACAAGCTCCCCCACGGCGCGTCTATAAGAGTCCAGCACCAGCTCGACACGTGTCTCGATGGCCTGCCACGCTGCGGTCAGCGATCCGCCACGTAGGTAGAATGCGCTTGCCGGTGGACCCCCGTCGGCCGCGCGGCAGCGCGCCAGCATTCCCAGCGCCAGCAATCGATTGATGTGCCGATAGGCGGTCGGCCGTGTCGTACGCGCCCATGCCGCTACTTCCTCGGCACTCCACGCTCGCTCGGGTCGTTGCAGGAAGCAGTCGTTGAGGATACGGAACGGCAACGATTCAGGATAGGGTAGGTGGTGGGCTGAAAGGTATCCAATTCCAGCACCTAGTCGCCCTAGTTGCTGCGCTGGATCCTCGCTGGCGGGGGGCAGTTCGCGCAGTACCATGTCGAATGGATCTTCTTTCTCAACGGAGACCATTCCATCCGGTAGCGGGCTGCCTCCACTGCCAGACTCGGTTGCCAGTTGCTGTACTGCCAGACGGTAGTCAGCCAAGCAAGTACGGACCCTGGCTTCTACAGCCTTCCACGCCAGCGGCAGCGAGTGGTGCCAGAGCCGCACCCGTTTGGGGTCATCCGCCTTGCCAGAGAAATCCTCGGTTAATAATCCTAGCTCGCGCAGCCACTGCAGGTGGCGGTAAACGGCCTGAACAGGTACTTCCAGTGCTTCGGCTAGCTCGGCAGTGGTCCATCCCCGTTCAGGCTGCGGCAGTAGGCAGTGAGTGAAGAGTCGCCGACCTACGACCGCGCGCTGGCGTTCAGCCAGCCGCGGACTGTCACTCCCCAGAAATCCAGTTGCCTGTAGGAATTGGTGTGCCAGCGTCCCTTGCTCGCTGCTAAGCGCGGGCGCCAAGCCTCGCAGTCGCAGTCGGAACACTCAGCTCCACCCCTTCTCGCCTAGCTTTTCAAGAATGAGTGCCTTGAACTGCCGCGCCTTTTGGTTGCTCGAATCGAGCGCCAGCAACCGGTGCAGGTCCCCCATCGCCTCACTCAGGTCGCCGCCCTGGTAGAGACGGTCGGCACGTTCCCACAGCGCCCGTTCATTTTCGGGGTCGCACTCGAGGATGCGAGTCAGTGCCATCTGTTCCAGCTCGGGCTTTCGTTGCAGTCGGTACACCTGCGCTAGCTTCCACCACCCTTCCTTCAGCCCAGGTTGATACTGTACTGCGCGTGAGTAGCCCATCTCGTCGGCCCGTTCGAAGTCCTTCAGGCTCAGGTAGATGTCGCCGCGCGTCATGTAAGGGGCGGGATTTTCGGGCTCGAGGGAAATAGCCTGTTCCAGCGCCTTGAGCGCCTCGCGCACTTGCCCCTGCCCTGCCAGTACCCTCCCTAGCCCCAGATAGGCGGATGCCGAGTCGCATCCTAGCGAGAGCCCGGTCTGGAACGCCTCTGCGGCGGGTTCCAGCTCTTGCAGTCGCTCGAGCGACTGCCCAAGGGCCAGCCACGCATCGGGGAAGGCATAGTTCAGTTCTGTCGCCTGCGCGAAGCACCTAGCGGCACCGCCCCACTCGTCCAGCCGCCGGTAGAGTACACCCTTGTCGTACCAGAGCTGCTCTTCCTGTGGGGCAATCTCGAGTGCCATTGAGAAGTAGATGATGGCGCGGTCGTACTGGCGGTGACGCAGCAGCGCACGCGCTTTGGCTGCCCAGAGTCGTTCATCCTCCAGCAGTATCCCATCCTGCTGCGCACGAAGCATAACGCGGTTGGCCGCCTCTAGCGCCATTGAGGGGTGCCCCTCCTCCAGCGCCTGCTCAACCTCGTCGAGCATCACCCGCCGCGCTTCGCGGTCACTCCGGCGCAGAAGGAACAGCATTCCACTGCCTGCCATTGCCAGCCCGCCACCCAACAGGCCGCCGCTGGCCATTTCGGGCGCTACAAGCCAGCCAATACAACCCAGTCCTGCCAAGTAGCATCCTAGCACGAAGCCAGCGAGCTGATAGCGTCGGTGGTGCAACCCCGCCATCCCAAGCCCGAGTAACAGCAGCGGCAGCAGCAGCGCCATCGCGGCAGGTTGCAGTACTGCTAGTAGCAGTATAGCGCCACCGCCGAGCGCCATCGAGAGACCTAGCATAAGCTGGCTGCGCGGGAGCAGCCCTAATCCGTGCAGAAACAGCATCACACCTACTCCACCTAGTCCCGCTGCAGTGGCAGCTACCCACGGCAGCGCAAGCCAGATTCCAACCCCGGCGCCCGCGATGCCGCCTAGCGCTAGGAGAACACCTGCGGCGAGCGTGTCACCCGGGCGGCGTGGCCCGGTGTGCAGGTTCAGTGTCAGCAGCAACCCCAGTCCACTCCAGACCAGCAACAGCGCGCCGGCGGCGACTCCAGCTAGCCGTAGCCATCCCAACTTAGTGGTGTCCCAGACTGCCAAGCAGGCCCACGCCAGCGCCAGCAGCGCCAGCGCCAGCAGCACCGTATCGCGGCTCCGTCCTCGCAGTGCGTTGCGCATGCTATCTAGCATTCGTGCTGGCATCCCGTGCACACTTGCCTCGTCAGCAACCATGTAAAGCCTTACTGCTAATATATTGCAATTATTAAGACTGCCTCATCTCCACATCTAGTTTGCTCGCTGCCAGCGCCAGCGCCTGCACGACCGCCTCGGGAGTCTCTCCGGCACCGAAGATAAAGCCGAGGTACATTCCTCCATCAGGCGGCGGCACCAGCATCTGTCCGCGGTGTGCGGCGATACGTACTCCGGTCACACCTTCTATCGCTTCTGCCATGTGCACCCCCTCAACGGCACGCAATTTTCCCGCCCGTGGAGGGTAGAGCATACGCACCCCTACCGCACTGCCGTCGTGCTCCAGAGGCGGTAGTCTGCGACCGAGTGCCCGCAGCAGCAGAATCTCTTCGAGTGGCATTCCGGAAAAGCGCAGTACACTAGCGCAAAGTCCACCAATCGAGCGACCGGCGATTTCTATCACCCATGCCTTCCCGTCGTGCAGTTTTAGCTCGGCGTGGATAGCCCCTTCACTGAGGCCGAGTGCTGTGGTGGCACGCTGAACGGTTGAAGCCAGCTGCTGCCGTTCCTCCGACGAGAGCGCAGTGGGTGCGACGTATGTCTCTTCAGGGAAAAACGGCCCTTTACCCAGGCCGGGCTTGTCAAATATCTCTAGGATTTTGATCGTGCCGTCGCATGCTAGGGCTTCAACCGCCACCTCGCGGCCCGAAATATAGCGCTCAACCAACACACCATCACCCGCCAGACGACCGACCGCCGGCTTAGCCAGCAGCGCGCGCAAACGCGCGAGCGCAGACACGAACTCATCAGTGTCGTTGGCACGGATTACTCCTTGCGACGCTGCCAGTCGGCGTGGCTTCAGGACACAGGGGAAACCGACCACTGCCGCCTCGACACGGGTGTCTCCGCGAGTTGCTAGCTCCCGCGACACTTCGACTGGATCATCATTGTCGGCGACTAGTCGCCACGCAGGCTGCGGCAGCCCCGCCGCCTCTAGCACTTCACGGCAGTGCAGTTTGTCGCGCGCCGTCGCTACGGCTTCTCTGGAGTGGTGTCGCAGCTCCAGTCGTTCTGCAATGGCCGCTGCAGCCTCGGTAGCACCGTCATCTACGGCTAGCACAGCCTGTAGCGGATGTTGTTGAGCGAAGGCAGCCGCTTGCTCCGCGGCAGTCTCGGGTCTGCTGAAATCTAGGGTCAGTAACTCCGTTGGCCGTAATTCTTCCAAGGTAGAGGGTTCTTCGCTGGCGATGGTGACTGCAACACCCAGCGTGCGCGCGGCATTACTGAATGGAGCAGCACGGTAGGTGGTGGTAGGCACCAGCAGCAGCAGACGGTCCATCTTGGTAGCAGGCTGCAGTGTCTATTTGCTGGCGCCGCAGGCACTGCAGCCGCCGCCACCACCGCCCGCCTTGCCACCGCCGCCGCCCTTGCCGGACTCGAAGTAGGGGCTCTCGCCCTGGTCGTGGTTGGTGACGTCGACGACCTCTTGGATTTCAGGGACTTTCTGCCGCAGGTAGGATTCGATACCGTGTTTGAGTGTCACATCGGCCATGCCGCACCCTTGGCAGCCGCCGCCCATCTGGACGAACGCCTTCCCCTCCTCGACCCGCTGTAGGGTGACAACGCCACCATGGTTGGCGATACTGGGGTTAATTTCGTTGGTAAGGACAGTCTGCACGCGCTCGAACAGCTCTTCTCCGCCCGCCGGGACAATGTCGCCCACGGCCGGTTCGCCGCTGGCGATTTGCGCGCGGATGGCGTTGCCTATTTCCTTGCCGATTTCGGGCCACTCTGCGTCGCCCTGTTTTGTAACACTCACAGTGTCACGTGCGATGGCAACTGCACTGACGGCCGACAGCGTGAATAGTGCTTCGGCCAATGGCGCTCCCTCAGCTGCCGCTGCGGAGTCGAAGCTGGCGTTCCCAGCGTGCAGGCTGCGATCGACGACGAAACGACACACCTGTGGGTCTGCGGTCGGCTCGCCACGAATTCGAATATCAGTCATTCTGCTGGGGGTTGGGCTGTCATGCTATTAAGTGCTGCGGCCACCGACTAGCAATTCCGGACTCGGCTCGGCACAGCAATACCAGCTCTCGGTGAGCTGCGGTCCCGGCGTCACCGCTACTGACTGTGGCGGTTCGAGCCCTGCCGCGGAGCGCGCCAGGCTCCAGAGCGCGTGGAATACCGCAGCGTCATCGCCCCCCTGTTCGGCGACTTCGACCGCCTCGCGATGCAGCGCGTCGAGCCGCGGGTCAGGGTGCTCCCAGCGGTAGCCAAAGTCCCCCGCGCGAAGCTCGCGCAGGTGCGGCGTCATCTGCGGATGGTCGAGCAATAACGACTCGGGTGGCAGCAACAACCGGATGGTGAACTGCACCGGTTCGATGGCCCCCACCAGTGCGTTGACTGCGGCAAATTCGAACAGCTCCAGGTAATCATCGAGGGTCGTCCACGGTGTGAAGGCAACCAACGATGGTCGCAGTGCAATCCCTGCCGTGCGTGTCACCGCCAGCGCCCGCTCAACGTCGCTGCGCGTATGGCCCTTGTCCAAGATTTCTAGCACATGAGCGCTGAATGACTCAACTGCCGTGACAATGAACAGGCAGCCATACTCCGCCAGTTGCGGAAGTAGGTCGGCGTGGTTCACCAGGTGTTCGACCTTGGCGGTGATGTCGAACGTCAGCTGCGGGAACTCCGCATGCAGCGCTTCAGTCACCCGTAAGGCGTGACGCGGTCCGTTCAGGAAGTCGGGGTCACCAAAGGTGATGTGCTGGGCCCCCGAAGCGACTTGCATGCGTATCTGCTGCAGGACATTCTTGACGGGGACGGCAAAGAAGCGGCCGTTGTAGACTGGTGTAACTGGGCAGTGGCGGCAGGCGTACTTGCACCCCCGCGTCGCCTCGGCAAAGCCCGTCGGAATGGAGTGGTCATTGTTCAGTAGCTCTGCATAGTTTCCCGTAAGGCCGCTCGCATCGGGAATTGGGTAATCTTGCCGCGCCAGTAATGGCGCTGCGACCGCAGCAGGCGCTTCGCCTCGCGCCAACGCCTGCGCCAGCCCGACCAGTGCCTGTTCCGATTCGCCGCCAAGGCAGCTGTTGGCAAGGTTTCCAAGCAGCCATTCACGATTTAGCTGCGCGTAGAGCCCGTGGAAGCAGATATGCGCCGCTGCGTTCAGCGCGCGGATGCGCTGTGCGACCGGCACCGCCAGCCGCAGCGCGGTGTGCATCGGGACCGAAATCGCGACCAGTTTCGCGGCACGCACAGCTACCTCGTCTAGTTCGCATATGGCCAGGTCAATTACCTTGGGCGCAAAGCCGGCGCGCCGCAGAAACGCCGCTGGCCAAGTAATGCCGGCTGGGATATGCCCCAACTCGTAGCAGGAGAGCAGTAGGATAGCGCCGTCGCCGTGCAGGTTGCCCGCGTCGCCGCTCAAACTTCGAATGCCGCCGCGTCGCTCGCGTTGTCTCCAATGGCGCGCAGCCGCGCAAACTCGTAGATGCCGCTGTTGTGCCCGTCACTGAAATCGAACCGTACCGCGTAGCGGCCGATGCTGGCCGTCGAGGCGACGACAATGTCGGTGGGAATCTGTTCCGGCAGCAGTAGCTTTTCGCCCGAGAACTCGTCAACGCAGCCGGCGCAGGGGCATTCGCTGCGCAGCGTGTGCGCCGGGATAGCCTGCTCGACACCGTCACGCCACTTCACCTGCACTGCGCCGCCCGCGGCGATTGCCAGCTCCTGCGGTGCGGCAGGGTTGAGGGCTTCACCCAGCGCCGTTGCGGAAGCACGCGCCATCGCTTCGCCCGCAAGTGCCCTGAAGGCATCACCGATTTCGCCCTCCGCGAGCGGCTCGCCAGCGTCCATAGCTGTGGCGATGCTGGAGTTGAGCGGGATTCGCGCCAGTAGTGGCAAATCCATTGCTTTCGCGACAGCTTCGCCACCTCCCTCACGGAAGATGGGGTCATGGTGATCGCACTCTGGGCAGTGGTAGTAGGCCATGTTCTCGATTATGCCTAGAATTGGGACCTTAACCTGCTGGAACATGCGCAACCCCTTCTCGGCGATAGTGTGTGCCACCACCTGCGGTGTGGTAACGATGAGGACTCCCGAGAGCGGTACAGACTGGGTAAGCGTTAGCTGAATGTCGCCCGTTCCTGGCGGCAGGTCAACGAACAGGTAATCGAGTTCGCCCCATGCTACCATGCCGAGGAACTGCTGCACCAGTTGTGATGCAATCGGCCCGCGCCACACCACTGGTGTCTCTTTTGTGGTCAGGAATCCCATCGACATAATCTCCAGACCGTGCGCCTTAACTGGCTCAAGCACTCCCTGCTGCCCCCCAATCAGACGATGTTCACGCAAGCCGAACATCCCTGGCACCGATGGACCATAAACGTCAATATCGAGTATACCAACGCGTGCTCCGGCCTGCGCACAGGCGAACGCTAGGTTCACCGCGATAGTGGACTTGCCAACGCCACCCTTGCCACTGGCGACAGCGATAATCTGCTTCACCTGGGCCAGCGCAGCGGGCGTTGTCGGAGCTTCGAGAGCTGGCAGTCGCGGCACTTCCCACGCTGTTTCAATTTCGACTGTATCTATTCCGTCGAGTGTTAGCAGTGCCTCACGGCACTTACCTGCCAGCTCTTCGCCGTGCGGGGACGCGGGCGATGGCAGGCGCAGCGTGAAGCGCACACGATTGCCACTGCTGGTCAGCCCGTGAACGTAGCCTAGGCTGATGATGTCTCTCCTCAGTAGCGGGTCCTTAATGGTTCGCAGCGCTTCTTCGGCTTCCATGAGAGATGCCACGGAGTCATCACAGTATTTGGAGTTTTTCTTCAAAAAAGTGGTTGACGGCGAACCCGGATTCCCGTGGGCTCGCGCACCACAGTACCGCCGGGAACGCTGGTGGGCTTAACTTCCGTGTTCGGAATGGGAACGGGTGAACCCCACCGCTATGGCCGTCAGACCGTTGGCTTGACCTTGGGGGGGTATTTAGAATTTAGTGCCCGCCAGCCGTTTCAGGCCTCTACGGCCGCTTTGCGCACCTGCCGGATGCGTTCGGACGCTTCGCGACGAGCGATGCGCTCCTGTCGCCGCGACTCGACGCGCTCCGTGATGAGCTTCATGTACATCGCGTCGTGCTCCATCAACGGCGAGTCGGAAATCATAATCACATCGTAGTTGTTCTCGAGGATTACCTCAGCCAGGTGTTCGAACTTGATTTCACCTTTTTTGACCGGTGCGTAGTGCCGTTCGTTGCCGTCAACGTCGAATTCGACCCCCGAAAAGTGGCAGTAAAACTTCGCGAGTCGTAGATTGGTGTCAAAGAAGTCAAATACCTTCTTGAAGCTCTCACGGTCGTTGAGCCAGCGGCTGCCGCGCGCGTGGAGGTGCGCCCAGTTAATGATTGGCACCAGCCCGCGTACTCGCTGGCAGAGTTCGGTAATTTCGCGCAGCGTACCGAACAGGTCCGGTCGCCCCGCCAGTTCGACGCCGATGCTCGGGCGGTAGTTGTGCTGTAGGTAGTAATTGCGCAGCTCTCGAAACATTGGCACTAGCGCCTCGATTGCGTCTCGCGAGGAACAACCATGGTATGGTCCAATGTGGGTAACAATGGTACGGGCACCGATTTGTGAGCCGATTTCGCCGGCAAACTGCAGGAACTTGCTCGACTTGTTGCGCATGTAGCCGTTACCGAGGAAATCCATGTAGTAAGGCGCGTGAATCGCCATGTAGATATCTAGCGAGTGAGCAATCTCGCCCAGCTCTTCGAAATCGTCCAGTTCATTCACTGCCTTGCCGCGCACCAGCTGAATTTCCATAGCGTGCAATCCCAGTGCATGAATGTCCTCAATCCCGTCGCGAATAGTACGTCCCTTGCACGAGAGAGGTATCCCTGCTGGCCCGTAGCGAATCATACTTTGGCCCGCAAACCGGGGTTCTATTTTACCTGTTGGCCGTTTTATAACGGAGCGTTGACTGCCGCGGCCGTGAGCGGGCCAGAGCGGGAAGCAAAGTGGCAGCAACGCTGGGCAGACGCACACATCTTCGAGGCTGAGCCCAATCCACAACAGGAGAAATACTTCGTCAATTTCCCGTACCCCTACGTTAACGGCTACCCGCACCTAGGGCACGGCTTTACTCTGCTACGCGCCGAGATGATGGCGCGCTACCAACGCATGCGCGGGCGCAATGTGCTGTGGCCCTTTGCGTTCCACTGCACAGGTACTCCTATTGCCGCAGCTGCGCAGCGTGTTGCCGAGCAGGAGCCGAGCCAGCTACGCGCATTGGAGCAGATGGGGATTACCGGCAAGCTGGCTAAGTCGCTGGCAGAGCCGCAAGCGTGGTTCGAGCACTTTCCTGAGCGTTTCCAGCAGGATTTACAATCACTGGGACTGGCAGTCGACTGGCGTCGCAGCTTCATCACTACCGACCAGAACCCTGCTTACGACACCTTCATCCGTTGGCAGTTCAACCGCCTGCGCGAAGGGAACTACCTGCGCAAGGGCTCGTTTCCGGTAGTCTGGTGCCCCGAGCGCGAGACAGTGGTCGGCGACCACGACCGCATCTCTGGCGAAGGTGAAACACCGCAGGAATATTGCCTGCTCAAATTTCGAGGTGACGCTGGTACGCTGGTTGCCGCAACGCTGCGGCCCGAGACAGTTTTCGGACAGACCAATCTGTGGGTTGACGGCAGTGGCACCTACGCGAGAGTGCGGGTGGATGGTGAGGAGTGGATTTGCTCGGAACAAATGCCGGACAAGTTGCAGTTACAAGGCCACGAGGTGGAGGAACTAGGCACGATTGCCGGTAGCGAATTGATTGGCCAACGATATGCGCCGCCCGGCATCGATCGTGAGCTCATTGTGCTGCCGGCCGATTTCTGTGACGCCACTATCGGCTCTGGCATCGTGACGTCAGTTCCGAGCGACGCGCCAGACGACTGGCAGGGGCTAGCTGACCTGCAAGAATCTGTGGAGCTCTGCGCGGAGTGGAATCTCGACCATGAATATATAAAGAAAATCGAGCCGCTTGCTATCATTGATTCGGGTGAACTCGGCACCGTTCCGGCTCCTGTACTCTGCCGCCAGAGGGGTGTGCGCGACCAACATGACCGCGCTCGGCTGGAGGAGGCAAAGCAGCAGCTCTACTTGCACAGTTTCCAGCATGGTACGATGCTCGACTCGATCGGCATGAACTGCGCTGGACTACCGGTGGACGTTGCGCGCGAAAAGGTGCGCGCGACACTCATCGCTAGCGGTGACGCCTTGCGCTACTACGAACTGACTGGTCCCGCACGCAGCCGCTGGCTCACCGACTGCACCGTCAAAATTGTGGAGGATCAGTGGTTCCTGAAATACGACGACGGTGATTGGACTGCGCGTACCCGCAAGGCGCTCGATTCCATGGAGCTTTTCCCAAAGAAGGCGCGCACCCAGTTTGAGTACGTGCTGGACTGGCTACGTGACTGGGCCTGTGCACGTGAGCATGGTCTGGGGACACGGTTGCCGTGGGACGATAAGTGGGTTATCGAATCGCTCAGCGATTCGACTATCTACATGGCCTACTACACTGTCGCGCATCATGTCAATTCGCTGCCAGTCGAGAAATTGAGTGAGGAACTTTTCGAGGCACTCTTTGGTAACGGCGACCTTGCAGCGGTGCCCAACATCGACGCCGAACAGGTTGCCGCCTGGCGTGACGAATTCGAATATTGGTATCCTTACGACTTGCGCGTGAGCGGCAAAGACCTTATCCAGAATCACCTTTCTTTCAGCCTATTCAATCACACTGCCGTCTTCCCTCCAGCGAAGTGGCCACGCGGTTTCGCGGTTAACGGCTGGGTGCTGGTCGACGGCGAGAAAATGTCAAAATCTCGCGGCAATTTCTACACTATCCGACAGCTGATTGACCGCTACGGTGCTGATGCGACTCGTTTAACACTCTGCAATTCCGGCGAAGGCCTGGACGACCCTAACTGGGAGGGGAGCTTCGCTGACACTGCCGACGCAAGCTGGAGCGCTGGCTGCGCTTTGTCACCGAGAACGCTGGTGGTGGACGCGACGAGCCACACCCTGTCGATGACTGGTTTGCAGCTACACTATCACAGGCAGTCCACGACGCAGGCCGTGCGTGCGACCGGATGCGATTCCGCACGGCTATGCGTCATCTTTTCTTCGAACTACCACACCACTATCGTTGGTACCTGCGCCGCTGCGGTGAGCCTCATCGCGAATTGCTGCACGACTACCTTTCAACCGTTACGCGTGGACTGGCGCCGATTGTTCCGCACTTGGCCGAGGAGGCGTGGGAAGTGCTGGACGGCGACGGCTTCGTCAGCACGGCATCGTACCCCGATGGCAAGCCGGCGTCCGATAAACTGCTACGAGGCGAGGCGCTAATCCAACGCACGCACGCCGACATCGAAGCCATTCTGAAGGTAGCGCACATAGAATCGCCGCAGACAATTACGTTACTAGTCACACCCGACTGGAAGTGGCAGGCTGTCGGCATCGCCGCTGAATTGGCAGACGAGCGTGGCCGCGTCGAGATGCAGCATCTGATGAAGATGGCTATGTCTGCGCTGCCTGCCGAAGCTCGCAAGGAGGCTGCTAGCTTCTTGAAACAATGGACACTGAAGGAAATACCCACTCTGGGTCCGGGCTGGGCTGCACGCTATATGGAGCAACTAAACGAAACGATAGTACTGGAACAGGCGGCAGATTTCCTTGCTGATGCGTTCGACTGCCGTGTTATAATTGCCGCTGCGGGAGATGCAAAAGACGAAGCTGCCAGCAAGGCCCGCCAAGCGGCTCCATTGCGCCCCGCTATCTTCGTCAAATAGCAACCGTCTCTCGTCGAGAACTCAATTGGAATCCTTATATACAGCCCCCGACTCGGCCGGCTCCCGGGTTTTCAGCCGGGAGTGATCAATCATGACTCAACAGCGTCATTCGCTATACGCCCTGCTAGCCACTGCCATGCTGCTCTCCGGAGCTTTGGTGGGGATTATGTTTGCTCCTTCCGCGAGTGGCGAGGAGCATGACATCAATGGTTCCGTGCTGGCTGACGGCACTTGGCTTGTAGGTGCCACAGTCACTGCATTCAACACTGCCGATGGCGACGTCACTAATTCCACCACTGATGCAGGTGGTTGGTACAGCCTAGATAATCTCGACGCGGGCGATTACAAAATCGGCTATGAAATGGACGGCTACTTGACGGTAGTGAACGATTTTAGCGTTGATAGCAGTGGTAGTATAGATGACGTAATACTTACGGCCACTACGAGTGGTACCGCCGACTTTACAGGCAACGTTACCGATGGTACTTCTGGAATTGAAGGAGCTACTGTCATACTGTCGGGCGCGGCCCCCAGTGATGGCTGGTGGGGCAGCAGTTATACTACGGGGTATGAGCGCGAGACCACTACTGACGCCGACGGAAACTACAGCTTCAGTGGGCTCCCTGATGAATCCTTTACAGTCCATGTCACAGCGGACGGCTACTACTCTTCACGCGGTATCGATTCAGCAGTAGAGCTCACGGCAGTCAACGATGACAATCTGAAATATGTGCGTGTTCTTGACGGGGATGGTAACACTCTGCGCGATGCAGAGGTCATGCTTTACGAGGCACACACCACCACGTGGACCTCAGCCCAAAAACTGGGCGCCGCAACGCATGTCGTGCGCCCTAGTGCAGAATCTAACTACAATTACATCTTCGCGTTCCACCAAAACTACGCGACTGGCGTAATCGTGCCTGACAACAGCGTTGACGCAAACTTGGAAATTGCACTTGAGCCAAGTTCAACTGCGACTAAGGTTGCGACGCTGATGGGTGTTCCGGCCGTTAGCTCGACTATCCCCGTCATGGATGTCAACGGGATGACCGTGCTGCTACAGCTCAACCCCGGCCCGACGGCGAATATAGCCATTACCAGTGAGACCACCCTTTTCGATGACGTGCATGTCGTTGCGGTGGACGAGGAGCTCAGCTTCTCAGCCGCTGGATCGAGCGGGGCAGTTGGTTTGACTCAGTACGAGTGGACCTTCGGCAACGCCAGTACCTATTACGAGGTCGAACGCAATCATACCTGGGAGACAGCGGGCAGCTATATCGTAAACCTGACTGCTATGGACCAGTACGGTGCAGTCGATGCCACCAGCCTGACGGTACTAGTCGATGGTAGTGCTCCAGCGCCTGCCTTCGACATCCTAGTCAAAGGCACTATCGCCTCGACCGACCCGGGCGAACCATACAATGGCACCAATGTTGATGAGTTACTCTCCGATGACGAAGCGACCGGCTCGACGCTGGTGTTCAATGGCTCCGGATCCAGCGATGGTCAGTCGTACATCACCAGCTGGGAGTGGAACTTTGGCGACAACACCACCAATAGTGGCGAAGTGGTCAACAAGCAGTATCTCGACCCGGGCGACTACCAAGTCACGCTGAGCACTGTCGACGCAGCTGGAAACTCTGCTAACGTCGTGCAGACGGTCCACGTCAACGACATCACCCGCCCCGCGCCTGCTTTCACCTACTACGAGGCCGAGAGTGAGAGCTTCAATGAGTCTGCCGTTGAGAACATACCTACTACTTTCAATGCCAACCTAACTCTAGACAACTATGACACGCACGAACAGCTGACGTTCCACTGGGATTTTGGCGACGGCATCAATGGCAGTGGAATGCAGCCAGACCACATTTACGATGCTGCACGCGATGATGGCTACAACGTGCTGCTAACAGTCACTGACCGCGCCGGCAACTCAGATGTGGCGGTGCGCACTGTGATGGTAGGCAAACAGCTGCGACCTAATTTGGGAATCGCCCAAATCAATTTCTCGAACAATGCGCCGACTGAAGGTGGCAGCATACTAATCAGTGCTGAACTGAAACTGTTCAACGAGAACATCACTCAGAACTTCAGTGTAGCATTTTACTACGACTTAGCTGACACAGCGCACCTGATTGCCAACGTTACTGTTGACGGTTCTACTTTGGTGGCTGGCATCGAGAACACACACGTGGTTGAGGCGACCTGGAGCAACCTCCCATCGGGACAGCATACTGTTATCGTAGTCGCTGATTCTGGAAATGCAGTTGTAGAGGAGAAGGAAGATAGCCAGCAAGTCAAGCCGCTGACCGTAGCCGTGAGTGGCGATGGACGCGACTGGGTGTCAATCGCACTTATTGTGGCAGTAGTGGCGTCGGTCTTTGTGGCGCTGGGCTACATCT
>Ga0066827_10000827_pt1 | contig 14384 bp, 10 predicted proteins | sample ETNtaG_34_FD_65609 | JGI IMG/M metagenome (GOLD analysis project Ga0066827, IMG submission 65609) | Marine microbial and viral communities from oxygen minimum zone, Eastern Pacific Ocean - ETNP201306SV51 | ecosystem: Environmental > Aquatic > Marine > Oceanic | place: Pacific Ocean: Eastern... | reverse complement strand
ATGACATCTAAAATCGGGACATTATTAACCAGTGCCACCCGGCGCAATTCCGTAAGTGATTTTGCTGAAATTCCTCGAGCGGGGACATTAATAACACGTTCTAGTGCAGCGTCGTCCGCCGGATTAGCAACCACGCGTAAAAACCCTAGGATATCTTTGACCTCTTTACGATCATAAAATTTAACTCCACCCACAAGTCGATACGGAATACCCTCTCGGTTGCAAGTGACTTCGAATGCCCGAGACTGTGCATTCACCCTGTACATAACTGCAATTTCATTTCGACCTATCCCGTGTTTTTCCTGCAGTTCAACAGTAGCTTGAAGTACTAGGCGTGCCTCTTCCTCTTCGTTATAGGCCTCGGCTACCGTGATTCTGGAGCCTCTGTCATTCTCGGTCCAAAGATTTTTCTCCATCCGTTCATCATTGTTACCTATTACTGAATCAGCAGCTTCGAGAATGATCTGGGTAGAACGATAACTCTGATCAAGCGTAACGATCTTTGTCTCGTTGAAGGTGCTTTGAAAATCTGTCAGGTTGCTTGGATCAGCGTGACGCCATGAGTAGATGGATTGGTCAGGATCTCCAACCACACAAATATTTCGACTTTTGAGCGCCAATAACCTGGCGACCTGAAACTGAAGTGGATTTGTGTCCTGAAATTCGTCAACTAGCAGATACTCATACCGCTGTTGATACTTCTCCAGGATCTCTGTGTGTCCTTCCAACAACGTATAGGTCTTAGACAAAAGGTCATCAAAATCAACAGCATTTGCACGATGCAATGCAGCCTCATATGCTTCGTAAATACGTGATATGACTTCGTCCCGATATGTCTCTGTGCGTTTCGACAACTGCTCGGGATTTTGCAGGTTATTTTTAGCATCAGAAATAACGCCCAATACAGAACGGGGTGGGAACTGTTTCGGATCGATGTCGATATCCTCGAGAATTCGACGTATAACACGAGCCTGGTCATCTGAGTCATAAATAGTAAAATCGGATTTCAATCCAACGTTTTCACCGTCAGATCGCAATACCCGGGCGCAAAAACCGTGAAAAGTCCTCACTTGTAGTTCGTTAGATCCCAGGCCAACAAGTCGCTCACAACGTTCCAACAGTTCTCGAGCCGCCTTATTTGTGAACGTAACAGCAAGGATTTTCCAAGGTGAAACACCTGTTACACCGATCAGATAAGCGACCCGGTGAGCCATAACTCGGGTCTTACCTGAACCGGGCCCGGCAATAATCAACAACGGACCGTCAATATGAGTAACAGCATCGCGCTGTCGCTCAGAAAGACCCGCAAGAAAATTATCTGGAAGCGAAGTTAAAGACATACGACAATGGTAACCGCCAGACCATGATATCTTCTGCTACGTGTCATCAACATCCGATGGTCGGATTAGGCGTCCTCAACCATGAATCTCTGGTGACCTCAAGTGTGATGTCATCAACACGCCAGTAATAACGGACAAGATCATAATACGCATCGATTCTCCATGATCCGCGATTGAGATACTCAGCATTGAATTCCTGCTCCTCGAATTCTGTCCAGCAATTCAATGTGCGTGATCGATCACCGTAAGCGTAGACGTTGGTATTTTTTAAATATTGTTGAACTTCCCGGATAACCTGTGGACCGGTTCTGGTCGACGGTATCTGTTTAAGCTCTCTATCTTTATCGAACAAAATAAACGCAACTAATACGAAAACAGCGCCAGCCACCACCGAAACATAATAAGTCGCCTTGGCCGTCAACTGCGCCGTTTCCATAATCCTCAGTCTGCGAGGGCCCGTGGGCCACCGACGAGGAGCAATTTTGTCGAGAATATTCAAATTTCTATTACTTCAACAAATGACTAAATTATTAGCGCAACTAAATAAACAGAATGCGACCACTGAATAACTAGACATTCACTGGGAATCGCTGGCTCAATCATATTGCACACGGATGTAAACGCGCTTTATCTAGCCTGTTACCGGTTGAGCCAGTTGATCTTCAAGGGCAGAAATATCCAAATGTTCAGATACCAACTCAATCATTCTATGCAGTTTATCTTCATGATCAAATCCGACTTCAGGCTGAAGGCCTTCCAATTTTTCGGCAACATCATGGGTGCTACCTGGAACAACGATAAGCGGTATACCTCTTTGATCCGCTTCGTAAATCACATATTCGACAGGGCGAACACCTTTCGTTAACAAAAGTGCACGAGTCGTATCAGTTTGAATCGCAGCAAGTTGAACGTCAGGACGATCGCCACGAACTATCACTCCAGTGTTAATACGAGTAGCGAAGTAAAATGGGCCCCAATCAAGAACGAGCCCGCCAATGAGAAAATTATCCAGGAGTTGATCTGACTGATCGTCTCCAGTAAGGAACTGACCTTCCAGAAACTCCGCCACCTGTCCTAACTTCGGTGACAACATTCTCCTGTCATCAGGAATACATCCTAGTAAATTGATGCCCTTTTCCCTCAAAACCTGTGGAATCCCATCACCTGCGTCTTCGGTCCTGTATTTGGGCATTGCGTTGATCACTACACCAGCAAGGCGAGAACCATAAGCGTCAACAACATTTGAAACTTCTTCGCCGTAACGAGCTACTAATAAAACAAGACCATCAGTATCATTCGCTAGCTGAAGATTAGACTCAGTATCGGACGATCCTTCTACAATCGATATTTTCGTGCTGGAGATATTAGAAGCAATGTCATCAACGGCCCCACTGATAGACGGATTCCCCGGCAGAAGGTGTTCAAATACCCCCACGTCAGACTCGACGGCAGAATCTTTCAACGCCGCTTTACCGATAGCAACAGGAGCATCCTCGGCTCCGAGTTTTACAGCGAGTGCGGCTGCAAGGGCAGTCTTACCAGAATGATTTGAGATCGAAGCAATGATCAAAGTCGTCATTAATACCCTCAATACAAACTTCTGATCGAGTACAAAATGCTAAGTGTTAGCAGCGATGGATTTGATCAGTTCTAAAAGCGTGCGATTTATCGATGAGATTATACAGCGACAATTGAAAAAACTGATACGACTCACGAACTACCACATGGTGATCCCTTACTCTCTTGCCTCACCCGATCACCGCGGCTAGGATTGACTGTTGTGCCGTATGCCGAGGTAGCTCAGGTGGTAGAGCAATGGACTGAAAATCCATGTGTCGGCAGTTCGAGTCTGCCCCTCGGCACCATTTAATTAAGTTCGACTTGGGCTATAACTAGGTGCTTAAGAACTCAACGACCTTGAAAGCGAGGGGGACGTTTCTCCATAAACGCTCGCCGACCCTCTTTGTAGTCACCGCTGTTAAAACAAGCCTCAACTAGCGCAGCCACCCTATCCAGGTCTCGTTCGCCAGAGTTTTTCGTGCCTTCATTCACTGCAGCCTTTGCGGCTTTGACTGTCAACGGAGCGTTGTCCGCTATAGTGCGGGCATAGGAATCCACAGTCGACTCCAATTCACTGACGGGTACGACCCGGTTTACGAGCCCCATCATTTCAGCTTGAGCAGCGTTAAACCTCTGGCCTGTAAAAAAGATCTCTTTCGCGTAGGACGGTCCAACAATGTTCATTAATTCTTTAATGCCAGCATATCCATAACCAAGCCCAAGCTTTGCCGCCGGCACACCGAACTGACCGTCATCAGCCGCTATGCGCAGATCTGCAGCCAATGAAATTGCAAGACCACCACCAACACAAAATCCTCTAATCATTGCAATCAACGGTTTGTCGAGTGAACGGAGTGCTTTATTTGAGGCCGACGTAGCCGCGTCATAAATCTCAATCTGCTCCGGTGTATTGCGCAATTTCTCGAACTCAGAGATATCTGCTCCAGACACAAACGCCCTATCACCAGCTCCACTCATAACTACGACTCTTACATCTTCGCTGGAATTAAAATCCTGAATGATCTGCGGAATCGCCTGCCACATCGCATACGAAACGGCATTCCGCTTCTCAGGCTGATTGAAAATTATCGAGCCGACACCTTCTTCTACGTGTGCAAGCATCTTGTCAGTTTGCAGGTCAAGCGTTCTCATTCCGTAAAGCTCCCAATTTCTGACTCATAAAAAATTTAGACAACGCCATTTTGGTGAAATCCATCGATTGTCGTCTGGTCATAACCAAGTTCAGCCAAAATATCGTTTGTGTGCTCACCCTGCTCGGGGGTTGCGGTGCGTACTGACGACGGCGTACGACTCATCTTTATCGCCTGATTTACAACTTCGAAGCTGCCCATACGCGGATGATCAACGGATACGGCCATTTCCAGATGCTTAACCTGAGGATCTGCAAATACCTGGTCCATCGAGTTGATAGGACCACACGGACAACCAGCTTCGTTTAAAACATCAATCCAATGTTGACTGGTTTTCGTCATAGTGAGCTCCGAAATAAGAGCATTCATCTCCACCCTGTTATCCGATCTTGCATCTGCTGTAGAAAACCGTTGATCTGAAATCAAATGCTCGAGCCCAACGGTCCTGCAAAATCTTTCGTAGATTTCTCCTCCAGCGACAGCAATGTTGATATGGCCATCCGATGTAGGGAAGACACCTGTTGGAATGCTCGTCGGATGGTCGTTACCAGCCTGTCCCGGAATTTCTTGGTCTTTGAGATAACGTGCTGCCTGGAAATCAAGCATTTGGATCTGTGCTTCCAGAAGCGATGTTCTTACCCACTGACCCTCACCTGACTCTTCACGCTCTAAAAGAGCCAGCATTGCCCCTTGAGCCGCGAACATTCCGGCACATAAGTCAGCAACTGGTATGCCGACACGCATTGGACCTCCGCCAGGGGCTCCGGTTATGGACATTAGTCCACCCATACCTTGAGCAATCTGATCAAAACCCGCTCGTTTACCGTAAGGTCCATCTTGTCCAAAACCAGAGATGCTAACAAGAATAATCCGCTTATTAACTTTTGAAAGACTTTCGTAATCTGCACCAAGACGGTTCTTGACGTCTGGACGATAATTTTCAACCACCACATCAGCTTGCTCAACCAGCTTATAAAAAACCTCTCTGGCTTCGGAGGTTTTTAGATTTAACGTCAATGACCGCTTATTACGATGAAGGTTTTGAAAGTCAAACCCATCCCTTTCACCGCCAAGTCCTTCTTTACCATCGGGAGGGGCTTCTATCTTGATAACATCAGCACCCCAATCAGCAAGTTGACGCACACAGGTAGGGCCTGCTCTAACGCGTGTTAGATCAAGGATTGTAAATCGTGAAAGCGGCATACCAGGTACTAGCATCCGGGACCTCTATTTTTTCGATGGCTTGTCTATGGTGAGTTGATGGTTGCAAACCCTACTACTGTTCGAGCGTGAACGCAGCATCAACAAACGTTCATTCCTTGACGGTTTTCCACTTCGAAGCGATGCGATCTAATCACTTGGAGCGCTTTACGACTGTTGCAGTACATTCACCCCTGAGAGTAGTATCCCGGCTCAGTAAACAGAAAATAATTCCTGCTCTGGTCCAGATGACCGGCCATCCCAATCGAAAGCAACATCCCAATGTCTGATAACCCAAATTTCGATATGAAGCCAACGTATGTTACTGATGAAGTACTTGAAGGCCTAAAAAAATTACCCACCGCGACGGTTTATAACGCCGTCCGATATTTTGGCTCAACACTTTGCGTATGTGAAGGGTTACAAAATTTCACCCCAGGTCAAAAAATGGCTGCTAGAGCAAAAACCTTGCGATTCCTGCCACACCGTGCAGACCTTAAAACCGACACGCCTCAGGGAGAAAATGCACCTGAGTATGTTGCTATGGGCAAATGTGGTCCAGGAGATGTCCTGGTAGCAGATCTCCAGGGTCGCACACAGGACGTGGTTGCCGGAGATGTAAAACTGCTCCAACTCAAAATGAACAACGCCGACGGAGTGGTCATAGATGGCGCCATACGCGATCTCGACGTTCTGAGAGACGAGGAATATGAACTCATCGTTTACGCCACAGCGCGCAGTCTTCATGGTGGTCCAAGCGTAGCCCCGGCTGAAGAAGACATCCAGATCCAATGCGGCGGGGCTCTAGTCCGTCCTGGCGACGTAATGGTTGGGGATGACGACGGTGTCATAGTCGTCCCGTCCTGGATGGCAAAAGACGTGCTTGAGCACGCGACAGAACATGAAGAAGTGGAAAACTACATAAAAGAAAAAATTCGAGATGAAAAGGTTGCGCCAGGTAAGTATTACCCTCCCCGTCCAGAATCATTTGAGGAATGGCGGCGAGTTAAAAAAGAGCGCGGTCTCTAAGGTTCGAGCAATCAATTTACGATTTGAAGGAATTATTGTTCATTCATAAGAACGAACCAAATATTGAGAAGCCAACATAACTGCCATGACGATCGACCCAATTAAATTCGAAGTGATTCGCAATGCCCTTACTCAGGCGGCGGAAGAAATGGCCATCACACTTCGAAGATCTGCGTATTCAACTAATGTAAAAACGCGCCAGGATTTCTCATGCGCATTCTTTGACAAGAATCTCAGGTCTGTTTCGCAGGCATTCACCCAACCTGTCCATCTTGGATCATTTGTGAGGCACGTTCCGATCGCCGTAAAAAGATACGGTGGTGAAAACCTAGGACCAGGAGACATGATCCTTTCCAATGATCCATATGGCGGGGGCGTCCACCTCAACGATATATCTCTGATCGGTCCCGTTCACTGGCAAGGTCGGCTAGTGGGTTATACAGCCTGTCTCGCCCACCACGTGGATGTTGGCGGCGGTGCCCCAGCATCGGTAGGTGCTTTCAGAGAGGTATTCCAAGAGGGGATTATTATCCCGCCAATTAAATTTGTGGCTCAGGGCAAACTGGATGATGACCTTTTCCGGTTAGTCCTCTCTCAAATCCGATCAAAACGGGAAACTGCGGGAGACTTCAGGGCACAGATCGCTTCGAACCGTACGGGAGCTATCCGCATCAACGAAATCATTGATAAGTACGGTTTAAATGACTTTGATCGCTACATTGACGAAATCATCGAATACACAGACCGCCGTACCAAAGTAGAAGTAAGCAAGTTACCCAAGGGAGTGTTTTCAGCAAAGGGGTTCGTGGATAACGATGGATTCACTGAAGATGTTGTGAAACTGGAAATAAGCGTCACCATAGACGATAACGGAGTAAAGTTCGACACAACCGGATCTGACCCTCAACGCCGGGCTCCAGTGAACTCTACGTTTGCACAGACCTTTTCAGCCTGTGCCTATGCCCTGAGAGCTCTCATGGATAAAGACTTACCGGTAAACGACGGTTTTTACCGTTACGTTCACGTTAATGCGCCTGAAGGTACCGTGACTAATTGCGTTCATCCCGCTCCAGTTGTTGGCGGATGGGAAACACATGTCCGATTGAACGATCTTATCTTCGAAGCCCTCGCACCAGCATTACCGGACGCTGTTTGCGCAGGAACAAAATCGATGCAATGTCATTCGGGATTTGGTGGTCATAATCACGAAACCGGTGAATACTACTGCTTCCTCGAAACACTCGCAGGTGGATACGGTGCACGTTCAAGATCGGATGGCCCAGATGCTGTCCAGTCGCATGGTCAAAACACTGAAAACGCGCCAATTGAAGAAACTGAAAGTAATTATCCCGTGCGTATCACAAGGTATGAACTTGTCCCTGACTCTGAAGGTCCAGGAGAGTTCCGAGGCGGGCTTGGCTTGCGCCGTGACTACATGTTCCCTGAAGAAGCAACGTTCACCATTCTTGCCGACCGTGATAAAGCTGGACCGAGAGGGCTTTTCGGCGGTGAACGCGGCAGCAAATCCGTCTACGCCCTGATCAAAAATAACGTAGAACAACACCTATCTTCAAAAACAACGCTGCAATTAAATCCAGGAGATGTAATCAGTTACCGTACTTCAGGTGGTGGTGGTTACGGACAGGCCTTTAATAGGGATCCAAAAGCTATTCTAAATGACGTCCTGCAGGGCAAAATTTCTACAAATCGCGCTAGAAAACGCTACGGAGTTGAAATCAGTTTGTCGTCCCAAAAAGTCGATATGACAATGACCGAGGATTTACGCCGTGGCCGGTAATGAGGTCCACAATAAAATCGATCCAATTCAATTCGAAGTTGTTCGGTCAGCTTTAACCCAAGTAACCGAGGAAATGGCTGCCGCCCTAAGGCGTTCAGCTTACTCAACTAATGTTAAAACCAGGCAGGATTTCTCCTGTGCTTTCTTCGACCGTAACTGCAAGCCTATCTCGCAGGCATTTACTCAACCAGTTCACCTCGGATCATTTGTGGAACTGATACCAACTTCAGTTGAAGCGTACGGGGCAGAAAACCTCAAGCCCGGCGACATGCTGGTAGTCAACAATCCATTTGGAGGTGGTTCACACCTCAACGATGTGACCGTCTTCGGTCCCGTTCATCATCAAAACAAACTTATTGGTTATGTAGCTTCACTAGCCCATCATGTAGATGTTGGTGGCGGAGCCCCTGCATCAATTGGCCCCTTTCAGGAGATTTTCCAAGAAGGAGTGATCATTACGCCCGTCAAGCTCGTCAAACAAGGTGAAATGAATGAAGATATCTTCAAACTGCTCCTTGCTCAAATCAGATCAAAACGCGTCACTGCAGGGGATTTCCGAGCTCAAGTTGCTGCTAACACTGTAGGATCGAGACGACTGTCCGAAATTGTTAGAAAGTACGGATTAAATGATTTCGACCGGTATGTCACCGCTGTAATTGACTACACAGATCGACGAACCCGAGCTGAAATCGCAGACATACCTGATGGTATTTACGAATCCGAAAGTTTTCTAGATTTCGACGGATTCACTGAAAATATTGTCAACCTTAAGACCAAAATTACCGTCGAAGGTGAAACAGTATATTTCGATTTCGATGGCTGTGACCCACAAAGGCGAGCACCCGTAAATTCCACAAAAGCCATGACATTCTCAGCATGTGCCTATGCACTGCGAGCGCTCATGGCTCCAGATCTACCCGTAAATGATGGCTTTTACCGTCATGTCCGGATGAAAGCTAAGCCAGGAACCGTAGTGCATGCGCTTCACCCTGCTCCGGTCGTCGGAGGGTGGGAGACTCAGGTTCGTGTCAATGACATGCTTTTCCGAGCATTTGCACCTGGAATGCCACAAAAAATCGCTTCTTCAACCAAAGCCATGATGGCACAAGCAGGATTTGGAATCATCGATCAAGTCACGGGAGAATACCACTGTAACTACGAGGCACTTGCAGGAGGATACGGAGCGAGAGAGACATCTGACGGACCCGATGCTGTGCAGCAACACGGTCAAAACACTGAAAACGCTCCAGTGGAGGAAGTGGAATCTCACTTCCCCATCAGAGTGTCTCAACTTTCACTTATCGAAGACTCAGAAGGTCCCGGTAAATTTCGTGGTGGTCTGGGAATGCGGCGCGATTACCACTTCCCTGATGATGATGCGACATTCACCGTATTATCGGATCGAGATATTGCAGGTCCTAAAGGCATCTTCGGCGGCATGGCTGGGCGGAAGGCTTACTACATTTTAAATCCAGACGATCCGGAGCGTACGAAAACCGAACTCAGCTCGAAGTGTGTAATTGAGCTAAAACCCGGAGACACTGTTAGCTTCCAGACACCCGGCGGCGGAGGTTACGGATCCCCTCTCGAAAGGGATCCCAAAAGAGTGTTGGAAGATGTCATTCTAGGAAAAATTAATATCGAACGTGCACGTGAATGTTATGGCGTGATTATTGACAATCGTACTAACACTGTCGATGAAGCCAGCACAATACGATCAAGGAAACAGATGATTAAATCGAGGTCCTCCAATTGAAGGAGTTAAATATCAAACGATTCAGAATCGGTGTCGATATCGGTGGCACATTTACCGACGGTACACTCATTGATTCATCGACAGGGGAGGTGACTACCTCGAAGGTTTTAACTACACCAGTAGATCCTGCATCCGGATTCATATCTGCAGTTAATAAATTGCTAGGTGTAAATAACGAAGTAGATCCAGATGAAATCGAACACGTAGTCCATGCAACCACCGTCGCTACAAACGCGATTATTGAAGGAAAAACTGCAAAAACGGCGTTTGTCACCACTGAGGGATTCCGAGATATGCTCGAAATCGCGAGGCAGATACGCCCTTCACTATACGATCTCCAGTTTGAGAAACCAAAACCTCTTGTCCCGCGACAACTATGCTTCGAGATTCCGGAGAGACTGGATGCTAAGGGTAACGTCGTTACACCACTTGATGAGAAAGCTCTTGCCCAAATAGTTGATCAGATCGCCGAAACCGGAGTAACTGCTATCGCGGTCTGCCTACTCCACTCTTACCGTAACCCCGATCATGAACAAAAAGTGGGCGAGGCGATCAAAGCCAAGATCCCAGACGTGAAATTATCCCTCTCATCTGAAATAGTGCCAGAATTTCGTGAGTACCTGCGAGCATCAACTACTGTCATTAATTCTGCTGTAGCCCCGATCGTCAGTACATATTTAGCATCGATCATCGAAAAGCTACATTCAGCAAACATCAATTCTGAACTCCTTGTAATGCAGTCCAATGGTGGTGTTTATACGGCTCAATCAGCATCCGAATCGCCAGTGTTTATGGTCGAATCCGGTCCCGCAGCTGGTGCTGTCGCAGCTGCATCTCTTGGATCCGCACTCGGTTACCCAAACGTAATTTCTTTCGACATGGGCGGCACTACTGCAAAGGCCAGCCTCATACGCGACGGACAACCAAATATCACCAAGGACTACAGCGTAGGCGGAGCAGCGCAAAGTGGAACCGGGGCGTTTGGTGGAGCGTCGGGTTACCCGATTAGAACACCCGTTGTGGACCTTGTAGAAATCGGTGCAGGCGGAGGATCTATCGCATGGGTAGACTCAGGTGGCGCTCTAAGAGTCGGGCCCCAATCTTCCGGCGCTGACCCCGGCCCTGTTTGTTATGGTCTTGGCGGAAAAGAACCAACAATCACCGATGCTAACCTGATTCTAGGACGTCTCGATCCGAGCTATTTTGCAGACGGTGAAATGTCCCTTGATACAGAGGCCGCGAAAAACGCCATACATAAGCATTGTGCGGAACCATTAGGCCTATCCATTGAGGCAGCAGCACATGGAATCGTCGAAATTGCCAACACAGCAATGGTCAATGCCCTTCGGTTGGTATCAGTACAACGCGGACACGATCCAAGAGACTTTATCCTGATGGGATTCGGTGGCGCAGGGCCGGCCCATGTTGTCAGACTCGCGGAACAGGCAGGAATTCCACAGGTATTAATCCCAGCAGAACCCGGAACCACTTCGGCTTTAGGGCTCCTTGTAACAGACGTGCGGATGGAAAGTTCAGCAACTCTCATCGAAAGATCAGACCAAATCGAGCTGTCCAAAATAACCAATGAATTCGAGAGATTAGAAAACTTCGGACGAATAGCTCATAGTTCAGCGGCCTCCGCATCAGGCGAGCCCATTTTCGAACGATCGATAGAAATGCGCTACTGGGGACAAAGCTTTGAGCTTAGCGTCCCTGTGCCTGACCAAAAAATTATCGATACTGATTGGATGAGCGAATTGATCGAGTCATTTCATGAGTCTCACAATACTGCTTACGGGTTCCGTGCTGACGATGAGCCTGTAGAGCTCGTAAACCTTAGATTAACAACCGTAGGGAAAATCGCACGTCCACAATTACGAAAACTCGACATTAACAGTCCTAATGCCAAGGTTGCCATAAAAGGCAAACGACCTGTTTACTTTGCAATCGACTCCAGCAAGGGAGGTGTCATTCGTACAACGGTTTACGATCGACCAAAACTCCCCGCCGGATCTGTATTTAACGGGCCAGCAATTGTTGAAGAACCAGACTGTACGACAGTCATCCAGCCATCATGGTCAGTGACAGTCGACGATTTCGGAAATCTTCTCATTGAACATAACCAGTAACCCAAAAAGAGGAATCAAATTGTCAGATGTTATGAACCGTGCATGGACCATGGCCAGTCGTCCCGTCGGCGAACCCAAACAAGAAAATTTTGCCCTGGACGAATCGCCGGTTCCAACCCCAAAGCATGGCGAATTGCTCATACGGACCCTGTTCATGAGTCTGGATCCTTACATGCGAGGTCGAATGCGTCTCGGACCGTCCTATGCAACCCCACTCCAACCCGGAGAAGTCATGACCGGTGAAGTCGTCGCGCGGGTTGAACAAAGTAAATCTTCCCACTACTCAGTTGGAGACATCGTCCGTAGCTCAATCGGCTGGCAAGAATGGGCAGCGATTTCTGATCACTCGGTAAGCCGTGTGGATCAATCGCTTGGGCCGATATCAACAGCAGTTGGTGTATTAGGGATGCCCGGTCTTACCGCCTATCACGGACTACTTGATATCGGACAACCCAAAGCAGGCGACACACTGGTAGTCTCAGCTGCCTCAGGTGCAGTTGGAGCAGTCGTTGGACAAATCGGGAAAATCAACGGCTGCAATGTAATCGGAATCGCTGGCAGTGAAAAAAAATGCCAGTACGTAACAAATGATCTGGGATTCGACACCGCAATTAATTACAAGACTCAAAAGGTCTCCGGTGAGCTCAAGCGGCTGTCACCAAATGGCGTTGACGTGTACTTCGATAATGTCGGCGGGCCGGTGCTGGACGCTGTACTCGAAAACCTTGCCCCTAAGGCGAGAATTGCTATCTGTGGACAGATTTCGCAATACAACGCTCCTGAAGTTCCACTGGGACCTCGCAACATATCAGCACTGCTACGTACTCAGTCTAAGGCCGAAGGATTTCTGGTTTACGCGTTTGAACGACAACATGAGATCAGCAGAGCACGATTGGCAGCGTGGATCAAAGAAGGCCTTCTAAAATACAAGGAAGACATTGTGGACGGATTCGAAAGAGCCCCAGACGCTTTCATCGGTCTTTTGCGCGGGGACAATTTCGGCAAATTGCTGATCAAAGTTAGCGATTGATCCGCCCATGCAAAATCGAACGGGCATACCTGACCTCTGGTCAAGATCTTTTCTACAAGACCAAATCGAAAAGATAGTCAATTTCTATTACCCAGAATGTATCGATGAAAAGCTCGGCGGGTATATAAACCAGTTTCGCGACGATGGCTCAATCTTCGATGATCAAACTAAACATCTGGTGGGTACATGCCGCTTCGTTTACATCTTTTCGATAGCAGCGATATTAACCAAAAAAAGCGAATACAAAGAGGCAGCGCGACATGGTGTCCAATTCCTCCTAAATCATCATCGACAATCGAAAGGCGGATACGCATGGATCCTCGAGGGCCTCAAGGTAAGCGACGCGACTAATCACTGTTATGGCCATGCATTTGTACTTCTCGCGTTCGCCACTTCTCTGAAAGCCGGTATACAAGAATCAGCAGAACCTCTGGTCGAGACATTTAATTTGATGGAGCGTCATTTCTGGAGACAGGCTGACAGGTTATATGTGGATGAAATCTCGAGTGACTGGTCCATCGTAGATCCGTACCGAGGACAAAACGCGAACATGCATACGTGCGAAGCCATGATCGCTGCATTCGAGGCAACTGGTGAAACCAACTATCTGGATCGTGCAACTGCCCTTGCTATCCGGGTATGCGTAGATATGACAAAACAGTCAGACGGCATGATTTGGGAACACTACGACAAGAACTGGGACCCAGACTGGCAGTACAACCTAGACGATCCAAAAAACCTTTTTCGTCCGTTCGGGTATCTCGTCGGACACTGGATGGAGTGGGCGAAATTATTATTGATTCTGGAAGAAAACAACCCTCAGGAGTGGATGCTCCCTCACGCTAAACGTCTGTTCAACGCTGCGATAAAACAAGGGTGGGACCACAATTCCGGCGGAATGAACTACGCGGTCAGCCCAAATGGGGAAATCATCGACACAGATCGATATTACTGGGTCTTATGCGAAACTGTGGCAGCGGCTGGTTTGCTGGCGAATCGAACCGGAGATTCCACATACACAGACTGGTACAGCAAATCATGGACATGGGCTTTAGAAAATCTTGTAGACCAACAATACGGTGGCTGGTATCGAGTGCTCGACAACAAAAACCAGCGATATAACGACCTCAAAAGCCCTGCATCAAAAACGGATTATCATCCAGTCGCAGCATGTTGGGAAGTGCTGAAACGAATTTAAACGTTCGAAAACATGTGACATTTCAACTCAATAAAAGGTTTTGAATTTAACCAGCAAAGCCACACTCAAGCTTGACCGGTTGGCTCTGAATGCTTACTGTTGACCATAACGCGGAAGTGGCTCAGTGGTAGAGCATCTCCTTGCCAAGGAGAGGGTCGGGAGTTCGAATCTCCTCTTCCGCTCCAACTGAAAT
>Ga0066827_10000826_pt1 | contig 14385 bp, 11 predicted proteins | sample ETNtaG_34_FD_65609 | JGI IMG/M metagenome (GOLD analysis project Ga0066827, IMG submission 65609) | Marine microbial and viral communities from oxygen minimum zone, Eastern Pacific Ocean - ETNP201306SV51 | ecosystem: Environmental > Aquatic > Marine > Oceanic | place: Pacific Ocean: Eastern... | reverse complement strand
AGGAAACATGGCATTGCAGTAATAGCCGATGCAATGATGAAAATAACATTCAGAAAACCCGCAGAGGTGTCCCAAACCAACTACGTTGATTGGTACCTGACTTCTCAAAGGGTAAAGATCCATTTGGGATACTCTGGAACCATAGGAATAAAGAGTGAATAAACTCTGTGGAGGAGTAAGCAGGTTCCAAGCGACACCGGTGATATTTCTCGCCTGCAAAGTCTTTGAAGGGATTGTGGACAGTTCGAATCAAGTTACCGTTTGCTTTATTGATTACGGACTGCACTCGGTACCCAGGCTTCTAAAGAAGACTCTTCAGCAGAGGATTGATAATATCCAGAAACCCAGCATGGTTGTTCTCGGCTACGGCTTGTGCGGCAACGGTCTGAATGAGATTCAAGCTGGCAAGCACACCCTGTTGGTCCCCAAAGCAGATGACTGCGTGGCCTTGTTCATGGGATCACGTCAACGTTACCTTGATCAATTCAGCAAGACTCCTGGCACTTATTATCTGACAAAAGGATGGTTGGAAGTAGGTTCAGATCCTCTCAGTGAATACGAAAAGCTATTTTCGAAATACGGACAGGAAACTGCAGATTGGCTGATGGAACAACAATATCAGAACTATAAAAGGCTGACATTTGTGGCTCATTCCCAGGATGATTTCATAACCAATCGGCCTCGAATAATGAAAGTCGCAGATTATTGCCAACGATTTGGGATGGAATATGATGAATATTTGGGATGTAAAGATTTTCTTGATCAAATCTCAGGGATACTTACTTCCCAGCAAGCCGTCCCTCCAGATTTTATTGTGGTCCCACCCGGAGGTGTCTTGAAACAGGAAATGTTCCTATGAACCCCACAACCTCAAAGGACAGCCCTACTCCAATCCGCATGACATCAAGACAGCGAGTTTTGATGGCGTTGCGTCACAGAGAACCGGATCGTCTGCCTATAGACTTTGGCAGTATGCGTTCCACTGGAATTATGGCCATCGCATACGCCCGCCTAAAGAAACATCTGGGCCTCAGCACAGGTAAAATCAGGGTTTACGACATGTTTCAACAACTTGCCGAGGTGGAACCCGATGTTCTGCAACGTTTTGGAATCGATGTCATTGACCTTTCTAACACGCTGGGAGAGGACGATCCTTCAGGTTGGAAACCCTGGACCTTACCTGATGGAACACCCTGCCTCGTTCCCGCCACAGAGGACCTTCGCCCTGCAAAAGATGGTGGATGGTACATCTGGAAAGAGGGCCTGCCCCATCAGCGCATGCCACCAGGAGGTTTATACTTTGATAGAGTCTATCATCCCCTTTCAGATGCTGCCAATTCGGCCGACCTTAAGGCATACCAATGGCCACGTCTTAACGATGAAACTTTACGTGACCTCCAAAGACGTGCCGAGGTGTTGAACAAACATACCGATTTCGCTATCATGGCCCACTTTGGAGGCAATATCCTGGAGACAGGGCAGGGACTCAGGGGGTGGGAACAGTTTATGATCGATCTGGTGGACAAGGGGGCTTTTTTAGAAGACCTGCTTGGACTCATCGTTGAGGCCCACCTAACCAACCTTCCTCTGTTTCTCGAGGCTGTGGGGGATTATGTGCAGATCATCCAGTTTGGAGATGACCTGGGCATGCAGGACCGGCCGCTGATCTCCCCCAGGATGTACCAAGAAACAATCAAGCCTTGTCATCAACAAATTTATAGCTATGTTCACCAGCATTCTAATTGCTCCGTATTCCTGCACAGTTGTGGAAGTATCTACCAGCTCATACCTGATCTTATTGACGTTGGTGTGAACATTCTTAATCCGGTACAAACCAGTGCTGCTAATATGGCCCCTGCAAGATTGAAGACTGAGTTTGGTGAGCAGATCACATTTTGGGGAGGAGGATGCAATACCCAACAGGTTTTGCCCAACGCCACGCCCGATGAGGTTGCCAAACATGTCTTAGAGCAAATCCAAACCTTTGCTCCGGGGGGCGGCTTCATTTTTAATCAAATCCACAATATTCAGGCCAATGTACCTCCGGAAAACGTTGTTGCCATGTTCGATGAGGCAAGCAGCTATCAAGGGGCCGATTCGGGAACTCGTTGAAATAACAATTCTAAGTCCTGGCACAGTATTCCCTCTCATTCTATACCGATCTTGATGGGGGTGTCTGGCTCGCGCTGGTGGTAATTTCCATTTGGCGCGTTTCCAGATCTCTAAGGCATGACCTTCGACGAAGCCATCCCTACCTCCGTGAACAGTGGGAAGAGATCAAGGAGAGCATCCTTGCTGGCCTATCCTCCTGGACCATTCAATTCCTGCATCTCATCAATCCAGTATAAGTACTTCATCATTCACCTGACGGACCTTCAATGCTATTGTGTTTGAGGATGGAAAAGAGAGAGGAAGGAGTAGTTACATGTCCTTTATTTGTCTAAACAGGAGCCCTTTTCAGTAAATTCAAAATTTAAGATATATCGAATACTTTGTTGCGGTATCCATTAGTCCTATGCTCAGATCTTTCGGTGAATGCCGATGGGGTAGCTTTCTAAGAATTTAGAAACCAGATTAAGGACAACCATACTGGGCATCCTCTTTAAAATCCCTGAAGTGACAGCATTCAACATTCGACTATGGAGAGTACTTCATAGCATCCTTGTCCAAAGATTTTAGTCACGACTGATTAATTTTGTTCGAACATCACAGAATCCTACCCTGCAGTATCGACTAGGTCACTGAGGAACACTTTTACATAACGAAACGAGTTGAGACCTATTCGTTTTCAACAGAATACGCGGTAAGCAGTATCGGATCCGGATGGAGTGGGACCAGTTAGAAGGTCTATACTTCATCAGGCTGTTTAACAGCTTTATGCCTTTCCATATCAATCCCGTTGACATGATGGTATGATTTGATGATTAATTCAGCGGAGATTATAATCACTATTGAGTAATTTATCATGAGTAACAGACTAGATTTTGGAATTCAGAGCTTTTGCTTCAGAAACTTTAAAAGCAATAAAGATGTTGTAAAAAAAGTCAAAGAAATAGGACTTAATAAAATTGAGATTTGTGAAGTGCATGCCGACTTTAAAGATGCAGAAAGTTGGAAAGAAGTAGTGCATCTCTACCAAAATTCTGGCGTTTCCATCATTTCGATAGGTGTTCAAACATTTACAGGTGATCCTAGCGAAAAATTATATTTTGAATGTGCTGCTATAGCTGGAGCAAAACATATCTCATGTCATTTTCAGTTGGAATCTTACCCTAGAGCTATTAATCAGGTACGAAGTTGGAGCAAAGAATATGGTATCCGCGTGGGTATTCATTGCCATGGAGGATACCATTTTGGAGGTCAGCCCTCAGTCCTCAAACACCTAATCGGACTTGGCACACCAGAAATAGGCCTTTGTCTTGACACAGCATGGGCAATGCAAATTGGCCCTAAACATGGTAATCCCATACTATGGGCTGAAAATTTTGCTGGGCAAATTTATGGAGTACATTACAAAGATTTTCTCTTCGACTCAGATGGTCAATGGCATGACACCATTGTAGGTGAAGGCAACCTAGATCTCTCTTCTTTTGTAAAAAGTCTTATAAAATATGATTTCGACGGTATTTCGGTAATTGAATATGAAGCAGATGCTGACAATCCTGTACCTGCTCTAACTAAATGTGTCGAAACTATGCAAGAAATAATAGGAAACATTGAATGAGCTTATATTTATGATGAACATATCGACAACTCTTTACACTTCCATTGCTGATTCTGACAGCAAGTCCAAGATGGCTTGAACAAGGAACCGGTATCAATGAGAAGGACGAGTTGCTGGGATCTTACCCATCTCAATCCAACTGATCAGAATCTGGATTGGCATCGAAGGAGTACTGCTCTCCTTCATGGTGAAGAAGCACAATGGATCATTGACCAACCTCCTCAGAGCTCAAATGGCCAAGAAAAGATACAGCTCAGAAGAAATCTTCGTCTAACTCCGACAGGTTGAGGTATTATGTAAACGAAATGACTCAGAGACGAATTCCTCAATGGAGAGATATTCTATACACATACGGAGGCGAGGATTCTCATTGAACAATGGCGAGTCCACTAAAATACTGTGAGGTCTCACAGATCTTTGTATTGGAAACCTCCTGCTCGTGAATCTATTTTGAAACTGGAAACATTATCGATGGTAAACTAACATTCGATTTGTACCCCTTAAAGTGGGCAGGACCAACAGACTAGACTCATTTTTTTTCCTCGTTTAATCTAAGTGCTTTTAGTACTTCATAACAAACACCCATAGTATGATAATCAGTTTTTCCTGCAGGACTCTTTTCATCCGAGTACTTGTTATTCTTGTTATCAAGAATACGATACCAGCCACCAAATTGATGGCATATCATATGATCCCAACTATATTGCCATAATCGATTGTACCAATTTTCGTAAAGGTCTTTGCCAGTTGCAAGATACAGCAATTTCGCAGCGGCCAGAGACTCAGCCTGCACCCAAAAATATTTGTCACTATCGCAAATGCTTTTATCCGGAGCAAAGCCATAGCATAAACCACCATATTTATCGTCCCATGTTGTTGTCACTGATTTGAGAAACAGTTCTTCAGCGCGTGTAAGCAACCAGCTCGTCGCAGTAAGACGGTGTAAAACCAACAATAATTTTGACCATTCGGTTTGGTGACCGGACTGGAAACCCCAGGGTCTGAATAAATGTTTAGGATTATCTTTATTGTAATTCCAGTCCACTTCCCAGTTTTCATCATAATGTTCCCAGATTAGCCCATCTGTCTTATTGGCTTGAATAACTGTGATGTTATAAGTCAGCAATTTAGCACGACTTAAAAACTTTGTATCTTGAGTTGCTTCAAAGCACATTAGTAATGCTTCGCACATATGCATATTGGCATTTTGACCACGGTATTTATCGGCTTTGCTAAAATCTCCATTGTATTCATCAATATAAAGGCCATAGTCCTGTTGCCAGTAAAATTCTTCGAGCAATTGCCAAATTGATTCTATTCTTGAAAATGCTGACTCGATGCCTGCTTTGAGTGATACAGCGTTCGCCAGCAGCACAAATGCCAAGCCATATGCATGGTTCGTATCATCAAGCACTTTATCACCTTGTAACAACCAGGCATAACCTTGGTTTTTTTTGTGTGCACGTTCTAGAAACTCGAGTCCATGCTGGGCAAATTCGAGGTATTTGGGATCGCCAAACTCCATGTAAGCCATAGCGTAGTTAAAAACAAACCGTGTACTCGATACCAGATGTCTTGTTGTACTATCATAAATTTTACCGTCATCTTTGAAAAAATGATAAAAGCCACCCTTTTTATCGATACAAATTGGATCATAAAAATTCAGTATTGACCGTATATGGTCGATAAGAAAGTTTTGCTGCGAAAATTTTGTCATAGTGTTTGATAACTTCCTGCATTTATATTTATTACTGACTTAAAACAAAAAAAACTATCAACAAAAAAAACGGCTTCCAATGATGAAATCCTTCGTACCCTCCAGAGGCAATCCTAAGCGTTCTCCAAGTCCATTAAGTATCTTAGTGGGAGTTATAACAGAATCTGGTGTATGAGGGGTTCGCGGATTCAACTACCAAGTGTAACAGCTGAATGATCCCCGAAGAAAATCTGTTTTGGTGTTTTCATTCCAAGGCGCTTTCGAGGACGGTTATTGAGTTTATTCATCACCCAGGGCCAGCCCAAAGTCCAGACCAGGTTCCGATTTCAGTTTGGGCATCAAGAAAATCAGAATCAGGAGCGGGTTGATGAATCGGGTTGATTTCAAAAGGAATCCTGAAATGACTTTTCTTGAGTAAAATTTAAATTACATCCTGCCTGACGTGCAAATTTAAAACCTCAAGAAGAAGGCTTTTCATCCTTCGTTATCCAACCTCCCAGGATGTAGGAACCATTTTTTATCCAGTTTAAATGGTCAATGCATTTCTATATTTTGGTTTGATTTGGAACGCAGATTAAGGATCATGAAGTTTCATAGCAAGCTAGAGTGCTCTTATACTAGGCATCCCGTCAGAGTACAAGCTGGAGTCCCATGTATGAAGGGGTGGGACCTTGGTGCAGGTGGGGGGCTATTCTCCCGGAGCAACCAGTTCATGCATCTCAATCAACCTTGTGTATAGTTCTTCATCTGTGACCTGACTCATAGTCATTCCAGTGCGCATGGAAATGCCAACAAGGATGTATTTGATATAGCGGCAAGTGGAAAAAGCCACTTTATGTATCAAAGTGCGTCCCTTTGGGTGACAGGGTATCGCAAGCCCCTGCATCTGGAACAGTACTGATTATCGATCTGCGTGCTGAGTGTTCTCATTTGCTAATTCAGAGAGGGTTCAAGAGCCTCAGAGGAGCCTTTCTTCACTGGTTATGCTGGATGGGCTCTAAAAAATCCCAATCTCGTATTATTCTAGATGACGAGGAACGTGAGTGTACAATAGGATGAATGAGCCTGGACCTTTCCAGAACAGTCTTGTCATTCCGGTTTCTGAGTGAAAGGCCTGATGATTTAACTGGTTGAGAAGAATAATAAAGAATCTCAGGCTTCTTTCAAGAATTCAATATCACCGAGTTGCCGGATCTTGCAGACTGATAAAGGGCTTCCAGCACCGCGGTGTTGCGCAACCCATCTTCTGCGGGATAGACGGGTTTTTTTCCTGTCAGCACACATTCTGAAAATTCATCAAACTGCACCACGAAACGATAAGGAGCTGGTGTTGCAGTGATTTCCTCGCGTCGTCCTTCGCGCCCGTTACCATGTTTGATGATGACGGGGCCTGAATCATCAAACATCCCAGGGATTTCAATCCTCCCTAGGGTACCATCAATGTTGAGAAAGCAACGGTATGGCTGCTCCATGTTTGCCGAGATCTGACTCATTGCACCATTTCTAAACTTGAGAATCCCCGAAAAACTGGTGTCCACACCCCAGCCGCCTGAATCATGGGACATTCCAACCACCTCCACAGGCTCTAATGCCATCACAAAACGTGACGCATAAACGGCATAGCAGCCCGCGTCCCACAATGCACCTCCTGCAAGAGATTCTGAAAAACGCACATTGGTTGCAGGTTCCTCGATGTGGAAGCACAGGGCTGATTCCAAGGTTTGTACTTTGCCGATTACCCCTTCCGAAACCCATTGTCTGGCTTTGATCAGATGCGGATTCCAGCGATGGGTGAATGCTTCCACTAACACCACTTGATGGGCCTTTGCCGCATCAATCATCCTCCGGCATTCCTCTGCAGACACTCCTAGAGGTTTTTCGCAAAGGATGTGTTTGCCGCTTTCTGCCGCCTTTATTGTCCACTCACAATGCATTCCATTGGGCAGGCAGTTGATAACCGCATCCATATCTGGGTCGGCCAACTGCTCTTCATATGATCCATACCAACGCTCAATATTGTATTTTTTTGCGGCAGCTTCAGCCTTCGCTACTGACCTTGAGGAAACAGAAACAATTTCTGAGTTCACGGACTGTCTGGAAGCAGGAAGGTGTGCGTTCAGACCGATCTGAGCAGTCGACAGCAATCCGTATCGGGCCTTTTCATTCATTGATTTCTTCTTCTTGTAGTGAGGTTAGTGTTCTGCAGGGTGCGCAATGGTGAAATCCACAATCTCGGACATAAAAGATTCCCAACTGAACAGATCCTAAAATCTTACACACCTGGCTATGCCGGTGGGCATATCTCGTCAATCCTATTAAGCGTTTTCTGATCAAGCGTTGCATCGGCTGCAGATGCATTCTGCCGTGACTGTTCCGGGGATTTCATCCCGGGAATAGGACAGGTCACTGCTGGATGTGCGAGGACAAACTGCAGGGCCAGATCGACCATGCTCCGTTCACCAGTGACAAACTCCCTGAGGGCCTTAATTTTTTTGAGGCTACTTAGAAAGTGTTCATGTTGATCACTATCAGGATTCCATTTCTGTCTCACTGAATCCTCGAAACGTGTGTCTGCTGAAAATTTGTCAGAAAGCATTCCCTGGGCAAGGGGGCCTCTGAGAAGGACGCCTATATTGTTTTTATGGCAAAACGGAAGGATGTCCTTTTCCGCACTCCTGCTCAACAGTGAGTAATTGATCTGACATGCCGCACAACCTTCAAGGGAATTAATAGCTTTGAGTGAGGGCAGGTCGTTCGTGGAAATAGCGTAATATCTGATCTTCCCCTGTTTCTTGAGCAGTTCAAAGGCTTCAACAAAGATCTCAGGATGTTCAGGAATACCTACATGACACTGGTAGAGGTCGATGTAATCTGTACCTAGGCGATAAAGGCTGGCATGGCAGCAGTTAATGATGCTGTGAATAGTTTTCAAACCAGGAGGATCACCAAAACGCCTGGCCCAGTTCCCCACCTTGGTGGCAATGAACACTTCACCACGTTTGTCTCGCAAAGCCTTGCCTGTGTATATCTCGCTCTTCCCAAGGCCGTATGCATCAGCGGTGTCGAACAGATTCACTCCTGCGTCAAATGCAGCATTGATTGTACTGACTGCCTGCTTTTCATCAACCGGACCCCACTGTCCACCGATTCCCCAGCACCCCATGGAAACCGCGCTCACCTCATAGCCCGTCTTACCGAGTATCCTGTACTTCATTCCACTTCCTCCAAAAAAAAATCCTGCTCCTAAGTTTTGAGTCCTGAAAGAATTACACTTTCACGACGGCAATGCTAAAGGTCTTTGATGTTCGACAAATCAAAATTCAATCCTGACCTGTCCCTTTTATGTGGTTCAGTATAAGTTTTAGTTTATCATCGATAATGTTTTCAATATCAATATAGATTCAGGATGTGGGAGATTTTTGAGGAAATGTGTAAAATCAAGTCTGCTTCGATGGGCCTCTATCTATCAACTTCCTTTCAAGCAAATCCTTCTGCCTGTGTCCCATTTTTTTAAGGATGGGACCTTGGTGCAGGTGGTGGCTACTCGTCTGGACCATTCAATCATCCCCTAGGAGGACGAGTAGGCAAGGGGGATCATGCATAGTTCCGCTCAAATCACCGGTGAGGCTCTCGGGGTGTTTTGGCACCACTTCACCAAACCCTTAGTTAGCCACATACCAGGATTCGGGGACGTTCCTGATGCCTGAGTGGCAGTTTAAGGGCACCCTCACCCTAGACAAATTTTGGGCCTATGCCCTAACCTGGAAGGACGTCGCCGAGAAGATCATCTGAGGCTTCTGCGGGCAAGGGGCTGAACACATTGTGGCGTAGCAGCAACTATGAGAGAAGGACTGTTTGGCGGGGAGGCTTTTCCTCACCCGGTGACACTCACGAGGCTTCCTTCAGTCCCGTCCACAAACGCTGAGGCCAAAAGAACTCCGGGACCTGGAGTGATCAGCAAAAGAAAAACTGCCAAACTGAAAACCATCATATCTGATATCAGCATCTGTCAAGGAACTCCATGATCCTTTGCATCTGGTTAGAATTCAAACAACTTCACCTACAGAAGTTGAAGCGGATTTGAGGGAATCATGAATGAAAAGTCCTGAAAGCAAAGCCGTCAGTCGAGTCCTCCGGGAAACCGAAGATGCCACTCGGTAGTGTTCTGAAACGTCCATCCAATTCGCAGGGCCAGGGCTTCCTGATAGGGGGCACAGATGATTTGAAGCGACAACGGCAATCCATTGGAAGTGAAACCGTTTGGGAGCGAGAGGGCACAGTGTTCGATCAGGTTCACCGGCCGGGTAAAGTGTGCTGCGGTTCCCGACTGGTCGATGTCTTCGACACGCAGGGCAGGTTGGAGGGTCGACGGGGTGATCAGTGCATCGAAGCCGTCCAAGGCTTCGAGGAACGACTGTTTGATATGTTGTTGCCCACGTAACAGAAGCAGGTAATCCTTAGCCGAAATGTCTTTGCCGAGGCCGATTCTGGGACGCACATCATCATCCACCGGCAAGGAAGGATCATCGGTATATTTTCCCACATAGGAAAAGCCTTCGGCTCCGATGATGAGCCCTACATGGGCCCCCATTTCTTCAAAATCATTGGGTAATTCAACCCTTCCAATTTCTGCTCCCTGGGTTTGGAGCAAACGGAGGGATTCTTCGTAGGCTTCCCGATTTTCAGGATCCGCCTTTTCCAGTTCAGAATCTGGAACCCTGGCCAGTTTAAGGCCGGAAATTCCATGCTGCATCTTCGGGAAAGGGTCTTCAACGGGATGGATCATCGTCTTCGGATCATGCATATCAGGTCCCGCCAGAAGGTGATAAAGGATGGCGGCATCTTCCACGTTACGGCACATCGGACCGGGGGTATCCAAAGTATGACTCAGAGGCAGCACTCCATGAACACTGATCCTGCCGACGCTGGTTTTCAGACCCGTCAGGCCGCACCAGGAAGAAGGAATACGGACCGAGCCTCCGGTATCGGTACCAATCCCCCAGGGAGCCATCCGTGCAGCGACCGAAGCGGCTGTGCCGGCACTGGAACCCCCTGTGGCACGGTGTTCTTTGAGATCCCAGGGATTTTTTGGAGAGCCCATGTGCTGGTTGGTCCCGAAACTGCCCAAGGCGAATTCCACCGTATGGGTTTTTCCCAAAACGATCATTCCGGCTTCGACCATCTTCCTGACCAGGGTTGCCGTGAAAGGGGAGCGGCGATCTTTCCAAACCCTGGAACCTCCGGTAGTGATTCGTCCCTCGATGTCGATGATGTCTTTGACTGCTACTGGGATGCCATGCAGGGGGCCGATGGCATGTCCGCTGGCTCGTGCCATATCTGCTGCTCCTGCGGTGCTTCGGGCATCTTCCTGATAGACGTCGATGAATGCACCCAGCAGAGGATCATGTTTTTGTATACGAGCCAACAGATTTTCCACCAGTTCGAGGCAGGTCAACTCTCCATTTTCCAGCCTTTTGGAAAGTTCGTGAACCGGAAGCTGGTGGACCGGAATTCCGGAATCATTCATTGGCTACTCCCATTATGTGTTACTCAGTTTCTTAAGTTTCAATGCCTCAGGCCTCTTTCAAAGGAGGAGGCATGGGCATGATCATGGGTTTTTCACGAACCGGGAAGTGTATGATCGCCGAGAAGGCTCCAACTCCGATTCCTACCCACCAGACGAGGTCATAATTACCGAACTGATCATAGAAATATCCTCCGAGCCAAACTCCGAGGAATCCTCCGAGCTGATGGGAAAAGAAAACCAGCCCGTAAAGCGTGCCCATGAACTTCAGACCATAGATGTGACCGACCAGTCCTGATGTGAGGGGAACGGTTGCCAGCCAAAGTGATCCCATGACGATGGAGAAAATAACCACACTGTCCGGAGTCATGGGTGTCATGATGAATGCTGCGGCAGCGATGGTTCTGCCTGTGTAGATCAGGGAAAGTAAAGATTTTTTGCGGAAACGGGATCCCAAAGCTCCAGCCGTAATGGCTCCTACCAGATTGGCGGTCCCGATGATGGCGATCGAAAAAGCCCCCAACGCCGAAGTGGAAGCAATGCCCATGCTGCGTAAGACACTGTTTTGTGGGATGGCACTGCACATTTCTGCAATGTAAGCAGGAAAATGGGCGGTGATGAATGCGATCTGGAACCCGCAGGAAAAGAATCCCAGAAAAATCATTGCGAAAGTCGGATCCTTCAGGGCATAACCTAAAACCTTGGACATCTTTATATCGTTGGTGTCCTTTTTAACAGGACTGTCACTTCGGATCCATGGAAGAAGCAGAGTTGTCAAGAGAATTGCTGCTGCTGCAACCATGAATACATGGTTCCAGGGCATTTGCTGGAGGAGTTTTTCTATCAAAGGAGGGCCGGTTATCTGTCCAAGGGAACCTGCTGAAGTTGCAATACCCAAAGCCAAAGAACGATGTTTGTCAGATGTGCTCCGTCCTACTACTGAAAGGATGACGCCAAAACCCATTCCTGAAAATCCGAATCCGATCAAGATGGCAAGCATTTGGTGGGTTTCGGGATTGACAGCAAAACTGCTGAGCAGCAAGCCTGCGGCATAAAAAACTATTCCTAAGAGGATTGCTTTACGTGTCCCATATTTTTCAGAAATGATGTTGAAGAAAGGTTCTCCAATACCCCACGAAAGGTTCTGAATCGCAATAGCCAGGGAGAACTCCACCCTCATCCAGCCGAAATCCTCTTGAATGGGAATCTGGAAGACCCCAAAACTGGCACGGATCGCAAAACCGACAAGCAGGATCAGACAGCCTGCAAACAGGATAGGATTGAAGAGGGAGTAGGCTTTATTTGCTTTGCTCATCCTCCTAATGGATCGAATGCTGGTTCCCCCTCTTTCTTCATTTTTACCATTTGAGAATGCCTGAAATCATCCATGGGCTTTCAGAGAAACGCAACGTTCTGCTTCGCGCAGGGCATAAATTCCACAACTGATGATTAACAAGGCTGCAAACAGCATCTCCCAGTGGAGGGTTTCATGGAAGAATATAAATCCGAAAAACGCACCTGAAACAATGCTCAGGTAGGCTAGAGGAGCAATACGTCCGGCACGTTCCCCATGAAAAGCATGGGTGATGAGAAAAATCGAAAATCCATCCACCAGTGCCACCCCATAAAAGAGAAAAGGCTGATCCAGAGGAAGTTCTCCATTTCCTACTGTTAAAAATGCCACCAATGCCAGAATTGCAGCAATGATTTCAGTGTAAAAGGCCCAGGTCAGTGAACTGTCTTTCGGGTGGTAGCGCACAATGATGCTCTGACCGGCAAGTGCAAATGCCACTGCCAAAGGAAACAGAAACATGATTCCTCCATCAAGTTTTGGATCAAAGGCAATCACGATTCCACCCATCGAGAGTCCCACGGCCAACCATACCTTCCACCCAATGGCTTCTTTGAGGATCAAGGCCGCAAGGATCAAGGTGATGACTGGGTAGAGATTCACCAAGGTCTGAAACAGGCCAAGGTTCAGGTATTTGAGGCCATAAATGCCACAGACGATCCCGGTAAATCCAAGCATTCCCCGGAAAATATGAATCATCCACTTTGAGATGATGAAGCCTTGTTTGCCCTGAAGAAGGTACAGGGCGATTCCCATCATCATTGCCGAATTCAAAAGAAGGGGAAAAATGATACTCCAAAAATCATGAGTGAGAAGAAGTTGTTTGATTCCTGCTGCCGAGAGGGAAAGGCCGATAAATCCACAAATTGCACAAAGGACAAAATGATTGAACATCAACGGTTAACGAAGTTGTAATTTGAAGAAATGAGCTGAGGTGTCCTTCAGCTTCAGAGGATGTTATGTATTAGAAGATTTTTCCCATACAATTGGAAATTCTTCAGCATCCATGGGATCCCCATGATTCAACCTTTTTTCCAGTCCTGGAAAAGGTGGGGAGGTGACACCGGAACGAACAGCGTAGGTGGCGTCATCCCCGAGCCATCGTGCTGCAAAACCTCTGCGTCTGTGTTTTTTGGATATGTTTGGAGGTGCTCCGTGAACGGTGAGGAAATGAAAGGCAATGGCATCCCCGGGTTCAATTTCCCAGCTTCTGATGTCGTAGTCCTCCCTTTTGGCTTCAATGTCAGGAATACTGGCGAGTGAAGTATCTTCACGATCGTATTCCACTCCTATGAACTTTGTGGGTGTATACCACTGACCCCATTGATGGGAGCCTAAAATGAATTCCGGACAGGTTTCTTTGGGCACCGGATCCAGAGGAATCCAAAAACTGCAACCTTGCTTTCCATTGACGCAATAATAGGGCTGGTCATGATGCCAGGGTGTAGGTTTATCAGTGCCAGGTTCCTTCACCAATACATGCTCATGGAATAGTCGTACTTCTTTTGAGTCCATTAATTGCCCTGCCATCGAAGCGCAAGGAGATTTGAAAAGAAAATTTCTGTACTCCTGGATCCTGCTCCAGTTGCAATAATCTCCAAAAAAATATCCGTCTTCATCATCTCCGGTGTAAACCTTGGCAAATTCACCCGGATTTTCTAGATTGGCGTCCACTCCTCTTCGAAGTTCGTCAATCCATTCCTGGAGAATTCCCTTCATCAACAACACTCCTGAGCGGTGGTATTCCTCGATCTGATTTTGATCTAACATGTATTCTTTTTTTTTGAAATCAAAACATCTTATATCATATGCCATGTTGACCGATCAAGCCTATTACCAGAAAAGCTAACGAACATTCATCTAAAGCTAACAATTAGATCACATTTCTTAGATATTATCTGAAATATCAATCATCTGGGATAAAAAATAGGTCTGGATATTTAATTTTCTCGTAGTCATTATTTTATGAAGGCACAAATCTATAATCTTTAACCAAGCATGTTATGAAAAAGTTTGTTTTTATCACCCTCTTTACTGTTTTTTGTTTCATCTTTCAGTCATTGCATGCG
>Ga0066827_10000768_pt1 | contig 14868 bp, 26 predicted proteins | sample ETNtaG_34_FD_65609 | JGI IMG/M metagenome (GOLD analysis project Ga0066827, IMG submission 65609) | Marine microbial and viral communities from oxygen minimum zone, Eastern Pacific Ocean - ETNP201306SV51 | ecosystem: Environmental > Aquatic > Marine > Oceanic | place: Pacific Ocean: Eastern... | reverse complement strand
CTTTCTTTTTAGCCTTCTTATCGTACTTATCTCTGCGCTCCTTTTTAGCGTCGATGTAGTTCTGCTCCATCCTCTACCTCCTTTCCTTCGCTAGAAACTCCATCAGCCTGTTCTCGTACCAAGCAGCCTTCTGGAGATCCTCTATGCCGTTCTTGTATCTGAACCTCCAACGGTACTTCAAGCTGTTTCCTCGTAAGTAACCGATATACTCTTCGCCTGTTAACATAGCCTCTATCCCGTCGATGCATTCTATGTCCCCCTTGTTATAGTGCGGTGGATTGTTCACATTATCAGGCTTGTAGGGAGCTACCGAATTCCACTCCTCTGGGGTTACATCGTTAAGTTTCTTTTTAGTCTTTTGTTTCATTGTCTATCCACTCCTTTGGTATGCTTTCAGTACTGAACCATCTAAATCCGTTGGCGCTTGCCCATTCTCCATGTGATCTTTTTGTCCCGTCCTTCCTTCTTTTTGCTTGTGGCATAGGCGCTGAAGGTTTTAAGAATAAGAACACCAGTTCAGTGTCCTCCTTAAGAACCTTCTTAATCCAGATATATTTACTGTACTCTGCGTAATCCCAGAAACGTCCTTTGGATTCTAATAGGATTTTCCTACCTTCCAGGTTCCTGACAAAATCAGGCTCATAAGTATGTTCTACAATGTAGGGGACTTTATTGGTGTGATGTTCCCAATCTTTAAGTATACCAGAATGTAGGACATATTCCCAGTTAGAGTCGTATCCTTTGACAAGATTTTCTTCGATAGGGCGGGGGATTCTTGGTACACGTTTACCTCTTTTAACCTTCAATGCACGGTTCTTCCCATTGAGATTTCCTGATCTAAAACGTTTTTCAAAATTATAAGCGTTTCTACTGGTAACAGGGCCAACCCCTCCTCCCGCAATAAATCTGCTAAACCACAGATGATATATTCAACTGGCATATCAACGTCCATTAAAATTCTCCCAAGTTATTGTATTAATATCAACGCCTTTAGATACTAAAGACTTTAATTCTTTTTTGATGTTCCTTTTAGAAAAGGTAGTAAGGCGTATACCTGTGTCTTTATCATAGTAATTCTGATCAGGCATTAAAGAACTTATGTTATCCATATTAATTCCTTTAGCTTCTTCTGGAGATACCAAAGTCTTGAGCCAGCCAACGAGTATTTCATCGACCCTCCTATTTATTTTACGCATCTTCTTTTCGTTCATTATAATACCTGAGCTACTTTAGGCATCGAGGCTACTTCGGTCAAATATACAAGGCCTCTCGCGTATTTAAATGTCTTCAGACCTTCTCCATCATTAGAATCTTTATGGCATTCAAACTTATAATTACAGAATGAGCAGCCTTTAGGTAGCTTCATGTTCCCACTTTTGCCCTCCGGTACTGGATTATAGCACAGCCCAGGAGGACTTAACATATCTAAGAATTTCTTAAGCTTATCTATCTTTGAAACCACATTAGGTTTGTCGAGGTCTTCGGGCTGGTAGAAACAAAGTTCTCCTGATTCTTTAGAGATAACAAGGAAGCCCCCATTAGAAGTACCTTCAGCCTCTTCGTAAGCAGCAAGCTGTGCTAAGTACCCGAAAGGATCATCTTCTCTTAGAGATCCGTTTTGAAACTTATTGAACCCGAACCTAGAAGCTGTCTTAACGTCTACGATTTCGCCGCCGATCTTACAATCTATACGGCCTTTGATACCATTAACGGTAGCTTCCTTTTGTTCATCAGTGACTTCATGGCCTGACAAACGTACAAGCATCAGGACAATTGATTCTAAGATGTGTCCGTATAAAAATCTTATCTGGTCTGAAGGTTTAAAATTACTGACATGTTTAGCTTTCTTCTCGAACCATAGCTGCCTAGCAGGTCTACCGATATTAGACATACGCATCGAGAATTCGGAGTTTCTTTCGGAGGGCCAGGCCCAGTGCTTTAAAGCCTCCTTAATGTCTTCTCCGACTTTATCAACATCCTCCTCAGTCAAAGATAGACTGCCTCCAGAATTCAAAGGTTCTAAACTTTCATAGATGTCTTCTACTAATGTGTCTAATGTCTTCATTCTTTATGCTCCAGTATTTTTAAAATAGTTCAAGCTGTGCTCCTTCCCCAAATAAATTATTTAATTCTTTAACTGTTGAGGCAGGTTCCATATAAAACCATTCTCCTTTACGCTCTCTTCCTTCGATAGTAAGCGTATCGTGTGCTTTTTTTTCAGCCTTTCTTCTATCAGAAACCGTATAATATTTTATTAAATTATAATCTCTATGGGGAGAACCTGTCTGGAATTGTTTTATTCTATCTTCGGCATCAACAGCCATTCCTACTTTAACCCATCCAGAAAACGAAGGGTTAAGCATCACATATACATGCCCACTTTTTACTTCAGCAAAAAGATTACTTACAGCTAATTTAATTTGTTCTAGTCCAGAAGGAATAAGCTCCATTACTGTAAAAGCTGCTTCCATACCACGCCTTTTGTAAATTGAATTATAAGGATGGTTAGGATTTCCTAGCCTGTATCTCCTACCGTTTAGGGTTACTCTAGCTTTATTTTCTAAATATCTTTTATAAGGGTAGTTAGTGTGTTTCATTTTAGCCTTCCTCGTTAAGTACAAACCTATCTAAAAAATCTTTTATACCTTTAGCCCTGTAATGTTTGATAGGGGGCCATCCTCTTGATTTAACAGCCCATCTTCCTGTAGTATAATAATACATATATTCTTTATTTCCATAGAATATCCACAACATGCTAGCGCCATCCTTTCTTTCATATTTAATTTCTTGTTCTTCTAAATAGTCTATAACATCTTCACGGGATTCATTTGTATCATGTCTGAATATCTCTTCTCCGTTTGAGTTTGTTCTGCTGTGGCTCCAATTATATTCTTCAGTGTGTTTCACTCCAATTATCTCCTATTCTGTATTCCCCGTCAAGAGGACAGTTAAGTTTAAGAACTTTACCAGCTTCAATTATAGACTCTACGCCCAGGTTACCCACGGTTTCTGCCAAGTCTTCTCTCACCTCAACTTGGAACTCATCATGCACATTAACTACAAAGTTAGCGTCCATTCCCTGTAGTTTATTATTAAATATTACTAAAGCCTTCTTCATTACTATGGCCCCAGCACCTTGAAGCAACATATTTAATGCAGAGTGTTCGCTCCTTATAAACAACTTACGACCATCTAAGGCTTTCAGGAATTTTGATTTTGCCGCTTTTCTAGTAACGCTATTCTTAAGAGTTCGGAGTGATGGGAGATTATCGAGAAATGATTGTTTAAGTTCACTTCCAACGCTTCTACCTCCTCCAGCCACGCTTCCAAGCTTTTCATCTCCTGCCCCGTATAAGAACGCATAAATGAAAGTTTTCGCCTGATCTCTTGATTCAAGTCCTGCAAGCTGTTGATTAGTGGTGTGTATGTCTCCGTTAATGATTTCATCTATATAGTCCTTATCGTTCATGTAATGAGCAAGCATTCGTAGCTCAAGGCCACTAGCGTCGATGCCTACCAGTTTATACCCTTTTGGTACTGTCCAACAACTCCTAAAGATTCTACCAAATTCCTTAGGTGGCCTGGGTATGTTTGCCATGTTAGGTTTACTGTGCGTCATACGGCCCGTCACCGTCCCATTAGGATTTACCCAACCATGCACCCTTCCTGTGTCAGTGTCTAAGACTTTGAACCAACCTAGTATATCTGTTATACGACTCTCTAGCTTTAAGTATCTAGAGATTTTCAAGGCAACTGGGATTCCTGTTACCATCCTTAGATTACCCTCATCAACACGCGGTTGTCCCGTTGGCGTAAACTTCTTAGGTTCCCAACCCAAGCCTATAAGTTTAGCGGCTACCTGTTGTCGTGAAGATATGTTGAACTCTACAGGCTCAGTGACATCTAGAGTGGCCCCAGGCCTTCTTGAAAAAAATTCGAGCTGTTCCTCTGTTAATTTGACTCTTGAGGTAACCCTATCTTGAGGATCTTTTGCCTTTGAAATCCTTGTTCCCATTGTAGAGAGGCCACCATCGCTTTTTAAATATATTGGTTTTAACGTATACGAAACAGTCTCTTGTCCTAGTTCAGCGTGTATCTCATCATACAAAGAATTGCTTGCACTCGACAGTTTCTCTAGTAAATCAGACGCTTTAACTTGGTCTAGCATAAACCCATACTTTATTTGGGCATCAATAATGACAGCAGTTTCGTGCTCTAAATTTACAGAATCTATTTTAAAGCCTCTGCTTTCTCCCTTCAACGCCCGATATACTTTAGAGTTTACTAATACATCTTGTGCACAATACTTTAGCATCTCATCAGAATATTTAAAGTAATCATCGAACTCCATTTTATGGTAGCCAAGTCTATAGCCCCAACCCTCTAAGCCATGACCGCCCTCCCTTGTAGGTTTAAATAATCTTGAAAGCACCAGAGTATCGACAATATGTTTGTCAGTAAGATCTAGACCTTTTAACTTTTTAATAATAGGAATATCAAAGTTTAAGATGTTATGACCTATTAGTTTATCAGCAGACTTCAAAGTCTCCAAGCCTTCATCAAGCTCCAAAGGCCCAAAGGCTTTGTGTTCTTGGGTATCCACATTAAACGTAGACATACACCATATCTTCGTTGGTGTGAGGCCGTCCGTTTCTATATCAAATACTAGCGCAGTCATATTAGAGGCTCCAGTTCATCATCAACATCATCGATGTCTATCTCTTTTAAACGCCCGGTTTTCTTATTGTAAAGCAGATGCGAAGCCATGCCAACATCTCCAGTATACCTAGACTTCAAGACTCGCATGTGTGTTGTGTTGGCCTCCTCATCATCATCGGCTTGTTGGTTACGCTCTAAAGCAATAACGCAGTCGCTGATTTGTGCGATAGCTTGTGAGCCTCTAAGGTGTGACAGACTAACTTCGATACCGTTTTCATGGCCTCTGTTACCATCCACCCGTCTTAAGTGCGACACCAGTATCAAACCTGCTCCTGTCTCCTCAACTAAAGTTCTTAAAGATTTCATAATGTAATCAATGGTTGATACTTCGTTGTTGTCTTTAAGTCCTGCGGAGTAAGCAAGCATGTGGAGGTGATCTACGACTACCCATCTACAGCCCTGGCCTATTATTAGATACTTTAATTTATTTAGTATTTCATCGAAGTCAGTAGCTCCGAAGTGTGCATGAATCCAGACACGATTAGCATAGGTGTCCCCTATAAATTTCGTAGATAACGCAGCGTATTCTGCGTCACCAAAGGCTTCACGCTCCTCATCAATATATAAACGAGCGTTAGCTTCGATGGATAATATACCGTCTGCTGTCCTGATCCAGTCCTCCTCTAAAGCTATGATGCCTACGTTATCTTTGGTGTTCGTTATTAGCCAGTGTTCTAGTTCCCGTGTGATACTTGACTTACCCAGCCCCGTACCTCCTGTGACAGTTACGAGTTCCCCCTGTCGCATACCATAGAGTTTCTTATTAAGACCAGCCCAAGGATAGGGAACACACTCTTTGATCTCTCTATTAATTAGATCATCGAGCTTCTCTGATAGGTTAAGCACTCCTGCTGGCGTATAGACTTTAGCACTCCACCAAGCGTTTTGATAGGCCTTGTGTTGTGCTTGCCTTAACATATCGTTAGCGTCTTTGAAGTCGCTAGGAAGTGTCGCTATCTTTGCTTTTCCAGGCGTTAATAATTTAGCTACGGCTCTTGCAGCATCTCGTCCGGGTTTGTCGTTATCAAAGTTTATGACTATGTTATCAAACTTCTCTAAGAATTCTATAGAGTCTTTGAAATCTTTGACGGCTCCAGCCGCCCCGTTCTTAACAGATACTACGGGCCACTTGCTGCCCATCAATTCAAACGCAGACATAGCATCACACTCACCTTCTGTAACTGTAATGTATTTACCGCCATCAGCAAACAGTTGTTCGCCAAAGAGGCCAGAGCCTTTAGAGGTTCCTCGCCATGAGAAAGCTTTATTAAGTTCTCTTATTTTATAGCCAGCTATCTCATTCGCTATGTAATAAGGGTATGAATGTCGGACAACATCTCCGGTAGTATTTATAAAGGCTTTGACACCATATTTCTTTGCTGTCTCTAAAGATATGCTGCGGTCTGTGAGCGGCAAGAAGTCGCCGCCTGAAGTATTTTTCTTATTGTTCTTGTGTTCTTTAAAGTCTACTACTTCCCCTTGTTGTGAAAATGCCTCCTTATAATTGGGGTATCTATAACGACAACTAAAGCACCATGCTGATCCATCCTCGTTGATTGCTACTGGGTCACTTCCTCCGCACTCTAGGCACGGTTGATTGTATTTAACAAATGACATGTTAATTCCTTTATTTAAACGATTGCATTTAAGGACAACAAAAGGGGCCTCCTTAAAGACCCCCTTTGAAGTTTACTACTTATCTTCTTTTGCTGCCGAGTCCTCCTCCTCCTCCTCCTCTTCAGTTTCCCCTTTAACAATAGCATCATCAGTGACTGCACCTTGAATAACTTCATGAAATTTAGAAGCCGCCGCCCTCAACACAGCAATACGTCTAGCTAGGGATTGTATCTCTGCCTCAACCTCAACTAGATATGCAAAGGATACTTGTGCTTCTTCATTTAGAAGATCGACATCATACAAAGAGTCTTCCGTTTTATAAGTCCGTTGAGCACTCATAATTCATCAATCTCCTCGTCATCATCAAAGGCTTCAAACTCATCAGCTATAGGCTGATATTCTACAAGGTCAATAACTTGCATCTTGCAAAAATCTAGTGACTTACCTGTCCGACCGTTGTGTTCCCAAGGATAAGCTGTGTATTGAACCCGGACTCTAGAGCCGTTCCCCACTACAACATCCATAGGGTTTTTCTGTCTGTCTAAGAGATCAGGCGCTCTTCTAATCAAGCCATTTGGGCCATCAACTTTGCGCTTAATAACCAAGGCGGGGCCTTCTTCCATTTGTTTAATATTAAACCCCTGGCTTTTAAACGACTCAGCCACTTCGGGATCGACTACTAAATTAACAGTATAGGCGGGTTCAAAATATGTGTTAGGCACTTTAACAGCCGCCCAATACGCAATTCCTTCTACTACTGGCATAAACATTACTCCTCTAATTAATTATTGAATGTGTACTCTAAACGATAGAGTATTGGATGTCAACTATTTTTTCTATATGTCTATCTCCTGTATGTTATCAGTTAAAAAGTCAGGGAATGCTCGTATAATATCCTCTTCAGAGCATTGTAATTTACCTATTGTATCCATCAAACGTTCAGATAAATAAATACAAAAAGCCTCTTTTACGGCAGAGTCTGGCAATGGCGTACCTAAAAGCATCGCAAACATTCTAGCCCAAGCATCATCGAAGGCTATGTGAAAGTCTGCTATACCATCATTAACGCTATGCTGGCTCACTTGCTTCCTCCTCTTCTTTATTGTCTATCAGATCGGCAGAAAGAATAACATCTTCACCAAAGCAATAAAGATAAACACAGTTACCCTCTTCGTTCTCTGCGATTAAGTCGTAGCCGCCATCACTTTTTTTTATCTTGACGGTTCGTGTGTCGTACATATAGATTGTTGAACCCATCGAGTAGCTCATTGTCCACCTCTCCTTTAGTTTTTAAATTAGATTCTTTGCCGCACCAGTTACATGGTTCACCACTGCCTACAGATAAATAAGTTCTCTCCGCTGGGCAGTAGTGCTTCCACATGTCAGTATTCACAGTATAAATACTATCCTTATTAGTATTAAAACAATAATGGCAATTCCTGCTATTAGAATCAGCTCCCTGATAGGCGATTTTACTTTGTCATTAAAGATATCAACCAAGTCTACCACAACTGAAGATACTTCTGCAACAGTAGCATCCCACACCTTCTTAATTATATTTAATAGCTCCATCATTTACTAAGCCTCTTCTTTCGCTTGAGTTTTAAAGTCGCTACCTCCGCTCTAGGCACATAGCGATATGCCTCGCTGCTCCACTCCAGCGATAGAAGCTCTATTAAACTATACTTTAAGCTTTCTATCTTACCAACATCACTGAGCCAAATGTCTTGCGCTTCAAGCATGGTTGACAGCACTCTATCTATTCCGTTGGCCTTCTCAATTAGATCATTATATTCTAATTCCGAAAGCTCAATTACTTTCTTACCGTTTAAGTTTTTAATTTCCATTTGAAACCTTCTCCTCGTTCATGTGTCATTCTCCTAAGATTGACATTTAAGTTATGCCACCAGGGGGGGGAGCTGATTTAACGACCAGCTCCTATCCAGGTTCCCCCTGATGACAATTACACTATACCAAACGCTCTTCTAACTCTTCGTCAGATAAATCTTGGATTGCTGTTGTCCAACGCCCCGCTTCTACAAGGGACTTGAACTCCGACGGCGGCATTATATATTCCAGCACAAGCTGAAAGCCTTTAACAAGGCTCGCTTCACTTTCCTTTTCTTCCGCCTCTTTATGGAACCCCTTTTCATATAGAAAAATTACATCTAAGAGTCCAAAATAAGTTTCTTGGACAAACTGCAATCCAATGTTCTCTGCTGTATCAGTATCTATTTCTGCTAACATTTTTAACGCTCCTTTTTATATTTAAAATACCCAGACTTAAAGGCCTTTTTACGATCTTTAAATGTCCTGGCTTTGTTAAACCTCCTCGCATATTTTGCTACTGGGTTCCTCCTTTTTGCTTTGTGTTTATTCATTATTGGGCTTCCTTTCAAAGTTAATGTACCATCTTCATTGTCAATTACATCTAAAGAATCCTACTCCTCAACATCTAAGAAGGTCATATACTCTTCGGTTAAATACATTGAAGTATTAGAAAAGTATCGTAACGTCCAATGTCCTGTGGCTACATCACAATAACTATTAATGACTAATGTGTTTTTCATTAGTGGTCTGTTCAACCCCGCATAGTGGGCAGTACAGCACAAGTGCTAGTGAAGGATTCCAACCATTTTCAAATGATGCAAGACTCCACCAACATTTGCACTGGTCACAAGTAAAATGCCAAATGATTTCCTTGTAAACTCTACCGTTCATTAAATTTTAAGCAGCTAATCTGAAGTTGTTTAGCACCGTAGCCCTAACAATCTCGCCACGCTTATGAGATATTGAAGCTATGTTGGGTACGCTCTTTTTAGTTGCGGCTGAAGCATGAGTTGACCAATCAGTTAAGGTGTTGTAGACAGCCCACTCGTTGTATCCTAAAGCACCTCTATAATGTGAAGTCCAACGATCCCAAAGGTATGCTAAAGATTTATTAGAAGCTATCTTAGGCTCTAATAATAATCCAGGTACACCAATGTAAGGCTCTTCCTTAACATGCTCAAATACTTTTGTTGCGTTAGCAGCTTCAGCAAATATTAAGAAGGCCTGGAAGTCCGTTGTAGCTTGCGTTGCCCAATAGTGCCAGATATCTACTTCAGCTTTGAAAGTATTTAAAGCCTGTCCCATTACTCTGGAAGCATGATCAATGTCGAGCTTCTTAGTATGCCGTGATTTATAAAGCATCGCAGCATCAGATGTAAACACCTGTCCATTAAAGCAAGCATATTGATTAGCACCTACTGAACATATGAAAGGCCAGACACCGTTTAAAGATGACAAATTTAAGATTGTTAACTCAGCATGATCATTACCCGGAGTTCTTAAAGACTCTGCCGGTAACCGATGAGTTACAAAACACATAGCTCCGTTATGAGACACCTTAATATCTTCAACAAGACCTGTGATATTTAGATCAGACCGTTCAATACAAGCACGTTGATTATCAATCATTCGCTTATAAGATAAATCATAGAGGTCTGAATACCTTGAGCCGTGTACACCTAATTCAGCTCCAGTGTCAGTCCTATAGATGACATGCTTTGAAGAATTGACATAGCCTTCCCCATCAACGGCTGAAGGAAATCCCTGATTTTCAAAACGGTCGTCAGGTCTATAGACCAAAGGTGCTTGACCCAGTTCAAAATCAGCAGGGCCATATCCTTCATCTCTAAAGGCTACAGAATTTTCAAACATATCTACTACGTTACCACTATCTAAGTTACTCATAATATTAATTCCTGTTCTTTAATTTTAATTGTGTATCCCAGTTCTATTATAGCATTCATTACAGGTACTAGTAATGTTTTTGTTCCTGCAATTCTAGCAAATAGATTTGCTTTATCACATGCTGGGTAAAAAAGATCGTTACCATATTTATTTTTTATTTCTATCAATATCTCCATACACTATCCTTTCGTTTAGTTTTTAATATTATGTGGCGTAGTGCCACGGTTCACCATCTTGCCATATCCGAAACCGCCTGTCAAGCAAGCCGTCCAAGCAGATTAGGAGTAGCAAAGAAGTTATAGGGGGTCATCATATCTAAACCCCTCTGAATTTTATTAGATCCCTTTCGCACTAGAGTGCCAATAGCGCCATCAGGATCTAGGAATCTTAAGTCATGTCTGTCCATACTTATAGGACTGTGAACGACACCATCAATTACTAAGTGGAGAGGCCTTTTGAATTCTCCTTTAGTTTCTTTAGTATTCAAAGCGATGGCAGTATTAACACCAGACTTAACAGCTTCCTTTATAAAATTAATAGACTTGGTATTATTAAAGGACGCTGAATATGTTAGATGATAGTTAGGTATCTTATTCTTAAGGATTCTCTTAAGGACTTTAGAGTAATCATAGAACTGAATGTTCGGCAGAGATTCTATAAGATCAGACCAGTCCTCATCTGAAGTCCCGTTTAAACGAATACAATAATCATCACGTTCACCCTTAAGAATCTCTTGGCGAAGGCGTCCTTTAAAACCCCCAGGATCTTTAAGGTATTGTATGGTGCGTCGGGTCATTGCCAACTGCGATTGCGACATACCTAAACGTCCCGATCCTCTTAAGCAGGGGCCGTCACAACCAGCAACGACAGCCATAGGGCATAAAGTTTTCTTAGCAACGAATGTCGAGGGTTGCAAATAGAGTATTCCTGTGGTAAACTTATGCTCTTTAAAGCCTTTAAGGATCTTTGTAGAATTATTAAAACCTAATAGGTTTATAGAATCATTAAGAAAATAATCTCTATTATCTTTAAAGATCTCTAAAGAATCTTTAGTGATTAAGTGTTCCATGTTAAACTACCTCTTTAGTAAGGTGATTTAAAGTTGGGGCCACCGGACTGGTGCATCCCATGACCAAGCCATATAATATTCCGCTAACTCTTCCCAATTAATCTCAGACCAATCCATAAAATCCTTAACAACCGCGTTAAGATGATCCGTTTCAGACTCCATGTAATTGTAAAACATGTCCTCAAGCATATTGGCATTGATTTCCTCACCGTCTTCAAGAGCGGATCTGATGCCCTCGCCAAAATGAAGATTTACTAACCAAGTGTTGCGGGTTGTCCATCCGTTGTGATCTTGCATCTTTGTTTCCTCCATAGTCTAGTTGAATTTCCTTATGAGTGAAATTATTTATTCCATGTTCTTTGTCGGTCTATCCCACACAACAGGTGGGGGGTAACGTCATCATCATCATCATCACCGCCAATGAATTTACTCCAAGAGTCCGAAGTTATACCTGTTTTTATAAACTCTCTTTCACCAGCCGTTAAATTAGAGAAAGCGTTTTGTATCATCTCACCATCTATCCATGAGTCTATCTGTTCTCTGGTGATGTCGAACGACATGGTGTTAATTTCCCCTGTGAATGGATCAGTTTTAGTTATCTTAATCATTGTGTTGTTGCCCTCCTTGGGTTGGTTGGAATTTATAGGGGTGGGGAGCTTTTCATCTCCCCGTGGGCTTTTAGTAACCACCTCCTTTGACTTAAGTACGTGTCAAGGGCCGACGTTCGTTAGGTCTGGTCAAACATGTAATACTGTTTTCCTCAGAGTTTTAAAGCTCCTTATTAAACATTTAAAATTTCAGAGATCTCATTGAAACTATCCGTTGCCCATTGGTTAGCGATTGCATTTGCAATACCTTGGAAAGTTTCGCTGCGGATCTTAGCCCTATCCTTAGAGGGTGGCAGATAATGTAAACGCATCGCTTCCTTTCTAGGTAGAGCCTTATAAATATCAAAGACATTACAAGTTTCTTTAAGCAAGGGTAAACCACACAGCCATAAGCCAGTCTTCTTAGATTCGGGGTGACCAAATTGATAGGGTTGAATATACTGATCAGGCTTAAGAGGCAGGACACCGACAGGGTTTTCAAAGGCAACCTTCGGAGCATAATACTGTGCAAAATCAAAGAGTTCCAAGGTATCTTTAATAGCCTGGATTCTTAAAGGATGTTTCTTTTTACCTCTAGCGTATGTTGAATTACCTGAGACTGCTAAAGCTGTACAGGGTGGATGCATAATAATTAAATCCCAATCAAAACCAGTGGCCTTAATAGCATCTCTTACATCACAAGTAAAATGATAACGACTATTATCATCAGCGTCTACTAAGTCATTAGAGTAGGCATCGAAACCTCTAACTCTACAGGCCTCCCGTATCTTACCACTACGTTCATGGGTGATTAATATCTTAAAGTCTTTCCGCTTTAAAGTAAAACTATCCATCTTTAATACTCCCATTTTTTGCGGTCATAAAGATACACTCTGAGGTGAGTGCTATCAGGTATCGGTTGACTATAAGTGAAGTGTCTCCAGTTACGTCCAGCTTTAAGGTGCTGCCCTCTAACTACTAATCTATAGCGATCTCTATTAAGATACTTCTTAATAATGCGGAGCTCCTCTAAGCCTTCTGGATTATTAGGTATCTCTGACATGACATACTTGGGAGGTGGGTTGTGATAACTAAACATGCTTGTTTTACCGTTAATGGTTAATTCTGTTTCGTTACTGTTAATTGGTCTAAGTTTTAACATTTTTCTCACCTTAGTTGTTGGTTAATAGAACATTTCGGATTCATTAATAGAACATTTCGGATTCATAGAAAGATTCGGGGATGAAGTCATCATTTCGAGCCAGAAAAATAGACTCGCCGGATTCCTGCAACCACTCGACGCGCTCTTTTATGTCTATATCATTCCAGTAGCGGTACATTTCATCCCATTGCCGCTGAGAATAGTCTTCATCTGAGTAAACCGGATAATCAGATAATGCCGATTCAATTTCCTGCGCTCGTTCAATGATTTGTTTTGGGGCATCTTGACGGATGATAATTGTCTCAACCCATCCACATGCCCAATGTCCAGCCCTAAAATCATAAACGTATGGTTCGCTATCATCATCGCGCAATCTATCGAACGGTTCTGCTAGATCTGACAACTCTTTTAGGATCAATTCGTAATTAGAATTTTCCATAATCGAACTATCGCGAGTTCGACCATAGAGCGTGTAATCACCAACCGGATTATGTCCGGCATAGGAGTCTGGTGTTTCCCACTTGTTTAGTTCACTCATACTAATTTCCTCATTATTGGTTATCGAAGATTACTTCAAATTAAAAGGTAGATCCGATGCTATCGTTTCTGTTAACTCTGATACTCTTTTTCGCAGCGAAATCGGCATTTAATGCTGCATCGAACGAGTCAAACTTTGCCGATATTTCGAGGAACACCATTTTCATAGCTTCCGAATATGGAAATAGCTGGCTAATTTCTGACACTGTCATGTCATTAAGTTTATCGCTGTCGAGAATTAGCGCAGCAGTAACAAATGATTCTGGCATTTCAGCATTGTATGACGACATACCGGATTTCTGGATTGAGCTTTCTTTTGAAAATCTTATTCGCTGGTACATAATATATTTAACTCCAAGATTATTAAAAGGCGAACAGTTTAAAGACATGTTCAGGTCTTGTGGCACAGGAGTTACTATTTTAATTAACCGAAACGATTCTATTATCTCGCATAACTACATTAGCGAAGAACTCACGGCCCATACCTGTTAAGTGTGGACGGTTAGCACCTGTAATAGACCCTGTTGCTTTATATTCTGGGCCGAACATAGAAGTTTCCTCGTACTTAAGATACTCACCGACACAAGTCTTAAGTTCCTTTTTGCTTGGATATAAAAATAACATCATAGCTATATTACTCCTATTAAAAGTTAGAAAAATCCCGACGTGGGAAGAGACAGCTTGACAGACTCCCGAACCGCTGTCAACCCCCTGATTTTCCTAGTATTACTAGGGAAGGCCTTGTCAATATAGAACCTCCTTTCATATAAGATTGAAGCCAGGAATATATATTGGGGCATTTTCTAACTTAGTTATGTGCCGCTGAGTACGTTTAAGATGTGCTTGGTCTTCCTGTTATAAGTCACCATACCTGGCAATATATATTGACGAGGCCTTTTGGGTGTTGGAGAATCTATAAGGGGAGCGATTGAGGAGCGATTGAGGGGATCTAAAGGGGAGCGATTGAGGAGCGATTGAGGGGATCTAAAGGGGAGCGATTGAGGAGCGATTGAGGGGATCTAAAGGGGAGCGATTGAGGGGGCGGTGCTACCCTAGCAGATAGGCTATCAGGCGCAATCTGAAGGCCGCTAAGGGGTTTTTTGGGCTAGGGTATGGCTACCTAAAGGGTGCGGGTGGAAAACGTCTCGAACGATTCGAGATTGCGTATGGCGGGATCGTCAATTAATTTAGGGCAAAAAAAAGGCCTACACTTGGCAGGCCTTTAGAGTTATAGCGGGGTTTTAGAAATCGTTTCGAAGGCCGACTGTCTGACTAGCAAATGCATTCATAGCATCGGCAAAGCTATCAAATGAATCTACCCACACTATGAAACGTCTGTTATTGGAATCGTCCATTTTTGACATGGCGTTATGCAAGTTGTCCATCGCATAGGCTAGGTCATATAGACGGGTATCGGTTATCCCGATTGTTTTAAATATTTC
>Ga0066827_10000761_pt1 | contig 14923 bp, 13 predicted proteins | sample ETNtaG_34_FD_65609 | JGI IMG/M metagenome (GOLD analysis project Ga0066827, IMG submission 65609) | Marine microbial and viral communities from oxygen minimum zone, Eastern Pacific Ocean - ETNP201306SV51 | ecosystem: Environmental > Aquatic > Marine > Oceanic | place: Pacific Ocean: Eastern... | reverse complement strand
TCCAACTCCAGGTTTCGCTTCTTCAGTATGACAAAACCGACAACTGTCCAGTGTGGCCGGGTTGGATGGTTCAGAAATTTTATCCAAAAATCCTTGGGCCTGATTCAAGGCTTTCTGCTCATCCCCCCCAATTGGGAGCATCACATCAAAGTGAATTTTAACCCCATTGTTGGAAGTAGCATAAGTATCGTAAACTTCGATTTCCATAATCCTTCCCTTCATTCGATTTTCAAGAAAATGCAGAATATATAGGAATTCCTCCTGAGGTCAAGAGGAGTTCTTCTTCTAAAATTGTCCTGGAAACTCCACGGATCTCCAGACTTTTATGATAGCACCTGAGATCATTTTTCGAGGATAAACTTCTTATACCACCCTTTTTACATGATAGACCCAACGGATCTCATGGGATTTTTGGTGATAGCGGTGGGGATTAATTCAGGAAGAACATCGCTCTGGAACCTTGAAACAAAGGGGGTGGGTGAGTGTGTTTTTAAGGAATTCCTCAAAGCTGAGACACTTGTCCTAGAATTTGTAAATCTAGCTCCGTGAACGTGAGATGGTCTTCTGCTGGCTGATGGGAGTGCCGTAAAGAGGGTTTTCACAGACTGTTTTCACGGTTTCAGCATACCAGCGCCTTCCTCGTTTGGAGAGGATCCGTCGACTGTTGAGCAGTTTGGCAATACGGTGGTAACTCATTTCCTCTTCGAGCCTTTTCTCACGGATCAGCCCGACCGTTTGCAGTTCCGGATCAGACGGCACCAGTTTCCGCCGTTGATAGATGTATCCAAAGGGAGCATGGCCGACGCGTTCCCCGATTTCACGTTTACGCGCAATCATCTCCCGGGTACGGTCCGGAATCGCCTTAGCTTCCCAACGCCCCATGATACGCATTGTATTGAAAGCCATTTTCCCTGATTTCTTGGAGGTATCGATGCCCTCTTCGAGCGAGACAAAACGGATACTGCTGGCCGCCAACAGTTCAAGCATTTGGTTGTAAAGACGGATGCTTCGTGTCAGTCGGTCGAGTCGGGCCACCACCAGGACAGAGACTTTGCCCTGTTCGATCTGACTGATCAGTTTGGCAAGCTTCGGCAGTTCCAAGGAAGAACTGGTTCCTTCCTTGTCACGATAGATTTTCTTGATTTCCAGCTTGGCTTCTTTCGCCCACTGATTGATTTTTTCCGTTTGTTGCTTGAAGCTCAACCCATCAGGTGTTCCGATGGAAGTATTGAGCCTGATGTATCCAAAAACCGGCATGGGAGTCTATTCCGGGGCTACCTTGAGAAACAGGAGTGAATTCCTGTGGATCGAAAAATGGATCAGGAAATGATGTTTCCTGGTTAACGAAAGATATGGACCGATTGTCTGAGGTTCCATATCATAATGAATATGGTTTTATGAAACAAAAAGATAGTCGTAAAACGCTGTTCAAGGGTCAAGTCCAATTCAAGAAGGAACAGGCCGTGAAAATCGTGTTAAATCAGGGTTTCAGCTTTGATACAATCAAATTATGATAGTATTTGAAAAATGGATTATCTCATGTCTGCCTCGGAAAACAGTTCCTAGCGGCCTGGCTTAAAAAATATTGATGAGCTAAAAGGAGGAGTATGGCTTTTTCCACAGAATTACGCTCAGATCTGGTGAACCTGCTTGGTTCTGAATGGGTCAAGGACGATCCAGTCACCCTTTACACCTACCGTTGTGACGGCCTGACACTCTACACCGCACCACCGATGGGGGTCGTGTATCCAGGAAACCGCGACGAATTGGTGGAAGTGGTAAAAAAACTCCACACCCTCAAGATCCCTTTCGTGCCCAGAGGAGCGGGAACCGGACTTTCCGGTGGTGCCGTGCCCCAACAGCAAAGCGTGATCATTGAAATGGCACGTTTCAAGGAAATCCACGACATAGACTGGATCAACCGAACCATCACCATTGGCCCCGGAGTGATCAACCTGAGGATTTCGGAAAAGGTTCAACCGGACGGGTATCACTACGTTCCGGATCCTTCCTCTCAAAAAGCCTGCACCATCGGAGGTAATGTTGCTGAAAATTCCGGAGGCCCGCACACCCTCAAATACGGAGTGACCGTAAACCATGTGCTCGGTCTGGAAATGGTCCTGCCTGACGGGGAAGTGGTGGAACTGGGCGGTAAGCATTTCCCCATCCTCGGCCCGGATATGCTCGCATTGGTAATCGGTTCGGAAGGTACCTTTGGCATTGTCACCAAAATCACCTGCAGGCTGACTCCAAATCCGGAAAAGGCGATCACCCTGCTTGGGATTTTCGATAGTGTCCACAAAGCATGTGAAGGAGTTTCTGCCATTGTTCGAAAGGGAATCATTCCCGCAGCCATGGAAATGATCGACAAGGTCACCATCTATGCCGTCGAACAGGCCTTGAAACCCGGCTTTCCCACTGATGCCGAAGCGGTGCTGATTATTGAAGTGGACGGACTCATAGAAGGTCTGGAAGAAGAAGCCCAAGCCTCTGAAGGATTGCTGCTCCAAGCTGGAGCGAGGGAGGTCAAGTGGGCTCGTGATGATGAGGAACGTGCCAGGATATGGCGTGCACGGAAGGAAGCCTTCGGCGCCATCGGTCAGATTTCTCCGAATTATTACGTCCAGGACGGTGTCATTCCACGCAGTTCCCTTCCTGAGGTTTTGGACAAGATCGCAGAAGTTGGTAAAAAGTTCAGCCTCACGGTGGCCAACGTCTTTCATGCCGGAGACGGCAACCTGCATCCGTTGATCCTATACCGTTACGACATTCCTGAAGAAGTGGAAAACGCTCATCATGCAGGCGAGGAAATCCTTTCCATCTGTGTTGAATACGGAGGATCCCTTTCCGGAGAACATGGAATCGGGATCGAAAAAGCATCCTGGATGGATTCGATTTACAACAGTGAAGATCTGGAAAATATGAAAAACATCCGTGAATTTTTCAATCCAGGCGAACTTTTGAATCCTGGCAAGATCTTTCCCCAACCCGGACGCTGTGCCGAAGTCAAACATCCCTCGGGAGTTCCTGATAGCACCGGGGAGCGTCCACGAATGGTGGCAGCCAAATCAGGAATTGCTGTATGACCCATACCGTGGCAGAAAATGCTGCACCAACGGTTTCCGAATTCGTTCCTCAAAGCGTGGAACAGGCCCGGGAGTGGGTACTGGAACGGATATCGTTGGAACAGTCGATCCGCATCCACGGAAACGGGACCTCAGGCCATAGCGATCCCATCTCCTTAGAGGAAGGCGGGTGTTTCCCCGTGAGCAGCCAGGATTTAAAAACCATTCATTTTTTCGACCCTGATGACCTGGTGGCAGGCATGCAGGCGGGGCAGACCGCTGCAGAAATGCAACAACTGCTGGCCCAGAAAAAGATGCAACTAATGGTCAACCCCTGGTATCCCGATTCCACCCTTGGAGGGATGGTCTCCGCCAACATCAGTGGACCGAACCGGATGAATATGGGAGGACTGCGAGACTCCCTGATCGGAATTGAATACATCAATGGTAGAGGAGAACTGGTCAAGGCTGGAGGCAAGGTGGTCAAAAACGTAACCGGTTATGACCTGACCCGGATGATGATCGGGCACCTTGGCGGCCTGGGGTTGATCACTTCGGTCAATTTCAAAATCCAGCCCTTTGTCATTGATCCCCATGCCCTTTTTCTGGAAACCGATTTACAAAACTGGCAAAAAGCTGTTGGCCTCCTTCAGTCCAGACGGATTCCTCTCGACTGGATACAGGCCGTCAGTGCCTCTGCAGAAGGCAACCGGATTCTGCTTGGTGCAGGGTTTTCGGGAAACCCGGAACGTCGAAGCAGGATCGCCAACGAACTGCAGGATGTTTTCGGAGAAAAAAGTTTCATGTTGGCCGATGGCGATGATTCCCCGGAATGGCCCTGCCTCCCTGGCAAAGAACGTTTCAACGGATTTCTTCCGGCCTACCTCGAACACTGGCAGATAAACCAGCCTGGGCTCCATCTTCAGGCCTCGCTTCCGACAGCGGACATTCTTGAACTATCTCTGGAAAGCCTGTCTGCATGGGATCCGAGAATGATCATACATCCTGTTGGAGGAGACCTGCATCTCTTCCTCGGCGAACAAGACGGAGATCGACAAAAGAAATTTATTCAGACTTTATTAAAATGTCTGCCCCGGCAGTCTTCCAACATGAGGCTGCTCCGTTCCGCCCCGGAAGTTGGATTTGAGCACTTGGGACATTTTGCAAAACCTCCGGGCTATTCTCTGAGCTGCAGACTCAAGCAGCATCTTGATCCCGAGGAGCTTTTTGATGCTCCCTACTACAGGATGTAGCACTCATCAAGAAGATTCATTGCCCCTGATTCAATGACTATGGAAGCATCGGCACCGGCCAAGGTGAATTCGGAATTGACGAATCAGTTTCGTGGAGCGAAATTCGATAACATCCTCAAATGCGTCCACTGCGGGCTTTGTCTGGACAACTGCCCCACCTACCGTGAACTGGCAGACGAGAAGGATTCCCCGAGAGGCAGACTCTACCTGATGCGCGGGCTCTGGGAAGGAGAGCTTGATCTGAACCCTGATGTGATCGCGCCTCTGGACCGCTGCCTTGACTGCCGGGCCTGTGAAAGTGTCTGTCCCTCCGGAGTGCCCTACGGGGAACTGCTTGAAAAAACACGAGGGATTCTGATGGACCACCGCAAGCAGTCCTTCAAGGAAAGGCTGGCCCGGGCCTTTTTATTGAAGGGTCTTTTCCGGTCCACATCCGCTCTCGCCACCACCAGTCAACTTTTACGCCTCTATACCTGGACAGGCATTCCAAAACTCATCACAGGTAGTTTCATCAGTCGTCTTCTGCCCAGAAAATTCGTCTTCAGCCAGCACCTGCTTCCAAATTTTTCAGGAAAATCCTTTAAGAAAAGACATGCCGACGTACTTCATGCCCCAACCAGGACAGAGACTCCAAAGGAACGCGTCGGATTGTTCAGCGGTTGCATCCTCGATGTTTCCGAAGCAGAAATCCACGAAGCAAGTTTGACCCTTCTCAGGGCAGCTCGGTATGAGGTCGTCGTTCCAGGGGATCAGGGATGCTGTGGTGCCCTGCATGTCCACAACGGTGAACGTAATACGGCTCGGGAACTAGCCGAAAAACATCGTAATGCCTTTGAACCACGCAAGCTGGACCGGATAGTCACGAACGCTGCTGGCTGCGGAGCCCAGCTCAAGGAATTGCATCACCTCTTTCCAGAAGCTCCTGAAAATGAAATCGGCAGGTGGAAGGAGCTTGAAAATAAAACCATCGACCTGCTTGAGTTGATCGCTTCGGAAACGAAAGTCCTGGACCAACTGAACTGGAGTTCCGAACCGGTGACCGTCATTTATGATGCCCCTTGTCACCTGATGCATGCCCAGGGAGTGGATGCAAATCCTAGAAGACTGATTGGCAGTCGTTCCGGAGTAAAACTCGTACCGCTTCCAGAATCCCATTGGTGCTGTGGTTCTGCAGGAATCTACAATCTGGTGCAACCCGAACTTGCAGGTTCGGTGCTCCAGCGCAAGATCGATTCGATCCATGAAACCATCAAAGCCCATCCTGAAACCCGAATCCTGCTGACAGCCAATCCGGGCTGTCTCTACCAGATCCGTGCCGGCATCAATCAGGCAGGGATTCCCCTGGAAGTGATGCATTCGGCAGTTTTTCTAGCAGGACGTCTGAAGACCTGATGGATTCCGCATCCCGCTTTCTGATTTCCCTCTTCGAGCAAGCAGTTAAAAGCGCTCAGCCCCGCTACTGCCTACCCGGTCACCTTCCTCCTCCGGCGAAAGGCCGCAACGTAGTGCTTGGGGCAGGAAAGGCTTCAGCGGAAATGGCCAAAGTCCTGGAAAACCATTGGCAGGGACCTCTGGAAGGACTGGTGGTTACCCGCTACGGCCACCGAGTAGCCTGTGAGACGATTGAAATTCTGGAAGCAGGACATCCCGTACCGGATGAATCCGGGGTCGATGCTTCCAGAAAGATGCTCGAACTGGCTCGAAGTCTGGGACCCGGTGATCAGGCCATCTGTCTCATCTCCGGAGGAGGTTCTGCATTGCTCACCCTCCCTGCAGAAGGACTGAGTCTGGAAGACAAGCAGTCCGTCACCAACTCCCTGCTTGGTTGTGGAGCAACAATCCACCAGATCAATGCTGTACGCAAACACCTATCCGCCATTAAGGGAGGCCGGCTGGCGGAGGCATGTGCTCCTGCTTCGATCCTCACCCTGGCGATTTCGGATGTGCCCCGTGACGATCCGGAAGTGATCGGATCGGGACCCAGCGTTCCAGATCCAAGCACCCTGGGGGACGCATTGAACGTTCTTCAGCATTTTGACATTCATGAACCCGAAAGTGTCATCAGGCATCTTCAGCAACCATCGAATGAAACACCCAAACCTGGAGGACCTTCCTGGGAACATTGCCGTTATCAGCTGATCGCAAAGCCCCAGCAGTCCCTGGATGCAGCCGCAGAGGCCGGGCGGAAAGCCGGGCTGAATGTGATCATCCTGGGTGACAGTCTTGAAGGCGAGGCACGGGAAACAGCGATTGTTCATGCCGGCATCGCCCGGCAGGTTCTCCGCCATCGTCAACCCCTCCTTCCTCCGGCGCTGATCCTTTCCGGAGGAGAAACCTCGGTCACTTTGAAAGGCACAGGCAAAGGTGGCCCCAACACCGAGTTCATCCTCTCCCTGCTCTGTGAACTGAGGGGCGAACCAGGCATACACGCGATCGCCTGTGATACCGACGGCATCGACGGTTCGGAAGACAATGCAGGAGCCTGGATCAGCCCCCAAAGCTTTACTCTCGCAGAATCACTGGACCTAGACCCTCAAGAGTTTCTGGTCCAAAACGACAGCCACGGCTTCTTCCAGAGGCTGGACTCCCTCGTCATCAGCGGTCCAACGCTCACCAATGTCAATGATTTTAGAGCCATCCTCGTCCAGGATCCGGATCAGCCTCCACGGTTCCAGGGTTGAGGTGATGGCCGAGAAAAGCTATAGGCAGGAAGGGTGATGTCTGCTTCTCTGCATTCCCTGATCGGATCACATCCGGCAGGCATCGATCAGGCCCGAAGACTCGTTCCTGAAGGAACACCGCTCCTGGATACCTGTATCATTTCCAATCCCGAGGGCACCCAACTCTTTCTGCAGCACCTGCGTCCCATTTTGGATGATGAAAGGCAGATGCTGGAAACCTTTGACGACTATCTTTTTGAACCCTTGAGTTCCCAAAATGCTATACAAATGAGTTGTGTTGAACGTGGATTATATTTCTCCATCCAAAGATCTTTGCAGAACTATTCAAGCCGTGCTCGAACCCTTCGCAAGGATCAGGGAAAAACCAGCCTCGGTGAGATCAGATGTCATGATCTTCCCTGATGGGAACCTAGGATCAGAGCACAATCGCCTTTTTGGAATCCGCATGGCCGCTGATCATTTCGGCTGCGGCCCTAAGTACTTCTTCCGGAATCGAATGCACTCCGTCGAAGGGGAGGAACTGGTGATCAAAACTGGATTGTAGGAAAAGGTTTCGCAATGCTTTGGCACCCTCGAAAGAGAGGATCGGATCCTGCCTGCCATGGCTTTGGAGGATTTTCAGCATTCCACGCTTTTGAGAAAGCTCACGCCAGACCGATTCACAGACGAGGGTCCCCGACATCACGATCAGTCCCCCAGGAGCTTGCATCATCCTCAATGCAACATCGGTGGTAACCATTGACCCCTGAGAAAATCCTCCCAGAATCATTCTATCTGCCATCAGTTCATGAAAATCCATCAACTGTTTCACCAGTTCACTGACCATCGCTGAAGCTTCGGGCATGCCCTCGGGGATATCTCGGCTGAGGTCTCTCGGTTTTCCACTTTCGATGGCTCTCTGCATTGCGAGGGTGTCGATCATCCACCAGGCTCGTCCCCCAGGCATGCCCATATCAGATAATGAAAGAGGGGCCTCGGGAAAAACAAAACGAACCGTCTCCCCAAGCCCGGGATTCTGCTGACAGATCCATTGACCCAGCGGCACCAAATCGTCCCCTGGGGCTCCAAACCCATGACAGAGGATGACGATCAACTCCGGTTTTTGATTCGCGTCAACAGGATCCAAAATGGTGCATTGGAGTCCTCCCAGGTCTTTCTGACTTTGTTTCATTTCGATGTTCTACAAAGAGTGAAGAATGAAAATCAAGATCGATTCCTATCAACCCAGTTGAACTAGGGTTTCCCCACGGATGGTTGCGGAAACAAGTCCCTGGTTGCCAAGTGTTCCAGGAATCAGGATCTTGTCCATGTCGATCTCAATGGAACCGCATTCAAAATTCATTCTACGGACTTTTTCCCGAATCGCTTCCCTGACATACTGCTCTGCTTCAACAAGAGCCAGATCGGGATCCTGGAAAGTCCTGACATGGTCCTGGTGATGAAGAATAAATCCTTTAGATTCTGGATTTGTGACTTCACTGGTCATGGAGATTTTGACAGTACCAGAAGCCGCCCCCACTGCATTGGCAACGGAAGCAAACTCTGGAATCACGGTTCTGGTGTTTAGTTTTCGGCCGACCTCAGGATAGATCGATTCGGCAGGGCCTCCTACGGCCACCAGGGTGATACTGGATTTCAACTGCACCTCGAGCTGGTTCAAACGCCCTTCTCCCTCCAGAAATGCCTGAACCCAGGCATCGTCTTGCGTCACAGTTTTTCCTGAAAGGGTTTCCAACATGATCCGGGAACTTTTCAACACCGTCTGATCCAGGATTTTCCTGGCATAGTTCTGAAGTTCCTGCTCCAGGTTTTGGTGATTTCCGGAAATCATTCCGTTCCAGCGTCCGCTGATGATCAGTGCCATCCTGGCTCCTTCAGAGGACCAGTGGTTTTGCAGACCCAGCACATGAGCGGCGTCGCTCATGGTCAGTCCTGACATCTGGATCGCTCCCATTTCAAAAAGCCGGAGGATCATGGCCCGGTACCTGGCCCTGCCGGAAAATCGGTGGTAGGGGGTCGGCGTGTCACCAATCATGTTCAGCAGTTCGGCTTCATCCCCAGTCAGCAGATCTTTCCATTTTTCCTGATCCTCGCTCTGGACCAGATAACGATGGGCCCCATGAAGACCTGTCCGCTCATTTGATTTGCCAATCAGTTCTTTCAGAAATATTGGGTAACGACTCGCCATCAGGGAGACCGGCATGACCCGCCGGGCAAGCATTTTTAATTCCTCTCCCTCCCCGGTTTGAACTTCACTGTCGCCACCGAGGGCATAGGACCGAACCCGGATGGATTTGATGGACGTTTCCCGTTCATGCATGATGGCGTGCCGGTTTTCAATGAGCGGCCATCCGCCCTCAACTACAGCCGTGTCGGTGGTCGTCCCCCCGATGTCGGAGATCACGAAATCCTTTAAACCGGTCAAACTGCAGGCTCCGATGACACTGGCCGCTGGCCCTGAGGCAACCGTTTCGATCGGACGGGTCATGGCGATTTCAGCGGGGTCGATCGAGCCGTCACCCTTGACCATCATCAACGGGACATCCAGCTCAAATTCCCCCATGGCACATTTAACGGCCTGAACGAGTTCCTCCATCAGGGGTTGAATTTTGGCATTCAGGGTGGCAGTGTAGGCACGTCTGGGAGAATTGAGATCGCTGGTCAGGCTGCTTGAAAGGCTGACTCTGGCCCGGGTGATGTTCTCTATCAACCTGCCTGCCTGAAGTTCATGCTCTGAATTTCTCACCGAGTAATTGGCTGCTACGGCAAAGTTTCGGCAGGATTTCATGGATGTTTCCAGAAACTGCTGAAGTTTTTCCAGGTCAAGCGAAGCCTTTTCCTTTCCATCGTAACGGTGTCCCCCCTCGATTCTTAAAACCCTTTCCCTGGAAACCAATTCATCAAGGTGTGACTTCTCCATCATGTCGTCGCTGAAACCAATCAGGACCACCCCGGGATCCGTACCTTTCTTTTCAACCAGAGCATTGGTTGCGAGGGTGGTTGATAGCGACACCATCCCGATTTCAGAAGACTGACAAGAAGCTTTCGGATGATTCAGCAATTCCCTCAACGCGGAGATAACCCCCTGTTCCAACTTGCCGTGGGAAGTGAGTGCTTTCACCGATTGCATCACCTGCTTTTTCCGCAGGTGATAAACCACGGCATCGGTGTAGGTCCCTCCGGTATCAATTCCAATCTTATAGGATTTCATATGAGGCCAAGGTGTTTCTTGAAAGGGAGCAGAGAAAGGAAAAAAAGGTCCGATGGGTTGAACTGGAAATCGTTAAGGTTCTTAAAAGAAAAAGTGTATCTTAGCACTTCACTAAATTCTCCTGGGAAGAGAATCCTAAGGTGGGTCCATTCAAGGGATTTTCCAGAAACATTAATTAAAGGAATGAGGCCCGATCACATGATCCAGGGAAAAATAATTGATTCGAAATCCACAATTCATCTGAACAATCATCCTAATAAGTGGGTTATGAGAATGAGCCACTGAAATGATCAACTCAGAACAGGATGACTCTCAATCGGAGTCATGCATCTGTTTCTCCCACAAGTGTCAAATGTTTGGGGAATTCTGCAGAGGACATCAATGTGCGGCATCGCTCAAATCGTCCATTCGCATAGGCCCTGAAGTCCTCTGCTGGATTGTTGTTTGCCAATTGCAATGCTCCCCAAAGTGTCCAAAGCAGATCACACATGGCCTTGTAGAGGATCATCCTTGCAATGCTTTGTGGAGATGGCTCACCGTCGAAATAGGCCAACAACAACTCCTCATCCTGGTCAGCACCGAAATCAGCCTCGACTGAAAGATCTCCTAGATCCCACATGGGGTCGTTGTTGCCAGCATATTCCCAATCCACCACGTACATCCTCTCACCAGTATCAAGAAAATTTTCTGCCAGAGGATCACAATGACAGGGCACCGTTTCCAACGGTGTTGCTGCAAGTGCCTGGCGGACCGCATCAGCCTCGTGCTGTACCGTTTCGTATCCGTCCGGAACCCAGGCCTTTTTCCCTCGGAGGATTCCGAGGTATTCATCCATCATGTTGAAGATATTGAATTCACATGAGAATTTATCTCCGCAACGGTGAACATCTCGGAGTGCGAGGGCCGCTCTTCCTGCTGTACCAGGTCGTTTGAAACCTTCAGCGTTCATGGTCAGTGCACCTTCGATGAAACGAGTCAGTTGGACACCGTTGGAGGTGTTAAAGTGCAGGATTTCGGCATTGACTCCGACATCGGCCGAGATACGGGCTGCGATTTCCTCGGCGTGACGGTCGATGTACTCTTCTGTCCCCTCTCCCGCAATACGCAGCATGTAGCTTTTCTCACCGTCGACAACCTTGAAATTCCGGTTGGTCAAACCACCAAGACGCTCGAATGAGAATTCTGATAGATCACGCCCCTGGAATAGGTCGATGGCAGCCAGGGTCTCTATTACTTCTTTCATATTTTCAATCGCTCCATGTTGGGGTCGTAAAGGGGGCCATCATGACGGATCGCAGGGACCACTTCGCCAAAGACCTCAACCGTGAATTCGGTGTGCTCGAATTCCTGTACCGGAAGGTAGCCGAAAACAATCGGTTTTCCGATGGTGTAACCATAGTTGGCACTGGTGGTGACATCAAGCATGCGTCCTGCTCGCATGATGGGTTCAGAACCATAGACTGGCATGTATTTTTCCAGGGTGAAGCAAGCGATTTTTCTTGCCGGACCACCTTTATCCTTAATCGAGACCAACGCCTCACGGCCAATGAAATCACCTTTGTTCATGTTCACTCGAAATCCGAGACCTGCTTCATAAGGATTGTAATCCGGGGTGATATCGGAACTCCAATAGAGATACCCCTTTTCCATACGCAAGGTGTCGATGGCTCGGTAACCAACATCAGCGATATCATATTCGCGCCCTGCTTCAGCTAGTGCCTTGTAGACAGAAAGTATGCTGCCCTGGTCCATGTGCATTTCCCATCCCAGTTCTCCGACGTAACCGATCCGCATGGCCCGGACCGAATGACCTGCGACTTTGATATCGGCAAACGAAGAAAACGGTAATGCTTCATTCGAAACATCCTCCTCAGTAACCTTCTGCAAAACATCACGGGCATAGGGACCGCAGAGATTCAAAACCCCATTGACTTCAGTCAGATCCTCAATCACCACGGAACCATCTCTGGGGCAGTTTCTCTCAATCCAGGAGCGGTCATGGACTCCAAAGGCAGAACCGGTGACGAGGTAGAACTCTTCATCTCCAGTACGCGAAATCGTCAGGTCCGCCTCAATCCCTCCTCGGGAGTTGAGGAACTGGGTGTAGATGATCTTTCCAGTGGGTTTGTCGAGATCGGAGACGGCGAGACGCTGAAGCACATCCAATGCCCCCCTGCCTGAAATACGGAACTTGGAAAATGAACTTTGATCCATCAGGGCAGCACGTTCCCGCACGGCTTTATGTTCCTCACCCACACAATCAAACCAGTCCGGTTTTTGGAAGGTCAGTACTTCTTCCAGGGACTCGTTCTTTGAAATAAAAAAATTGGGTCGTTCCCAACCCGCCTTGGAACCATAGGAAGCCCCTTTCTCTTTGAGGATGCCATGAAGAGGGCTCTGGCGAATGTTTCGGGAACTTTCGTGTTCTTCTCCGGGAAAATGAATGAAGTAGGTTTTTCCGTAAGATTCGATGGTTCTGGGATAAAGGAATGATTTCTCGTTATGATGATCGTTGAACCGGCGGATGTCGAAGGGCCATAGATCAATGCTCGGTTCTCCTTCAACGATCCACTCCGATACCATTTGGCCAACCCCTCCAGCTCCTGCAATGCCGATTGAAATGCCTGTGGCAGAGAAAAAATTATCCACTTCAGGAGCCCATCCTAGGATGAATCCTTCGTCTGCCGACCAGGGAATCGGCCCATTGATCAACTGACGGACCCCCACCTCGTTAACGATGGGAGTGCGTCTGGCAGCATTGATTCCAAGCTGTTCGAAACGGTCGAAATTTTCAGGCAGCAACTGCTGTGCGAATTCACCAGGAATGCCATTCTCTCCAAAAGAAAGGGTATCAGGCTCCCATCCTCCGATGGCGATGCCCCGGACCTCGGGTTTATAGTAGATGAGAAGATCAGGGTCACGCATCGCCGGCATGTTTTCCGGAATATCGGATATCGGATCCGTGACCAAATACTGGTGTTCTAAAGCCACAGCCGGGGTTTTGACACCTGCCTTCAAAGCCAGTTCACGTGACCAGAAACCCGCTGCATTAACGACAACCTCACATTTAATGCTGCCCTGGTCGGTGACCAGTTCCTGGACACGCCGATCCTCGACGACGATATCCAACACTTTGATCCCCTCAATAATCCTGACACCATTACTTCGGGCTCCTTTGGCAAAAGCCTGAGTGACCGAAGACGGATCAACATATCCATCACTTGGAATGAAGGCTGCTCCCAGCACATCTTCGGTGCTCATGATCGGAAACAAATCCTGAGCCTCCTTGGCATTCAAGAGATGCAGTTCGAGACCGAAACTTTTAGCCATCGAAGATGCACGTTTCAGTTCAAGAATACGCTCCTCGGAACAAGCAAGTCTCAGGGAGCCCACTTTTTTCCAATCAATCGCCTGACCGGTTTCCGCTTCCAGATGGTCATATACCTCCACGCTTTTCTGCAACACCCGGGTCAAGTTCCTCGACGAGCGCAACTGCCCGACGAGGCCTGCCGCATGCCAGGTAGACCCATGAGTCAGACCGCTTTTTTCCAGAACTAAGACGTCCTTCTTACCCATCCGGGCCAATTGGTAGGCAATCGAGCAGCCTACGATGCCGCCACCAATGATGATGATTTCTGCGTCCTGAAGTTCAGCCATCAAGGTCTCCATTTGTTTTGAATTGTTCCAACGCGCTGCGGAAGCGGGTCATGTTTTCGTCCGTATAGCCGACAAAGTCGAAATCGAGGGTCGAGTGGATTTCCTGGACCATGCTCCACATGGCCTCACGCAAAAGGGAGGCGCATTTCATCGCCTCGTACCTGAGATAACTGCTTTTGTCTCTTTCACTACCGAAATAAGCAGTCAGCAGCCAACGCTCCTGCTCCGATGAGAGTCCGTTGTTGGAAGCAAGCCCGCCAAGGTCAAATAAGGCGCTATTGTAACCGGCATAATCCCAGTCGACGAGCCACAAACGTTCTCCGTCGTCAATGAAATTTGCCGCCAGCAGGTCGTTGTGTCCGTAGATCAAATCGATCGCTCCAACCGCTTTTTCGAGGGTCTCAGAAGTTTCCATGAGGGCGTTCAGCTCGGTGGCCATTCGACTTCCTTCATGCCGAAGTGTCTGTGCGTAGTCCCGGAGCACATGAAACACCCAGAACACGAGAGACGGTCCTTTGAAATAGCGTGGGATTGTTCTATGAACCCGAAGGATCAAAGGAATGATGCGTGCCAGCATATCATCCTGGCGAATGTCCTCAGGCGTCAAGGTTTGGCCATCGATGAAACGCATGACGAGGGCCCCTGGTTCCGCATAAACAACTTCCGGGGACACTCCAGCCTCGAAAGCGGCCTGACTTGCCGCCTGTTCGTTGAATCGCATGACACCGTGTACAGGAATGTCCTCACCGATGCGTACAACGAACCGGTCACCCCCATCAGAGACTATGAAATTGGTATTCGTGATGCCGCCGCTCAGGGGTTCCGGTGTGACCGTTCCTTGCCAGCAAGGAAGCTTCGCGGCCTTCTCGAGTTCCAGTTTCGATTCTGACATTGTCTCTTACTCCAATCCCAGTTCTGCCTTGCGGCGTTTGCTCCAGGCGCCAATCAAACGATCCGAAATAATAGCAATAAAGGCCACGCAGATTCCAGCAACAAGACCTCGTCCAGTATCCGCCTTAGTTAGGGCAATGTAGACTTCCTGACCCAGATCTCGGG
>Ga0066827_10000642_pt1 | contig 16231 bp, 16 predicted proteins | sample ETNtaG_34_FD_65609 | JGI IMG/M metagenome (GOLD analysis project Ga0066827, IMG submission 65609) | Marine microbial and viral communities from oxygen minimum zone, Eastern Pacific Ocean - ETNP201306SV51 | ecosystem: Environmental > Aquatic > Marine > Oceanic | place: Pacific Ocean: Eastern... | reverse complement strand
ATGAGGGGATGAAATGGCAGTTAGGGATGACAGGGGTGATGTGAAACAGACAACGACAGGGTTTCGAGGGCCGCTGATGGTGCAATCCCTCACCTCTGCTAAAAGCAAATTCCTATCCCTTGGTTTGTAAAGCAAGATTGATTTCCCCCTCCTGTTTGTCAGAATAGACATTCCCTGTGAAGAGTTTCCAAAAGCAGAGTTAAAAATATTTTTTTCTTGACAAAAAGTGTATATCATATACATTTACAGCCGAAATATTACCGTGATTGCTCAATACGGTTTCCACAAAGGGTACTATGTGTTGTAAAGCACACGATAACGCTCGTGTTTACAAGCTTTCCGAAGCACAACGTCTATTACGCTGGAAACACGGTGATCGGTTTTAAAAAATAATATTAAGGATAAAAGGAGAACACTGGTGAAACCTCCTGAACAGATTTGGAAGGCTATCGCACAGGATATCAAGGAAGACATCATCGCTGGTGTTTACAATTCTGCTGATTGGTTAAAAGAAACCGAATTGTCTGAAAAATACTCTGTTAGTAAAACCCCTGTTAGAGAAGCGTTACGTTACTTGGGTGGAATCGGATTTGTTGAAATCATCCCCAATAGAAGAGCCCGTATTTCTCAGTTGGAAAAAAAAGATGTACAAAACCTTTACTGTATTCAGGCTGTTTTGGAAGGTTTAGCTGTCCAGTTGGCCACCCCGGAATTGAAACAATCTCATCTTGTTAAGTTGGAGAGATTCGTAAATCTCCTTGAAAAATATTCAAAGGAAGGGAAATCAAAAGAGTATGAAAAGGCGAACATAGGATTTCATTCCTTAATCTGGAGGTCTTCGGGAAACGAAAAACTTCTGGAGATGATCAACGGGATTTATGAACAATTGCAAAGATTTCGTTCAATTCATCGGCGCTATCCGGAGAGATTTAAGGTCCTGGTTGCAGATCACAGAAAAATCCTTGAAGCCATCTATCAAAAAGACGGTATTGAAGCGGAGAGATTGATTCGTCTTCATACTAAAAAACAAGAGCAGTATATTCTTGAAATCTTAAAGAAAGAAAACATGTTTTAATTTCCGCCTCAAAGGATATCGGATGAAGAATCAAACAAGTTATCAGCGGCTTTTTGAATCCATAAATATTGGATCATTGAAATTAAAAAACCGCATCGTAATGGCACCGATGGCAACAGGATTCTTTTCCAGTTTTGGTTTGGTGACTGAGCAGGCAAAAGCCTACTACGAAGCAAGGGCAAAAGGTGGTGTCGGGCTCGTGATTGTAGAATCCAGCAGTATGGATTTTCCTCGTGGTCATGGTCCTAACCGAGCGAACATTGATAGTGACCTGACGATAACAGGTTTGAAGTCATTGGCAGAAGCTATTCAAAAACAAGGTGCAAGGGCAGCCATACAGATTTACCACTGCGGCAGATTGGGAAATATAATGTATTCCGGTATCTCACCAATAACTCCTTCTTCCGCCCCAAATACGCAGAACGGTATTCCGCCAAATATGCTCCCTGAAGAACTCACCGTTCGAGGAATAAATGAAATTGTCGAGTTTTACGGAAAAGCTGCAGCCCGGGCAAAAAAAGCAGGGTTCGACGGTATTGAACTCCATGCTGCACACGGATACCTCATTTCTCAGTTTCTTTCTCCTGTCAGCAATAAACGTCAGGACGAGTATGGAGGCAGTCTGGAAAATCGGAGTCGAATACTTCTTGAAATTTTGAAGGTTGTTCGTAGCCTGGTAGGTGATGACTATCCGGTCTGGTACCGTATCAACGGCCATGAATCCGGAATGGAAGGAGCGCTCAGTCTCGATGAGGTAAAAAAAATCGTTGAAATGACAAGGCATCTGATAGATGCAGTGCATGTGTCGGCTCAGGAACATGGCAGGATGAGTTCCCTGGTCGAAATGCCTGATGTCCCGGGCAGGAATCTTTACCTGGCTGAAGAAATCAGAAAGATTGCGGATGTACCGGTTATTGCCGTTGGCAGGATTGATCCAGACCTCGGTGAAAAGGCACTCGCGGATGGAAAAGCCGATATGATTGCCATGGGACGATGGTTGATCGCTGATCCGGATCTGCCCAATAAAATAAAGACAGGGAAACAGGAAGATATCAGGCCCTGTACGGCCTGTTTCCATTGCTCTGATGTCCGCTCTCCCACCATCAGCCGGATTTACTGTGCAATCAACCCCGTCGTTGGAGCAGAGTCTACATACGAATTGAATATGACAAAAGCACCCAAGAAAATTGTCGTTATAGGTGGGGGGCCGGCTGGAATGGTATCTTCCCATATTCTGGCTCACAGGGGGCACCATGTTAAACTGCTGGAAAAAGAAGATTACCTGGGAGGACAGATAAAATTATCCTGCGCGGGCAGCAGAAAAAACAAACTGTTTAAACCACTGATAGTTTATCTGGAAAAACAGCTTTATAAACATCAAGTTGATGTAAGACTGAACAACAAGGTCTCGATACAAGCAGTTGAAGATATGAATCCGGACGTTGTCATTGTGGCTACCGGGGCAAAACCGCTGATTCCTGAACTCCCGGGTATTAATTTGAATCATGTACTCACTTCCTTCGACGTGCTCAGCGGGAAAAAGAAAACCAGCGGTAGGATCGCTATCATCGGTGGAGGTTCAACAGGCCTGGAGACTGCCGAATTTTTGTATGAGCAGGGAAAAGAAGTAACGGTCATCGAGATGTCATCCGAGCTGGCCAATAATATAGGAATGCGCGACAGAACAAGACTGCTTTCAGTTATCGAATCACTGCCTATTACCTTTCACACTGCAAAATGTACAGAAATCAAATCCGATGGTGTGGTTGTTGTTTCCGACAATCACGAGGAACGCGTTGTTGAGGCGGAAACAGTAATTTTGGCCTTGGGCACCCGCCCGGATAATGAACTATTTCTTCAACTGAAAAGAAAAAAAATCGAGACATACTTTACCGGAGATTGCTGGCGACTCGGGAATATCGTTGGAGCTATTGGAGATGCTACAGAGTTGGCTTCAGCCATATAATTGATTGTCAAGTAAAGCATGGAAAAGAATAGATTTAATCATCTTTTGAAAGATCGATTCTAAAATATAGTGGAAGGGTGTTTTAAAATCGCTGGCTGGTATAACTCAGAAGGTGATTGATTTCCGAAACCTGTTTATTAAATCAATTTGTTGAAGAGGAGGAATGACATGGCGAAACCAGAACAACCCGGGATAAAGGGGATTCACCTGCTTTTTATCACACCCTTGAAAGAGGACTATAGCCTTAACGAAGAGGCGGTCCGAGAAGAGGTCGAATGGTGTGTCCAAAACGGATTACAAGGGATATGGGCAGGGGGATACATCGGTGAATGGAATTATCTGGAAGAGGAGATGAAAAAAAAGCTCTATGAGATAATTATCGATCAGAACAGAGGGAGATTGTATATCTCCGCCGGGGCTCATGGAATTAATAGTGCTCAGGCAATCAGGCTGGTTGATCATGCGGAGGCGATTGGGTGCGATTCCGCCTGGATTTCACCTCCCACCCCCCGTAAATTGACCGAAGATGAAATATTCGGACACTACAAGGCCATACACGAGGCAACCAGGCTGCCCCTCGGGCTTTACAATACCTATCCTAAAAACATATATGTTCGCCCAAGCTTAATGGTGCGGATAGCTGAACTGGAGCGGGTAGTAACAGTCAAGGATGCCCTGGGTGATATTGTGCATATAGGCTCTCTTTACAACGATTGTAAGAAGGCGATCGAGGAAGGGTTTGAGATTCTCGGGGTTCCCTACAATATGCTTCCCCACATGCTATATGGAGGAGCAGGGGTAACATCGAACAACTGGGACGCTGCGATCTGTCTGGAACTGGATAAGGCTGTCAAAAATGGTGATATAAAGAAAGCCTGTGATCTGCAACTGGCACTCAGTGCTTCCTGGCCGTTTCTTTTTTCCGAGGCACTTGCGAAACAAGCCTATGGCGCAAAAATAGATAGCTCCGGTATTGGAGTCCAGAAGTTGAAGGCATCCTTGTGCATGGGAATAGACATGGGTCCCCCAATGCAGCCTTTTGCTCCTGCATCAGAGGCTGAAATTGCATTTGCAAAGGCATCATTGGAAAGTCTTCCGATTAAAGTAAAACCCTTTGCTAAGTAATTAATTTTACTATCATTATATAAAATGCGAAAAAGGCTAGATTGACATGATTGATCTAAAGAAAATTGCCGTTCTCGGTGGGGGTGGGGGTGGTCACGCTATGGCTGCAGATCTCACTTTGAAGGGATGTGATGTTAATCTGTGTGAGACACCTCAGTTCAAGCACTCTTTTCAAACAACGCTGGATCGCCAGTCAATTGATTTTATCGATGCCTGGGGTAAAAAATCCACGGTCAAAATCAAGAAAGCTACTATGGATTTTGAGGAAGCAGTTTCCGGTGCCGGTTACATCATGCTGGCTGTCCCTGCAATTGGAGCGGAAGCCTTTTTCCGCTCCATCTTGCCTTTTCTTGAAGATGGTCAAATCATCATCAAATGGTCGGCCAATTTTTCTACCCTGTGTTTCGTCAACATTATGAGACAGCAAGGCATAAAAAAGGATATAACGCTGGCCGAAACGCACACGCTTCCCTGGGGATGCCGGATGGTTGCCCCGGCAACGATACAAGTAATGGTCTGGGCGGTGAAGCTTCTGCTGGCGACTTTTCCAGCTACAAAAACTGAAAGCGTTATCAATGACGTCCAAAAAATGTATCCAGTGGTAGCAGGAGAAAATGTATTAGCGACTTCTTTGAACAACTTAAATCCTGTCGTTCATCCTGTAGGGACTGTAATGAATGCCGGATGGATAGATGCGGTGGGAGAGGATTTCTTCCTTTATAGAGATGGAAATACGCTCTCCATCTCCCGGGGAATCAAAGCTGTTTTCAACGAGGTTACAGAGGTCGCTCATGCTCTAGATGTTTCAATGATCGAATACCCCGAGGAGAACTTCTGGAAAAAAAGCGCAATAATGTCAACCTACTTTCGCGCCAACTTTGATAAAGAAGGTGCAGTCGCCAAGATTTCAGGACCCTCATCAGTGAAAAGTCGATATATAGAAGAAGATATTCCCTTTGGACTGGTGCCGATCTCAAAACTTGCCAAAAAATTTGGCGTTGACACGCCTCTTATTGATGGAGTGATTGAATTTGCATGTGTGATTAATCAGACTGATTATTGGCAAGAGGGATTATCACTTAAAGACCTTGGATTGGATAATTTAAACAGGGATGAGTGTCAGAAATTTTTAAAACAAGGTTTCTGAAGAGATATCAACATCCCATTTATTTGATTTATTTATAGAAGGATTGAGCAGTTTATGTTGTAATGATCTTACAGGTTGGAAACTTCTGTTTTTAATGTAAACCCCAAAATGCTATTACCGTAGCAAAGGAGGTAGTGGAAACACTTTATAGACTGGCAAAGCAAATTGATTAATGAAATGGAACCACAGATATCACGGCCTGTACTGATTGATTATTTTATGGTTTACCAAATAAATCCATTCGGTAAACCTGTCTGTGATTCATAGCAGCAGAATCATTATCTATTGCTTTTGGATAAAGAAACGGCTGATATTTATTAATATCATGCAGAATAGGACCAGCTTTTTTTGCTGAAACTTGAAATTCTGATACATTTTTTTAGAACTTCAATTTTAATAACTCAAAATGGAGGAAACACCATGCAACAGAAAAAACGATTAATTTTTTCCGCAATCATCGTGTTCATCAGTCTCTTGATGGGATACACAGCTACTGCGGCCACAAAGAAAATCAAGGTAGGATACTCAATTCCCCTCAATGTCTCTTTTGGCGTGGAAATCAACAGAGCCCTGAAGGTCGCTGTGCCGATGCTAAACAAAGCTGGCGGAATAACTGTTAAAGGAGAGAGATACGATCTTGAGGTTAAAGTGTTGGATGATCAGTATAATGCTGATAAAGCGAGAACCAACGCTGAAAGATTTATCTATCAGGATGGTTTTAAGCACATTTTTTATCTCGGTTCCGTTCCAGTCATCGCAGCCTTTCCTGTAACAGAAAAGGCAGGTGCATTGATGCTGGCAGGGGCCAGCACGGACAAACATCTGATGCCCCCGAGCAGGTATACATTTCGTTCTGCAGAAGGGCCATTGGCAAAGGCTGTTAAATTCAAGTTTGTAAGAGACCATTTTCCCAATGCCAAAACAATCGTTTTAACTGAGCAAGATGATGAGGCTGGAAAAGCGGACGGGAGGCGTGTTGCCAAAATCGCTCCCTATTACAATTTTAAATTATTGGACACGCTTTATTATCCGAGGGGATCAAAGGATTTTACGTCAATTGCTACCAAGATAAAGAGCATAAACCCGGATATTGTCGTATTTGCAGCAACCGAAGCTGGAACGGCAATTGGACTGCAGATCAAGGCCCTTCGTATTGCCGGTTATACAGGTGGTGTTGCCAAAACGGAAGAGCTGAATATGAAGGAACTCAAATCCGTAGCAAGTAATGAGCAATTGGAAGGTCTCATCGGTAAGGTCGGTCCGGATCTTGATCCCAATGTTAGTCAGCTTTTTAAAGATTTCAAGAAGAATTTTATCGCTGAATATGGTGAATGGCCAACGATATACTACGGATTTTTAAGTGCGCTTCATATGTTCAAAGCTGCAGTTGAAAAAGCCGATAGCCTTGAAGTTGAAGATATCGCCAAAGCCATTGAAGGTGGACTCGAATGGGAAACTTTCAGTGGTGGCTTTATGAATATCAAAAGGCAAGACATCGGAATAAATAGAATGGCAGGTTGTATAGCGGGTGCTTCCTTTGGAGTTGTTACCAATGGAAAACATGTTTATGAAAAGAGTTACTCTATACAAGAGGTGTATAGAGCAGCATCCAAGGTATATGGAATCAGCAGGTAGCAAAAGGATTTAATTATAAGGAAAGGGGAATATCATTTTTCATAATCCCCTTTCCGCTTAACTCAACAGTTTAGGAACCCAACTATGTTCCACCTGAGAGTTTAGGATTCTGAATCAAGAGTTAATATTCCAAACTCTAATTGCTCAATAAATTAAGACAACATGGGGTAAAATAGTGGATGGTACATTGTTGTTTCAACTTTTTGTAAACGGTCTCTCCATTGGTGCTATTTACATTTTATTGGTTTTCGGGCTGCAATTAATTATTCGAACAACGGGTATTGTCAACTTTGCCCATGGAGAGATGTATGTCTTTGGCGCTTACACTTTTTGGTTCACTTATTCGGTTCTCGATCTACATCTTGGGTTTGCAGTCATTTTAACAGTCATCGTCATGGCGATAATCTCGGGGGTGGTCTATCGAGCGGTCTTCCATTATGTCCAAGCCCGTTTCAAAGCCGATACCCCTCTTTCGGATAAAGCACTGATGAGTGCCATGGCGTCTATCGGACTGATGATGGTTCTCTCAAGGATAATCGTACTCTATTTTGGAACAGACCAGAAAGGGATTCCGTCATTTCTTCCACAAGTTTTCGTCTTCAGCGGAATTAGACTGCCTGCCGAAAGATTGTCAATTATCCTGATCGCCGTTTTGATTGCAGGAATCCTTTCGTTTTTCTTCTTTGGGACGAAGCTGGGAAAAGCTATGAGAGCCGTCAGCACCGACTCTTTAGCGAGTAAACTGATGGGGATTAACAGTGACCGAATTTTTATTGCCAGTTTCGCCCTTGGCTCAATTCTGGCTGGCGTTGCCGGGTTGTTAATTGCTCCGGTTTTTGCACTGGACCCAGCAATGGGAACCGAGATTATCTTTATGGCTATGCTGGTTATGGTGTTTGGTGGCATTAACAGCTACAAAGGGGCAGTTTATGCTGGTATAACCGTGGGATTAGCAGAAAGTTTCGGTTATTATTTCATAGGTATCATCTCCCATGTTCTGCTGTTCGTCATGGTAATGGTTTTTTTAATTTTTAGACCTGGAGGTTTTTTCGGTGAAGCCTTGGAATAATGGAAAAAACAATGCAAAAAATCGGGTTCCGTTGCTCATTTTTGTAGCGTTCCTGTTTTTGCTACCACTTTTTTTGAAAAACCCCTATTACCAACATCTTTTTATAATGACTTATGTTGCTGCCGGCCTGGGGATGAGTTTTAACATGGTATACAGTACGAGACTTATAACCTTGGGCGCTGCCGCTTTTTATGCTATAGGTGCCTATTCATCAACACTCTTGACGATCAAGCTTAACCTGAGTTTTTGGTTGGCATTACCACTGGCAACAGTCATTGCCGGTATCGTCGCCTTTGTTGTTGGAGTCATTATTATTCGAACTGGAACGCTTACATTTGTTATTATGACCCTTCTTTTCTGCCTGATAATCTATCAACTGGTAGGCTCAATAAGTTGGTTAGGGGGTTGGGGGGGCTTTATCAATATTCCACGACCCAATCCTATTTCAATTCCATACATAGGGGAAATCAGTTTTCAATCACGTGTCCCCTTTTATTATTTAGGTCTTTGTCTCATATTGTTGGTTGCCCTGATTTATCAAAGCCTATATTCCTCTCGAATAGGAAGGGCATGGAAGGCGATCAAACAGAGCGAAAGGGTAGCTGCATCGATGGGTATTAACGTATTCTGGTATAAGACCTTATGCTTTGTTGTTGCCTCATCCGCATCAGGGGCTCTGGGCAGTTTTTATGCCCATTATTACCAGATAGTCATACCGGATATGTTTACAGGTTTTATCTCAATTTATATCCAGATTTATTCCGCATTGGGCGGGCTTGAGTACTATATTCTGGGACCTGCTGTGGGGGCTGCAATCATGATATTTGTCCCTGAATTGCTGAATATTGCCCAAGACATCCAACCTATTATTTTCGGATCCATGTTAGTGATCATTATCGTCTTTTTCCCGGGTGGAATTATTGGCAGTCTGAAAAAATTAAACCAAAAAAAAATCGGAAAAAAAACGAGATCCGAAGAAAATGTTGAGGCAATCAGTGATCATTAAAAACGGCAGAAACACGAGTGAATAAAGAATTCAAAAAAGCGACAGAAAAAGGTGCGATTGAACTGTATGATAACAGAAAATCCTGCCGTTAGCGGTTAATCCGGAGAGAACTTTCATGAGAGAACAAGGTGAGAAAAGAACTCTTTTTCTCAGGGAAAGGGGGGAACTGAATGGCAATACTGGAAGTCAGAGACTTGAAAAAGAAATTTGGGGGTTTAGTTGCTCTGGACGGATTGGATCTAGACGCCTATGACTCCGAAATTCTGGGAATAATCGGCCCCAATGGAGCTGGAAAAACAACCCTCTTCAATGTAATTTCCGGATTTTACAAACCCACTGTGGGCAAGATCAGTTTTCAGGGCGAGGTGATTTCAGGGTTAAGACCGGATCAGATTGCAGGAAAAGGTATAGGAAGAACCTTTCAAGATCTCTCTTTATGTATGCAGTCAACGGTTTTTGAAAATGTATTTACCGCCTTCCACAAAAGCTATTCGACAGGTCTATGGAGTGCTTTCTTTCACACCAAGGCGGTTGCTGAGGAAGAAAAGACCCTGAAGAAAAAGGCCATGGAAATCATAGACTTCATGGGGTTGACTGTACACAAAGATAAACTGGCAGCAAATTTGTCCAGTGGTTTCAAAAAAGCTCTCAGTTTGAGCGTCGCTTTTGCGACAAATCCTAAACTTCTGCTGCTCGATGAACCGGCTACCACTCTCTCTCCCGACAAGGTCGAAATGATAATGAATCTGGTCCTTCGGGTAAGGGAGACAGGCACAACCGTGGTAATCATTGAACACAGCATGAAAGCAATTATGGAATACTGTGACAGGATTGTCGTTATTGCGAATGGGAAAAAGTTGGCTGAGGGAAAAGCCAAGGAAATAAGCGAAAATAAGGAGGTTGTTGAAGCATACCTGGGAGAGGTGGAGGAAAATGTTTCTTAGCATAAAAAATCTGCATGTGAATTACGAGTCACTTGAAGTGCTTAAAGGTGTTTCTTTGGATATTGAAAAAGGAGATATCAATGTTCTTTTAGGTGCTAACGGTTCCGGTAAGAGTACGATGTTTAAGGCTATCTCGGGTATTTTGCGGCCTGCTAAAGGAGAGATTTTCTTTCAAGATACCAAAATCAATAAATTGCAGGCTCATGCCATCGTCAAAAAGGGTATCGCTCAGGCCCCTGAAGGTAAAAGACTGTTTATTGATATGACAGTTGAGGAAAATCTCGAAATGGGAGCTTATCTACGCACTGACAAGCGTGAAATTGAAGCTGACCGGGAAGATATCCTGGACCGATTTCCTGTTTTAAGAAAGAAACTAAAGGTAATCAGCGGTAATCTCAGTGGTGGTGAGCAGCAGATGTTGGTCATCGCTCGGTCGCTCATGTCAAAACCACAACTTCTGCTCCTGGATGAACCTGCCCAGGGATTATCTCCAGTTCTTGTGGATGAAGTGGCAGATATCATTACCGGTATTAATCAGAGTGGAATTACCATTATTCTAATCGAGCACAATCTTCGTTTGGGGCTGGGGCTCGCTCACTGGGTATTTGTACTCGAAAGTGGTGTGATTGCCACCAAAGCTAAAGGCACCGATATGTCTGAGGTGGAATATGCAAAAAAAATCTATCTTGGGGGATAAAAGACAGGTGCCTCTTCGGTATAACGACCATCACTCTGAAATTATGGTGAATGGTTACAGTAAGATATGTCTCAAATTGCTTCACGATTTGCAATATTTTGTAATAACGCCCCAGATACGAAGATGGTGAATAAAGAGGTGTACCAATGGATTTATCAGCATACGGACTTGAGAATAAAGTAGCCATTGTTACCGGAGGTGGGGCAGGCATTGGAAAGGGAATAGCGCTGGAATTAGTGAAAGCTGGGGCCGTGGTGGCTATCGCTGAAATAGATTCGGACCTGTTGGATTCTACCGTCAACGAAATAAAGACAATGGGAGGAAGAGCTTATGGATTTGCCGGTGACATGCAGGAACCTGAACAAGTAGAAAGTTTGATGGAACAGACAGCACGAGAATTCGGATCAATAGATGTGCTCGTCAATAATGTGGGTGGTTTGCCCGGCATTGAGAGAAAAATCCCATTCTGGGAAATGGATGAAGAGTTGTGGGATAGAGTTCTCAGACTTAACACTAAACCGCTTTTTTTATGTAGTAAAACTATTGCTAAATTCATGATTGAACAAAAAAAGGGCGGTAGCATAATAAATATCACATCGATCGTAGGGCTTGTTCCACCTTCATCACTTTGTGCAACTTATGGTTTTGTAAAAGCAGGCATAGTAAATTTCACAACAACAGCCGCAACCGATCTGGGGCAGTATGGGATTCGAGTAAATGCGATTGCCCCCGGACGGGTTGAGACCCCGATGACAGATCGCCTGTATCAAGATCATCCATGGGTCAGAGAACCGCAAATCAAAATCATCCCCTTAGGACGTCTTGGAAAGCCTGATGATATTGGTAAGGCGGCTGTTTTTCTCGCTTCTGATGCTTCAGAATATATTTCTGGCCATACTATCCTCGTAAGCGGGGGACTGACTCATCTTTATACACCAAAGGCCAATAAGGTAAATCCGGAAGCCTAGCAATAACAATAATAGGAAGTTAAAAAAAAAGGAATCCAACTATGAATCCAGAAAAAGAAAAAGAGGATGTTTGTATTGATGAATATAAAAAGTCTCATCAAAACTCCTTGAAATTGCATGATCAGGCACTCTCTTTATTTTCCGGCAACGGCTCAACTCATATATCACGCATCCTTAAACCCAACAGACCCTACATTACACATGCAAGCGGGTCAAAAAAATGGGATATAGATAAGAATGAATATATAGATTATGTTATGAGCCACGGCGCCCTCATTCTGGGACACGGCCATCCGGATGTGGTTCAAGCAGTGAAGGATCAAGTAGATCGAGGAGTACATTATGGTGAAAACCACGAACTTGAGATACAGTGGGCCCAACTGATTCAGGAAATGATGCCATCTGCTGAACGGGTTGAATTCTTTCCTTGTGGCAACGAAGCTAATATGATGGCTATCAGGCTTGGAAGGATCTTTACCCAGAAGAGTAAAATTCTTAGACTAGAGCATCAATTCCATGGATGGGGTGATGAGCTTATGCCACCGACTACACCCGGCATACCTCAGCAACAACACGTAACCATAATTCCTCCTGGAAATATCAAGAAAGTGGAGGAAGAACTATCCAAAGGGGAATATGCTGTTCTCATGACCGAAGCAGGGGGTGCCTTTATGGGAGGTAAGATACCCATGGAGCCTGAATTTGTTCGAGAACTCTCTGTATTGACGCAGAAATACGGGACTATCTGGATTCTGGATGAGGTTGTTACATGTTTTCGAGACGCACCAGGTGGATGGCAATCGGTTGTTGGAGTTAAACCGGATCTAACTATTCTGGGAAAATGTTTGGGAGGTGGTCTGGGCGCCGGAGCAATCATTGGTCGAGCAGATATCATGGCAGCTTTTAGCCCTGATTCACCAGTCGACCGGCGAATTCCGCATAGTGGGACCTGGAATGCCAATCCTCTGACGGCTTCTGCTGCAGTTGCAGCCTGCAAATTATATCGGGATGCGGAAATACAAAAAAAAGCAAATCAGATCGCTGCCTTGCTTCGAAAGAAAGGAAATAGGATTTTAGTGAATAAGGGTATTAGTGGAGCTTTTTATGGACGATCAATCGTTCATCTATACCTGGGGTCAAGGGATTTTGAACCTGAAGATGATAGTTTGCCACCGACAAAGGACCCAGGCAAACTCTTAAATCCAAAGAATACACCCACCTTCCAGCGCCTCTGTATTCATTTGCTTCAAAGAGGTATTGCGAATATGAATGGCTGGGTTTTTGTCCTCTCGGCTGTACATTCCGAGGAAGATATTCATAAAACAGTAGAGGCTTTTACAAGCTCTATTGACGCAATGTCAGCTGAGGGTTGGTTTTAGGTAAATCAGTTGACATGATACTTGTATTGTGTCAACTGATTTATTACAACTCTGAACAGTTACATTGTTTTTTTATCTGTGTGGAGGGGATGCACATCCCACCAGGGAGTTCAATATCAGCCTCATAATTTGATATAAGATCAATTAAGAAATAAAGGACCAAACAGAAGGACAAATGAAAATAAAGAAACATCTACTGGATTTAAAATCGGAATCCTATGAAAAAGACGTATTTGCAGAGGGTATGTTCACTGATTGCGCATTGGGGAGAAATAATTTTGGAGTATCAGATCGATTACAAGAGTTATTAAAAAACTATGATGATTCTAGATTCTGGGATTCTCCAGATATCAGCTATTCTGATTTAAAAAGAGAGCTTTGCAGTTTTTGGATCAACCAGGCTGAATTGAAAGCAGAAAACATCAAAGTTGAGAATGGATCAAGGTTCGTTCAAGAAAGGTTTAATAAGATATTTATCAGTGAAGGCGTGAAAGTATTAGGATACGCCCCTCAATATACGGGATATGTGATGGTTGTGCTGGTAATGGGCGGACATTTCACAAACATAAAATTAAATTTGGAGGAAGGATACAAATTCAATATTGATCATTTTCTTCCTGAAATCAATTCTGACTTCACAATTGTCTTTATTGATAATCCGAACAATCCAACGGGACAAATCATCGATCTAAGAGATATTGAGGAGATTGTAAAACAAGCCGATAGAAAAGATTGTGTGGTTATGGTTGATGAGGCTTATGGCGATTTTCTAAACAAAGAAGATTCAGCAATTGGATTGATAAATAAATATAACAATCTAATTGTAACACGTACTTTTTCAAAAGGGTACGGGATGGGCAAAACCAAGGTCGGTTATGGAGTCATGTCTTCCAAACTTGGAGAGTACTATGACAAGGTGAGCCTCGGAGTTCCTGGTAGTGTTTCTGATTTAGGTGCCAAACTATCCAGGGAGTCGCTAAAGGATCAGGATTTCATCAAGAAATACAGGGATTGGGTTAAAAAGAATAAAAGTAAGTGTTTGCAGGGTCTTAATGAGATGGGCTATTTAATCGCAGAGACGTATGAGTATTGTCCAATATTTGTCATGGGGCATAAAGATCCAGAAGTAGATCTTCGCCGGGAGTTAATAGCTAAAAATATTTTAAGTGTATCCGGGAGCCATTTCAGAAACCTTGGCAAGAACTATGTAAGGATAAACCTGCCTGAGAATCCAATAGAAATACTGGATAAGCTCGCAGTTCTCAAGTAAAATTGGTACCCGTTTGCAGAAAGTTAATAAATTACCTGATTAGGTCCTATTTGCAGTCATAATCCAGCTGTAGTGTCTGCAACACTTTATTTTCGAGTCTTTTTCTAAATCAGAGCCCAGGGAATGTTTTGGTTCGTGGGAAGTTAAGCAATAGCGTTGAATTTCGAGCCGGCGTAGCAAGAACACGAGCCTAAATAATCCCAGGGCGAATTTGGTGCAATAATCCCTAAAAGTAACTGTGGTTGATACCTAATCAAAATATATTAACAATGAAGGAATTTCGGATCGTTTTTTTGGCAGAGTCAGTGGTCTCTGACCCCGTTAATAAGATCTGTTTTTTTGAGTCACAAACACCTGTGAAACAGGTGGTGAAGCTCTTTAATTTAAAGCAAGGAGAATAAAATGGCTTTTTTTGAATTAGAACAAATCGAGAGAAAAGCACTTTTTCCCAATTCTGAGGTAAGGTTTATTCATACCGAGAATATGACTATTGCTTATTGGGATGTTTTGGAGGGTGCTGTTATTCCTGATCATAAACACCCACACGAACAATTTACCAACGTTCTTGAGGGAGAGATGGAGGTGACTATAGATGGTGAAACACAAGTTATTGGTCCTGGCCAAGTCGCTTTTTACCCTGCAAATGCTCCGCATTCTGCAATAGCAAAAGTAAAAAGCAGAGTCATGGATGTTTTCTCTCCTGCAAGGGATGATTATAAGTAGGTTTGAATATAACCTTTATACGAGCCCCTTCCACGTTTTTGCAGGAGAGGTGTTTGAGTGTAATAACTAGAGGGGTATTATTTGTATTCTTGTTATTTTCAATAGTAATTTGATTATCAGATTTCGAGAAAACAACCGAAGTTACGATACGAAACGATAAAAGGAGAGAAAAATGGTAAAAAAAATCGGCATGTTTCAATTGGCAAAAGGAAAAGACTCTGATGAAGTCTGGAAGTACTGGATAGAAACCCATGCAGCTCAAGTGAAGACCCTACCTGGACTCAGGAAGTATACTATTAACAGGGTTAAGTCGGTCACTAAGGGAGATGTTCATTTCTGGGGTGTTGCAGAACTCTGGTTTGATACGGAAGAGGACTATGATAAAGCTTTTTCACATTTGGTTCCTGATGAATTTGGAACTTTAGTTACAGATCCTCGGCTTTCAGTCTGGGTAGAAGAGAAGGTGATAGTTTAACCAATAAAAAAACTCATTTATATTTTTTAGAAAGTGTATAGGAGGTTAATAATGCCCGATCTGGTAATTGATAACCTAACCAAATATTATGATCAATTCAAGGCGGTTGATAATATTAACCTGAAGGTTTCCGATGGTGAATTGATTACCCTGTTGGGTCCAAGCGGTTGTGGTAAAACAACAACTTTGAGGCTAATTGCAGGTCTTGAAAAACCCGCAAAACCGGTATGTGGCAGGGCGAATTTATGAAACCGTGGGAGTGGCGACGGAAGTGAAGGGCTAGGCGATCTTCATGACGGCACAAGAAACAGATCGGATCCTAATTGATGGGGTCCAGCATGAACTCTTCACTAACCCGCTCGAGATGTACCGGGAAACCTATCGCCGCGACATAGTTTTCTTCCAAGACCACCCTAACACTGCATGTTGGCGCGGGTATGTCGCTGAATGGGAGATCGTTGAAGGAAAGCTGTTCCTGTTAAAGGTAAACGGGAACGTCTCATATAAGGGCGTGACCCCAATCTTGTTCCTAGCAAAGACCCCAGATGGGATGGGTTACACCCGGAACTATTCCAAGATAAAGTGCCCGCAACTCTTTCTGAATTGTTTGGCCCCGTGAGTGATCGAGTTCCTGCAACTTGGTATTCGGGAGAATTGCGGGTTCCTCAGGGGGAGATGACCGAGTACGTCCACCAAGGGTATGGGTCTAGTTACTCCGGTTACTTGAGGGATAGGAATTTGCTTTTAATGAA
>Ga0066827_10000628_pt1 | contig 16426 bp, 10 predicted proteins | sample ETNtaG_34_FD_65609 | JGI IMG/M metagenome (GOLD analysis project Ga0066827, IMG submission 65609) | Marine microbial and viral communities from oxygen minimum zone, Eastern Pacific Ocean - ETNP201306SV51 | ecosystem: Environmental > Aquatic > Marine > Oceanic | place: Pacific Ocean: Eastern... | reverse complement strand
GGTGAAGCACGAGTCGCGTGAATTGATGTACGGCTGGATGGACACCCACCTCAAGCCGCCGTCGGCAACACAAGCCAGGCGTGTGCAGAAATAAACAGCCGAACAGAAGAGGCGGTTGGATGCACCCAAAAGAAAACGTTTGCCCCCGTGCTGCTTGCCGCGACACAATTGAGCCACTTATGAGCAACCCCTTGGACACATTGGACAATCTTTACGCTGCCGTCGTTGCTGATGTGCTCGACGCTCTTGGGTGTCGGCAACAGACGCTCAGCGCAGAGATCGCCGCACTTACGCCGGTGCGCCGGGTTTGTGGCCGCGTCTTCACTGCGCGGGCGGAGGCCGTGGATGAGGTTCCCGCTGAGCCGTACAAGCTGGAGTTGCAGGCTATTGACACGATGCAGGCGGACGACGTGTTGTTGGTTGATGCCGGGCATAACAGGCAGTGTGCCTTTTGGGGCGAACTCCTCTCCATGGCCTGCTTGACCAAAGGCGTGCGCGGGGTGGTGATGAGCACCTGCTCACGCGACCTCTGGGCGCTCAACGGGATGAACTTCCCCGTCTTTGGCATCGGCTGCACCCCCGCCGACAGCAAGGGTCGCATCGACGTGGTGGCGCTTGGCCAAGCAGTCACCATCGACGGTGTGACGGCGAGGAACGGGGATTATCTCATCGGCGATGAGGACGGCGTGGTGATCATCCCGCAGGAAGTCGCCGATGAAACCCTGAAGCTGGCCCGGGAAAAAGTAAGCAGCGAAAACACCGTGCGGGATGAACTCGCCGCCGGTGTGCCGGTGGGCGAAGCGTTTGCAAAGCATGGCATATTGTGAGCCGACGCATCCTCATTGCCGGCCTGTCTCACGAGACCCATTCGTTTGTGGACAACACGACGTCGCTGGCCGATTTCGACATCCGCCGAGGCGCGGAGATGCTGGCCAGCGCCGGGGATGCCTCTCCGCTTGGCGGGGTTCTCGAGTACGCGAACGGGCAGGATTGGGAGATGTTGCCGGCGATCGATTACCGCTCGACCCCCGGCGGCACAGTGGAGGACGAGGTTGTCGAGACTTGGTGGAGCGATTTCAAGGACGCTTGGCACCCCGATTGTGATGCCGTTTATCTCGTCCTTCACGGCGCGATGGTTTCAAACAGTATTCGCGATGTTGAGGGCGAGCTTCTACGACACATTCGCAAGCTGGCCGGCAGCGGCAAGCCAATCTTCGGTGTTTACGATCTGCATGCCAATTTCTCCCCGGCCATGGCGGCCAACGCCGACTGTCTCGTGGCCTACCGTGAAAATCCCCATGCCGACGCCCGCGAAGCCGCCGTTCACGCCGCCAAATTATTGGCAAAATGCCTGGACACCGCCCGGCCCCGCATGCACCTGCGACAGACGAATATTCTCCTGTTACCCACCGGAACCGGAACCGCCGATGACCCGATGCGAACCCTCGAGACCGAAGCGCGCTTGATGGAGGGAGACGATGTGTGGGCCGTAAACATCGCTGCCGGGTTCGCCTTCGCTGATACACCGGATACCGGCCTGAGTTTTCAGGTCGTCACCACCGGCTCAACCGAAAGGGCTGCGCAGAACTTGGCCAAGCTGGAGTTGTTGGCTGGGGATTTGAGGGAAAGCGGGCTTGCGAATGAAGAACCGATCCGATCCATCATGCCCCGCCTGCGTGAGCCAACCGACGGCCTCACTGTGCTGGTCGAGCCGGCCGACAACATCGGTGGCGGCGCGCCCGGTGACGGTACCGGATGCCTGCGGGCGCTCGTTGAGCATCAGATTGAAAACGCAGCGGTTTGCATCAACGACCCCGAAGCCGTGGCACGGCTCGCTGGAGTCGGCGTTGGAGGGAAAACCACTCTGCCCATCGGCGGCAAAGGCAGCCGGCTTGACCTTGGCCCGCTGGAACTTGAGGTTGAATTGCTCGCGCGCAGCAAGGGACGCTTTGAACTGGAGGACAAGCAAAGCCACCTCGCCTTGATTCTCGGCGACTTTGCCGACATGGGTGACTGCGCCCTCGTACGCCACGCCGAAGTGACCCTCCTGCTGACCAGCAACAAGACCGCCCCTTTCGACCTTGGCCAATGGCGCAGCCAAGGCGTCGATCCCGGAGCGCTTAACGTGATAGTTGTCAAGGCGGCTGTAGCCCACAAGCGCGCCTACGGTCCCATCACCAAGCGCAGTTTCCGGGTGGACACCCCCGGCCCCTGCAGCAGCAACTTGCTGCGCCTCCCCTATAAACACTTGAGACGCGGGATGTGGCCGCTGGACGCCTGATTGGCACGCAATGCAAACCGGGGTGATTGACAGTGGAGCGGCGAAGACCAATCCCCTTCGTGCCGCGCAATCGCTGCTGGTGCATCCGCTGATCCTGCTTTCTCTCATGCTCGAGAAATGTGAGGTGTCAGCGGGACAACATCTGTGCTTTACTCAGAAGACGATTGCAGCTACTTCGGTTTGGTTCTGATACCATACGATGAAATCTGTTGGATTCCATTTTCAGAGGTCAAGGGCAAGCAGTCCATCTGTACCAACATTGAACACGACCTGCTGGTTGAATACCGAGGCAACATCGATGGCCTCAAAAAGTGTCAACAGCAAATCATGTTTTCAAGAAAGCCTGAAAAAACAGGCTAAAATGAGAGTGTTTGGCATCACGCAAAACTGACATGATCCTGCCCGGTAAACTCCACACGATGCACACCCGGCGCGCCTTCCTCGAGCGCGGCACGCTGGGACTGGGTGGCATTGCGCTGGGTTCACTGCTCAATGGCCAAGCGGCAAACCGCAATGCAATTGACGGTTTGGAGGATTTGCCGCATTTCACCCCGAAAGCCAAGCGGGTGATTTATCTGTTTCAGTCCGGCGGTCCGTCCCAGATAGATCTTTTCGACCACAAGCCGCACTTGACCAAGCGCTTCGGCGAGGAGGTGCCCGAGTCCGTTTACCCGGCCGAGCGAAAGACAACGATGACCTCCGGCCAAGCGTCGTTTCCCTGCGCCCCAAGCGCGCTGAAGTTTGCCCGACACGGCCAAGCCGGCATCTGGCTGAGCGAACCGCTGCGTCACTTGGCCAAGGTCATCGACGACGTGTGCGTCATCAAGAGCATGCACACCGAAGCCATCAACCACGACCCGGCTGCGACGCTGTTCCAGACCGGCTCAGTGCTCCCCGGCCGGCCAAGCATGGGCGCCTGGGTGAGCTACGGGCTCGGCAGCGGGAACGCCAACCTGCCGGCCTTCGTGGCGCTAACCTCCAACGGCCGCGCCAAGGCCGGCCAGCCGCTGTACGACCGGCTATGGGGCGCGGGCTTTTTGCCGGGGCGATTTCAGGGCGTCAAGTTTCGCGGCCAAGGCGACCCGATTCTCGACCTTTACAATCCCGTCGGCGTCACGCGCGCCCAACGCCGGCGCATGCTCGATGCGCTGGGCAAACTCAACCGCAGCGAAGCCGTCCTCTTCAACGATCCCGCCATCGCCACGCGCATCGCGCAGTACGAGCTGGCGTTCCGAATGCAGATGAGTGTGCCGGAACTGATCGACGTCCAGCGCGAGCCGGAACACATTCTCGACCAATACGGCCCCGACGCCACGAAAGTTGGCAGATACGCCTACAACTGCCTGCTCGCCCGCCGCCTAGCCGAGCGCGGCGTGCGCTTCATCCAGCTCTACCACCGCGGTTGGGACGCCCACAACAACGCCCCAAAACAGGTGCCGGCCCAGTGCCGCGACACCGACCGGCCCACCGCCGCGCTGCTGCTCGACCTCAAGCAGCGCGGCATGCTCGACGACACGCTCGTCGTGTGGGGCGGCGAGTTCGGCCGCACTGTTTACTGCCAGGGCAAACTGACCCGGGAGATTTACGGGCGCGACCATCATCCCAACTGTTTCACCTACTGGATGGCCGGTGGCGGCGTGCGCGGCGGCATGACCTACGGCGAGACAGACGACTACAGCGTCAACGTCACCGAGAACCCGGTACACGTCCACGATCTGCAGGCCACCATCATGCACCAGCTCGGCATCGACCACGAGCGCTTGACGTTCCCTCACCAAGGCCGCCACTACCGCCTCACCGACATCCACGGGAGCGTAGTGAAAGACGTGTTGAGCTGATACAAAGCCGCCCGGCTTCCGCATCAACACCGGGCCAACTCCAGCACAAAATGTCGGCTTGACTCAGGACAGACGTCGCAGTTCCCTGCCCAAGGAGCATCAGCCATGAATCCCACAACACTCTCAAAAACGCGACGTTCATTTCTGCAATCCATCAGCCTTGGTACCGCCGCACTGGGGATAGGTAGCGCAGCGTTCGCCAAGGATAAAACGATCCAAGGCTTCGAGGAGGCACCGTTCGATCCGAACGCATCAAAGGCATGGAAACCGGTGTCTGAGCGCAGAATACGCGTGGGCATTGTTGGCTACGGATATTGCCGGTTTGGTGCGGCGTTCAGTTTTCAGGATCACCCGAATGTTGAGATTGCCGCTGTCAGCGACCTGCTCCCGGATCGGCGCGCCGGACTGGCCAAGGCGTGTCGCTGCAAGACGGCCTACCCATCGCTTGAGGAGTTGGTGAAGGACGATAGCATTGAGGCTGTGTTCGTGGCCACCGACGCGCCAAGCCACGCGCGGCACTGCATCGAGGTTCTCAAGCATGGCAAGCACGTCGCCTGCGCCGTGCCGGCTGTTTGGGGATCGCTCGAAGAGGCTGACCAGTTGCTCGAGACCGTCAAGAACACCGGCCGCAAGTACATGATGTTTGAGACTTCGTACTACCGCCCCGAGCTCTACGCAATGCACCGGATATACAACGCCGGGGGCTTCGGCAAACTCATCTACTCCGAGGGAGAGTACTACCACTACGCGGCGAAACCTCTCCCGTCGTACAAGGGTTGGCGCGTCGGCAATCCGCCCCAGTGGTATCCGACACACTCGAACGCCTACTACAACGGCGTAACCGGAGGCCGTTTCACCGAAGTCTCCTGCATGGGGATGCCCAGCGTGACCGACTTCCTGCAACCGGAGAACAACCCGTACAGGAATCCGTTTGGCACCGAAGTTGCAATGTTCCGCACCAGCGAGGGCGGCATGTCGCGAATGACGGTCAGTTGGGACACACCGGGCGACCACGGCGAACGGGGCCGCGTGCGGGGACAGAGAGGCTCGTTTTACAATCAATACGAAGGGCAGGAGAAAAACCTGCCTGACATTCGACGCCCGGCGCTCCCCCCCGGCGTCAGGCCCGGCGGCCATGGCGGCTCACACGGCCAACTCACAAACGAGTTCGTCCACGCGATCCTCGAAGATCGTCAACCGTGGATCGACATCGTCCAGTCACTGAACATGACCGTGTCCGGGATTGTTGCCCACTTGTCGGCCATGAAAAACGGAGAGTGGATGAAAATCCCCCAGTACAAACTTTCGTAAGGAGCAACACACGACAGGCAACACACTACCCTGCCAGAAACATGAGATCCTCTCGCCGCTCTCTTTTCGCTGTTGTCTTGTCGGTCGTCGCCGTTACTGCGATGGCCAAGCCCAACATCCTTTTCATCGCGGTGGATGATTTGCGGCCGTCGATCGGATGCTACGGGGACGAGCTCGCCGTCACGCCGAACATCGACCGCTTGGCCAAGCGCGGGGTGCGCTTTGGCCAGGCACATTGCCAGGTGGCCGTCTGCAACCCTTCGCGGGCGAGTTTGATGACCGGGCTGCGGCCTGACATGCTGGGGGTGTGGACGTTGCCGATTCATTTCCGCGAGGCCAAGCCGAAGGCGGTGACGCTGCCGCAGTGGCTGCGTCGACACGGCTACACAGCGGTGGGACACGGGAAGATTTATCACAACCCGACGCCCGACCCGCAGTCTTGGAGCGAGCCGATCCGGCCCGTCCAGACGGAGCGGGGTTATGCCGATGGCTGGCAGGCGCGCATCCGCGAAGTGCAGGCCAAGCTGCCCGACGACGACTGGCGTAAAAACAACCTCCGCGGCCCGGCCACTGCCGCGCCGGTAATTGACGACCACAAACTGGTCGATGGCGCGCGCACCAACCTCGCAATCGAGGATCTCCGCCGGCTTGGCCAAGCGGAGAAGCCGTTCTTCCTCGCGCTGGGCTTTATCCGGCCGCATTTGGCCTGGATTTCACCGAGGAAATACTGGGATCTTCACGATCCGAAAACGCTCCCGGTCATTACCGACGGCGAGGTGACGCCGCATACGCCGCCGTATGCGCTTTCCAACAGCTACGAGTTGACGCATTACATGGATCTTATCGACTTCCCGAAACCGTGGGACGAGCGACGCGTCTCCGACACGCTCGCGCGCCGCTTGATGCACGCCTACTACGCCAGCGTGTCGTACGTGGACGCACAGATCGGGCGACTGCTGAAGGCGCTCGATGAGGAGGGCCTCGCCGAGAACACCATCATCGTGCTCTGGAGCGACCACGGCTGGAAACTGGGCGAACACAATGGCTGGGGAAAGATGAGCAATTACGAGATCGACACTCGTGTCCCGTTCATCATTGCCGCGCCGGGGCTGGAAACCGCCGGGCAGGCGACCGACACGCCGGTGGAGTTGCTGGATATTTTCCCGACGCTCTGCGACCTGACCGGCATCGACACGCCGGATTTCGTGCAGGGCGAAAGCCTGTTGCCACTGCTGAAAAACCCCACAGCAAAACCGGACCGCGTGGCACACAGCCAATACTATCGCAACCTCGACGGCGGTGAATACATGGGCTACGCCATGCGCACGCGCACACACCGGTTTGTGGAGTGGCGCGAGTTCGGCACCGGCAGGGTGACCGCGCGCGAGCTTTACGACCATCGCGAAAATCATACTGAGGCGGTAAACGTCATCGGCAACGCGCCGGAGGAACTGGTTACCGATCTCACCTCGCGCCTGTTGAAGACACACCCACGCCGTGCGCTGCAAATGGTGCCGGCCGTCCACTCCAATCCCAACCGTGGCCGCCTACCCGCTCCCATCAAGTTCGCCAACCGCACCGATTCAGACATCCTGGTTTACGGTATCTCACCGCAGGGGCGCCGCACCCGCCGCCCATCGGTAGTGAAACCGGGAGGCACAAAACAAATCAACGCAAGGATCGGCGGCGTGTTCGTCGTCGAGAGCCGGGACGGGACGATCCACGAAATCCACTCGCCGGCCTTCCCTGAAAAGACAATCAACATTCAACAACCATGAAACACACAACCACACTGACCATCGCGACAATTCTTCTCGTTGGTTTAACATCCACCACGATGGCCGCGCCGGAGAGACCCAACGTCATCGTCATCCTTGGCGACGACATGGGGATTGATTCCGTCTCGGCATTCAACCCAAAGATGGGGCTCGAGACACCGGCCATCGACCGCCTGGCCGGCGGGGGCATGAGCTTCATGGACGCCCATTCGACCTCCGGCGTTTGCTCGCCCACGCGATATGGACTGCTGACGGGCCGTTACAATTGGCGCAGCCGGCTCAAGCGCGGCATCGTCGGCCAGTGGCAGCGACCTCTCATTGGCGATGCGCGCCTCACTCTGCCGGAACTGTTCAAGGCCAAGGGCTACGACACTCGCATGATCGGCAAATGGCATCTTGGCTGGCATTGGCCGAAGAAGGGCGGCGGCACCACGGAGAACTTGGCACAGATCGATTTCACAAAACCGATCTCGGGCGGGCCGAACAGTCACGGCTTTGACAACTATTTCGGCGATGACGTACCCAACTGGCCTCCCTACGCGTGGCACGAAAACGATCGTCTGCTCGGTAAACCCACCGCACAGATGAAACAAGGCGCGATGGTCGGCGTCTCCGCCGGACCGGCGGTGCCGGACTGGGATTTCACCGCCGTGCTGCCCGAGTACGCCAAGCGCTGCGCCCAATATATCCGCAGCCGCAAGGGAAACGAGCAGCCGTTCTTCCTCTACTTCCCCATGCCCTCGCCGCACACGCCGATCGCACCTGGCAAAGGCTTCAAGGGCAAAACCGACATCAGCGACTACGCCGATTTTCTCGTGGAAACCGACTGGGCTGTCGGCAAACTTTTGAAGGCGCTGGACGACACCGGCCAAGCCGGCAACACGGTGGTCATTTTCACCTGCGACAACGGCACCTCGCCCAAGGCGAACTTCCCGCAGCTCGACACGGCGGGCGTGCATCTCAACGTCAACTGGCGGGGCTGGAAGGCCGACGCCTTCGAGGGCGGCCATCGCGTGCCGTTCATCGTGCGCTGGCCGGGGCAGATTAAATCCGGCACGCGCAGCAACGAAACCATCGTGCTCACCGACATCATGGCCACCTGCGCCGGCATCCTCGGCACCGACCTCCCTGCCAACGCCGCCGAGGACAGCGTGAACCTGCTGCCCGTACTGCGTGGAGAAAAAGTGGAGAAGCCGCTGCATGACGTGGTGATTCATCATTCCGGTAGCGGCCACTTCGCCATTCGGAAAGGGCAGTGGAAACTGCTGCTGTGCCGGGGTTCCGGCGGCTGGAGTCCACCGCGCGAGGCCGAAGCCGCGAAGAAAAAACTGCCGATGCTGCAGCTTTACGACTTGGCCAACGACCCACGGGAAACGAAAAACCTGCAAGCCAAGTACCCTGGCAAAGTGGCGGAACTGACCAACGGCTTGGCCAAGGCCATTCGCGAAGGGCGAACCATTCCCGGCCCACGCCAAGCCAACCAGGGCTGGCCCAACACCATCCCCAAGCCGATCCGCGAAAAATTCCCGCAACTCGCCGATCCAAAAATCAAATCGTAAACAACGGCCTCGAACGACTCAGATCTCAAAAAAGTCAGTCCAGCAGGTAAGCCACAAGATCGAGGATTTGTTGCTCGGTCAGCGTGTTTACCATACCGGGGGGCATGTTTGAGACGTCCAGTTTTTTGCGGCTTTCGATCAGCGCCTTGGCCAAGGTGACCGGCGCCGACGTCGCTGACAAACTTCGCAATCGCACCACGGCATCCGTCTCCTCCTGCACTTGGCCAAGGTGTACTGCGCCATCACTCATGGTGAATTGCTGCATCGAATAAGCCTCGTCGATGGTTCGCGACGGCTCGAGGATCGACTCAAGCACTTCGAGCGGCTTCATGCGCTTGACCAAACCGGTCAGGTCCGGGCCAACGCTGCCACCACTCCCCTTGAACCGATGGCACTGCGCGCAGCCCGACTTGTCGAATGCCACTTTGCCACTGGCCAAAGAACGATCGCCATCCTGTCCGCCCAACGCCTGCTCGAGATCGGCCATCTTCCAGTTTTTCACAAAAACGGTGCTTGGCTTCATGCCACTGATCCACTCACCAAATAGTTCGACCGCCGCATAATCGACCGCACCTGAAACCAAGGGCGGCATCTGTCCCCTGCCCCTCCGGTTCAGTCGCTGCAGTAACACCGATTGCTCCGGAACGCCCGGCGACACCAGCATGGCGTTGGCAATGCCGAAGGTGTCGTGCTGAGGCCGCGCCTCAATGAGGCGCATTCGGCGCCGTGAGGTGGTAAGGCCCAACTCCATCATCGAGTTGCCGCCACCAGCCTCGACATGGCAGACCGCACAGTTGATGTGCAGATAGGAACGGGCTCTCTTTTCGAGATCCTCTGAAATATTGTATGGGTTCACCAAGTGTCCTGCAGGCTTGCCACTTCGTTTCGGTGGATTGTTGAACAAACCAATATGGGAAAGCGTGCGCAGTTGGTTATCGGTGATAGAGCCATAATCGCGATTCCGATTCGTGTTGTGGCCAGTGAGGCCTAGCACAAAACCCGCTGCTCGACTATGACAAGCCATACAATCCGCCCGACTTGGGAAAACCCAATTCTGCCGTCGAAATCCGCCCGGTGACTTGGAATCAGCCACGCGAAATGTCGCCTTCGCCCCGTCGCGGGGAATGAGTTCGGCGTCGGTTTGCGCTTCGTTCCACCCATACGAATAGCCGACCCATTCGTTTTGCTGCCGCAACAGAATGCGCGACTCGACGCGGAACTGCTTGGCCAAGCCGCGGTGATCCTCCCGCTCCACGGACAGCGTCTGCACCAGCGCCGAACCGTTGGGGAAAGTCCATGGACGGCTTTGGTTGAAACCAACTTGCTCTTCACCTGGAACCGCCATCCAGCGCTCGGCCAAGGCGCCGTCGTTCCAGCCCGGGGCAATCACCAAGTAACCGATCACGCCCGGCCGCATCTCGTGCGTCTCGGTATTGGCAAACAAGCCTGTATCGCTCAAGCGAGTTGGGAAAGGCAGCGTCCGTTGAACTCTGGGCTGCGGCACTATTCGGTAAAAGCCGCTGCCATGATCGACAACCAGCAGGTCGCCCGACCGAGTCGTGGCAAACCCCACGATCGCCAGCGCAGTATCGGCAAATTCGCGTTGCGACACGACCTTCTCCCCGTTATGCCTGATGCCCCAGATCTTCCCTGTGTTGTAGTCGCCGTAGACAAAATGCCCGCGTAAATCCGGCCACTTGGCCCCGTGGTAAACCACCCCACCCGTGATCGAGCGCGCCTCCGAATGGGGATGCTCCGCCGTCGGCAACGTCAACGGATGCGGGCCAAGTTTGCGGTTGAGGTAAAACGGGTGGCTCCCCTCGTAAACGCTCCAACCGTAGTTCTCCCCGGGACGTATCAAATGCACAGTCTCCCAAAGGTCCTGCCCATTATTACCGACCCAAATCTGACCGGTCACCGAGTCAACAGTCAATCGCCATGGGTTACGCAGTCCGTAGGCATACAGTTCCGGCCGCGCGTCCGGCAGATCAACGAACGGATTATCCGGCGGAACAGTGTATGGCTTTTCCCCTGAAGTATGCGCTATGTCGATGCGCAACACGCCACCGAGCAAATCGTCCAGCGTCTGTCCGGACAACCATTTGTCAGAGTCGCTCGTGCCGTCGCCAGTGGAAATGTAGAGCATACCGTCGTGCCCGAATGCGATGCCGCCGCCATCGTGCCCACGGGATGACCACTCTATGATGACATGTTCGCTCTGTAGATCGATCGACAAATCCGGCTGGTGATTGACGACAAAACGCGAAACTCGGTTCCCCTTTCCCCCATCGAACTTGTCCGTTTTCAGGTTCGTGAAAAGGTATATGTAACCGTTGTCCGCGTAATTCGGATCAAAACAAAACGAATAGGCGAGACGCCCTCGCAACTCGATAAGCACCTTTCGCTCCTCCACCATCGGATCGTCTCGAAACGCAACCAACTCAACAGGTTTTCCATTCGACTCGTGCAGCAGCGCGAACAACTGATCACTGCCAGGCTCGGGTGCGATGAACATTGGTGCTCGCCAAACTTGATTGGTGTATATCTTCTCGACCGTGTACGGCGGTGGCGTTTCCGGGGTGCCAATAAGACGCTTGTTCTGCCAAATCTCGCGCTCGGCCAAGCCGAACGGTTTCTCGTCCTGCGCAATCACACCGCCGCCCAAGCCAAGTGACAAGCATGCGGCCACAAGCAAAAAACCGGGGGCAGAAGTGAAGTATAACAGGTTCAACCTGGACATGGTTGGAGCAAATCTAATGGGGGCGGCGGCTTGGGGCAAGCAAAGCGCTTGGCGAAACGGAACTTGTTGGCAACAGTAGCGTCGTCGAACATGATGCCGCGCATGGAACTGAACGGGAAAAACGCGCTCATTACCGGGGCGAGTCGCGGCGTCGGCGCAGCGACAGCAATCAAGTTGGCCAAGGCAGGATGCAATGTTGCCATCAATTGCAACCAATCCATCGACCGCGCCAAGCAGGTGGCCGCTCAATGCCGTGGCCTCGGCGTGAAAGCCATTGTCGTGCAGGGCGACGTGGCCAGCGATGCCGATTGCCGGCGCATCGCCACCAAATCGGTCGAGGCGCTTGGCCAACTGGACATCCTGATCAACAATGCCGGCACAACGCGCTTCATCAACTTTCACGATCTGGACAAGGTGAACGACAACGATTGGGAACGCATCCTCGGCGTGAATCTGAAGGGCCCGTTCCAATGCGCCCGGGCTGCCCGCAAGGCACTCGAAGCCGGCGACGGCGGGGTAATCGTCAACACCGCTAGCGTGGCCGGCATCACCGGAGCGGGCAGTTCCATTCCCTACTGCGTGTCCAAAGCCGGTGTAATCAACCTGACGCTTGGCTTGGCACGCACGCTTGGCCCGAAGATTCGCGTCAATGCGGTCGCGCCAGGCTTCATCGAGGGCGAATGGCTGCAAAGCGGCCTTGGCAATAGCTTCGAATCTGTCCGCAACAAAAAAGCCACCGAAGGACTGCTGGATGCCGTCAGCACACCCGAGGACATCGCCGACGGCATCCTGTCCATGATCACTTGCGCCAAGGTCACCGGACATATTTTGACCGTGGATACCGGTCACACCATCGGCCCTCGCATCGGCTCAGGAATTTGAGCAAACCAAAACCCGAAAAGACAGATCGTCTGGAGAAATGGAAGCTGATGGCGTTGGATAATCGCAACTTGATGGAGCATTTCCCGCGCTCAATTCGGTCGCAATAATAGGACCATCAAGGCTGGGGCAATTAAAACACCACCAAACAGAGAAGTACCGTCACGATAAAGAGAATCACGGCCGCAATCACGCGATCCCTCGTGGGGAAATCGAGGTTCAACTCGGCCGTCCAAGGCTTGGGCCGATTGCGCTTGGCCAAGCGCTTGGCGTCACCTCGGCCAACGTCGGTGGCCAACGGCAACTCGCGAAGATTGGGGTCATCGTACGGCTCCTCCTCCGGCTCGTCCGGCGGAGTGAAGGTCAGCGGCTCGTCTGTCTTGTGCGCCAGTTCGCCGACCTCCATGGTCAGCGCCTCGCCCGGCTCCGCAACCATGACCTCCAGGCTGGCCGTCTTTGAGGCAGTCTTGCCAGCCAGCGCCTCTTGGTCATCTTCGATTCCCGAGTGGGCGGCGGAGAAACCGACCGACTCGGGCTTGCCCGATTTTGTGGATTCGCCACTCTTCCGCCTCTCATTCAGCGGCGGTTGCGCCAACTCGATTTCCCCGAAGCTTTTCCCCTGAATAGCGATCAACTGCTTAAGCTTGGCCAGTTCGAGCACGGCAAGAAACGTCGTGATGACCTCGAGCCGGCTCCCGGCTGACTCGAATAACTCAACGAACGGAATGGTTTCTCGCTTCGAAAGGATGCCCCGAATAAGGGCGATCTTCTCAGTGACCGTCCATCGGTCGGCAATGATCTCCCCTGTTTTGTCAGCGCGTTGTTTTTCGGTTTCCTCAAACTGCCTAAGCACCTGGTTCACGGCGTCGATGAGGTCGAAAATAGACGCCTCTCTTGCCGATTGCGGCGGTAGTGGCGGCACTTTCGGCTTGGCCCCCTGCCGCTCAAAACTCTGCTCCCGCTCCCACTCCATCCGCCGGAAATCGTCTGCGGCATCCTTGAATTTCCGGTACTCGACGAGCTGGCGGATCAGGTCCCAGCGCGGATCCTCTTCTTCGTCCTCTTCAGAAATCACCTGTTGGTCGACCGGGAGCAATTCCTTGCTCTTGATGTACATGAGCGTAGAGGCCATCACGATGAACTCGCCGGCGAGGTGGAGGTCGAACTGTTTCATCAGCTCGATGTACTCGCAAAACTGATCGGCCAGCTTGACCATGTCCACCTCGTAAATGTCGACTTCCTCCTTGCGGACGAGATGCAACAGGAGGTCCAGTGGGCCCTCGAACACTTCAAACTGGTACCGCAACTCACTCATTGGCCTGCCGTAAGAAATTCGAGGATGGGAACAGCCTGATAGACAACCCGCAGTTTCCAGTCGGTGAACGCATCGCCGATGGTCAGGACACCGTACGTGTCGAACTTGTAACTGTTGCCGCGGCCGTAGTAGCTATCTGGCGCAACGTTGAAGGTCCACACGGAGCCGTCCTTCAGCAGCCGCTCGGCACCATGCTCCAGTTTGCACTTGCTGCGAAGGACAGCCGCCGTGGCGTTGGCCTTGGCCAGGCTGTCATGCTCGTGCCAGTGCCGGAAAAGGCCGTTGCCGGCGACCAGGCGCCGCATCATCGGGTTGACCGCAGACGAATGTTGGTGCGCCCGGAAGACGCCCCGCAGCCGGGCCGTCGCACCGGCAGAGGCGTCGAGCACGATCCGCGTTCCGGCCTTGCCGTACACGTACCCGCGCCCCTCCATGTAGCCCAAACCCGGCTCGCCAGCAAACACGGTGAAGTCGTTCCACATGAAGCCGTTGATCATCGGTGACATCGGCGCAAGCGGCGTGTAGTCCCGGATCGTGGTTTTCAGGAAATCCCGACGTGTGAGATCGGCCGTGTCAAGCAGGCCCGGGTGCTCCACTAAAAAAGTGCCGCCGGTCATCTGGCCGAGCAGTTGGTACGCGACCGCCGGCCTGGCATCAAGCAATGCGCCTGGCAGGTAGCCCGGCTCCATGCCGCCGTGGTTGCACTGGAGAAAATCCGCGCCGCTGCCGACGTAAATCACCACCGGGAAAAAATCGTACAGCCGGCCGATCAGCGCCGGGTTGAACCGTTTCGCGTATTTCTTCTGGCACTCGGCGAGAAACCCGTAGGTGGGAATCATCTGCACGTCCTCGTGATTACCGCGAGCCATGAACACCCGCTCTGGGTTGGCCAGCTTGAGCCGCAGCAGCGTGTAAAGCACCTCGATGCCGTAGTTGCCGCGATCCGTGTAGTCGCCGAGGAACACCAAGTAACGGTTCGGCTTGGCCAAGCGAAAGCCTTCCAGCGTGCCAACCTGGTTGAGCGAATCAAGCATGGCGATGAACGAGTGAATGTCGCCGTGAAAATCGCCGTGAAAGATCACCTCACTGCCGGGCGGCACCTGCAGCTTTTGGGCGAACGGCTGAAACGGAATCGGCGGCTTCAGGAAATAGGCGCGGTTGGTGTTGAAAAACTCGTCCGCCTTGGGCTTGCCACCGACCCAGTTTGCAGTGGGACTCATCGAGCCGGTCTTGAACGACTCGAACGCCGCCCGCAAAGCGCTGTCTACCTCCGCAAACGAAGGCAGCGCCGTCTGGAGCTTGGCCGTTCCCGCTTGACCAAGCAGCATACGGTTGCTGGGAAGCTTGGCACAGGCGGCTCGCCATTGAGCGAATTCGGGATACTTGGCAGACCGATAGGGATTCCCGTCCGCCGGGACGGTTTGTGCCAAGCCAAGCACTAGCAATAACAATAGCGCCTGGCCAATCGGTTTCCGGGGGTGACTTCTCCTTGGTCGCATCTTCCAGCCGGTCTCAAAAAGAGTGCGCCCGCCGAGTCGCCCATTCAAGGCAAAAGGAAAGCATTGCGCCATCCCGCCGTACCGCCTAGCTTTTGCCGAACTGTTCGTCATGAAAACTGGAATATTCCAAAGAATAATCAAAATTTGGACGGTTCCCTTGGCCGCGTTATTCGGTGCTTTGAGTATCTCGGCCAGTGACTGGCCCCAGTGGCGCGGCCCCACCTCGAACGGGCACGTGGCCAAGGGCGATCCACTCCCCAGCAAACTGGGCGATTCGCCCAGGATTCTCTGGCGCATCAAGACCGGCCCCGGCCATTCCGCGCCGGCGACACAGGGCAACCTGCTAGCCGTCTCCGAGGAACAGGGCGACACCGAGGTGCTGCGCCTCCTCGACAAGCGCACCGGCAGGCAACTCTGGAAAACGGCCTACGGCCAGACATATGAGGACGAATACGGCGCCGGGCCGCGCTGCGCGCCGCTGTTCGACGGCGACCGAATTTACGTCCAGACCTGCCGCGGCGAACTGAGCTGCTTCAGCACCCGGGATGGCTCCAGGATTTGGGGTGTCGATTACCAGTCCCGATTCAAAGTCAAGTGGATCAAAAACAAAAAACAAAACGAGGCCGCTGCCGCGCGCCGGGGCTACAGCGGCACGCCGTTGATCGATGGAGATCACCTGATCTGCTCGGTGGGCGGCGTCCCCGGGACCGGCGTCGTCTGTTTCGACAAGTTCACCGGCGATGTTGTGTGGAAATCGCAGGATGACCTAGCCAGCTTTGCCAGCCCGTTGATCACCACGCTCGCGGGCCGGCGACAGTTCGTCACGCTCGGCGCCGAGAGGCTCTTCGGCGTGGACACCAAAACCGGCGAACTGCTCTGGAACCTGCCGTTCCCCACGCTTTATTTTCGAAATGTCGTCACGCCTATCGCCGCCGGCAACAGCGTGATCGCCGCCTCCCACTCCGAGGGCATGCTCTGCATGGGCGGCAACGGCAACGCCGGTGAAGCCGTTCGCAGGTGGAAGGATGCCAAGCTCAAGATCAACCTCGCCACGCCGGTCGTCGTGGGTGGCAGCCTGTACGGCTTCGCCGAGAAGGACCGGTTCATCTGTGTCGATACCGCCAGCGGCAGGCTGAACTGGGAGGAGCGCGGCTTCGGCAAATTTTACGCCTCAACGCTGACGGACGGCAAGCGACTGCTTGTGCTCGGCCAAATGGGCGAACTGA
>Ga0066827_10000607_pt1 | contig 16621 bp, 17 predicted proteins | sample ETNtaG_34_FD_65609 | JGI IMG/M metagenome (GOLD analysis project Ga0066827, IMG submission 65609) | Marine microbial and viral communities from oxygen minimum zone, Eastern Pacific Ocean - ETNP201306SV51 | ecosystem: Environmental > Aquatic > Marine > Oceanic | place: Pacific Ocean: Eastern... | reverse complement strand
AGCTAAAATCGCGGTTTCATAACCTGAACCAGTGCCAATCTCGAGAACTTTTTCGTTTCCTTTTAACTCCAGAAGTTCGCACATTAACGCAACCATATAGGGCTGCGAAATAGTCTGATTTAGCCCAATAGGAAGCGGATAATCTCCATAGGCTCTTTCTCTTAAAGCTTGCTCAACAAAAAGATGCCTTGGAACTTTTAAAAATGCCCTAATAACTTCTTGATTTTTTATCCCCCTGTCTACTAATTGCTCTAAAACCATTTTCTCTCGGGCAGCATCAAAATCCACTTATTTATACCTGAAGTCAGTTATTTTTATTATTTTTTAAAGTGTACAACATCTCATCACCTATTTACAACTTATAGCTTTCCTTATTAATCTAAAAAGATTATGATAAATGAGATTAGTCTTAACCTAATTTAACAAATGGGGTATTTTATGAAAGAGACTGCAAAGTTAACTTATAAAGAAAAATCTATTGAATTGCCTGTAACGGAGGGGACATTTGGAGAGAAAGGATTGGACATCAGCAAATTAAGAGCCACAACAGGTCTTATTACTTTTGATCCTGGTTCTGTCAACACAGGTTCATGTAATAGTTCTATTACTTATTTAAACGGAGAAGAAGGCATTTTATTGTACCGCGGCATTCCGATTGAACAGCTTGCCGAGAAAAGCACATTTTTAGAAACCGCTTATTTGTTAATTTACGGTAAGCTACCTAACCAGGATGAAAACAAATATTTTTCCGAAAGCATCATTAATCACTCGATGCTCCACGAATCCGTAAAGGATTTTTATTCTGGTGTTCCAGCTACGGCGCATCCTATGGCTGTGTGCAGCGCTGTAATAGGAGCGCTGGCCACTTTTTATCCTGACGCGCTGGACCCCAGAAATGAAAGACATGTAGAAATATCCATTCACCGGCTTATTGCAAAGCTGCCCACTATCGCGGCATACAGCTATAAAAAATCCATTGGCCAACCTTTTATGTATCCTGATGATTCCCTCGATTATTGCAGCAATTATTTACGTATGATGTTCTCTGTCCCATGCGCGGAATATTACGCAGATCCTGTTATAGCAAAAGCCCTGGATGTTTTATTTATATTACATGCTGATCATGAACAGAACTGTTCGACCAGCACCGTTCGATTAGTAGGTAGTTCTATGGCAAACCTGTTTGCGTCTATTTCTGCTGGCATTTCAGCCCTCTGGGGACCGCTTCACGGGGGGGCAAATCAGGCGGTCATTGAAATGCTTCAAAATATCCATGAAGACGGCGGGAATATTAATAAATATATTGATAAAGCGAAAGATAAAAATGATCCGTTTCGTTTAATGGGTTTTGGGCACCGAGTTTACAAAAATTTTGATCCCCGTTCGCGTATCTTAAAAAAATACTGCCAAGGGGTTCTGGATACAATGGGAGTTTATGAGCCGTATTTAGAAATCGCTATGAAACTTGAAGATATCGCTTTGAAAGATGATTATTTTATCGAGAAAAAACTCTACCCTAATGTTGATTTCTATTCTGGGATTATTTACAGGGCTATGAAGATACCTCTTAATATGTTTACGGTTTTGTTTGCCATAGGTCGCCTTCCCGGATGGATTGCTCAATGGGTGGAAATGCACAGGGATAAACACTTTAAGATCGGCAGGCCGCGACAGATTTTCACCGGCGCCAAAAAAACTCATTACGAGCCGATTGAAGAGAGGCAGTGAGAGAGTGGTTTAAGCATACAGCGGTCAGCTATTAGCATTCAGTTAAAAAATTTTGCCGGAGAGTACTCGCAGGCAAGAAGATTAATCTTCCCCATCCTATTCCAATTCTTTTTTAATCTTATCCAGAAGCCCGTTTACGAAGTTAGCGGAATCATCTGTTCCAAATTTTTTCGCGATCTCTATTGCTTCATCTATAGTAACTTTTGGTGGGATGTCTTTCATAAAAAGAAGTTCATGAACAGCCATACGGAGAATATTCCGATCAATGATACCCATTCGCTCAAGGGGCCAGTGTTCGCTAACTTTTTTAATATAATTATCTATTTTTTCCAAATTGTTTGCCGTCCCTTTAGCCAACTGCTCTGAAAAATCGGTCATTCCAGAGTTAATATTGTTTTCCTTCCAATAGCTTTTAATAATTTTATCGATATCTTCTCTTGTAATGTCTCTCCGGTAGAGAATTTTTAAAGAATGTTCCCGCGATTTTCTCCTTTTGCCCATTTTAACTGACCTGTTTATATAAATTAACCATTTCCAGAGCGGAAAGAGAGGCGTCCCAGCCTTTATTGCCTGATTTTGTTCCCGCCCGTTCAATCGCCTGCTCAATAGTCTCTGTTGTTAATATTCCAAAAATAACTGGAATATTAGAGTCCATGGCTACGGCTGCTACTCCCTTACTGACTTCAGCAGCAACATATTCAAAATGAGGGGTTTCTCCACGAATAACAGCGCCAAGACAGATGACTGCGTTTACTTTTTTAGATTTTGTCATTTGTTTGGCTAAAAATGGTATCTCAAAAGCTCCGGGGACTTTCGCTAAATCAATATCATTTTCTTTTACCTCGTGGCGAATCAACCCGTCGATTGCTCCTTTCTGCAACCTGTCAGTAATAAAATTATTAAACCTGCTTACAATAATTCCAAACCTGAAACCCTTTCCGGATAACTTTCCTTCTATAACATTAACCATAAACCCTCCAATTTAAAATTTAGATTCCCGCCTTCGCAGAGCTAAGCTCAGCTTTGTGAGAATGACACAACGGGCATTGCCGTCATTCTCAGCTTGATTGGGAATCTGATTAATTTTTATTTTTTTAAAGTTCCGCTTTGGAGACATAATTACAGTACTTTATTCTTTTCTTATTCTTTAAATATTATTCATTAAATGTCCCAGTTTTTTCTTTTTGGTTCTAAGATATTTAATATTATGTTGCTTGGGTTTTATTTCAATGGAAACTATATCCACAATGTGGAGCCCATAACCTTCCAGTCCTATTATTTTCTTTGGATTATTGGTCAGCAATCGTATTCTGCCTAATCCAAGGTTCACGAGAATTTGAGCCCCAATTCCATACTCACGCAGGTCCGGATTAAATCCGAGGGCTTCATTAGCCTGAACAGTATCCAACCCTTTATCCTGAAGCGAATAGGCTTTTAATTTATTGATGATTCCAATCCCGCGTCCTTCCTGGTAAAGATAAAGAATGACTCCTGTTCCTTCTTTTGAAATAATTTCCATGGATTTTTCTAATTGTTCTCCGCAATCACAACGGTGCGATCCAAAGACGTCACCGGTTAAGCACTGGGAATGAACCCTGACCAAAATATCTTTCTCTTTTTTTATTTCTCCTCTATACATAGCGATATGAACTTGATCATCTAAAATATTTTTAAAAGCGATAGTTCTAAATTCTCCAAAATCGGTTGGAATAATAGTTTCAGCAGAGCGTGTAACAAGCGATTCCCGTTTCATCCTGTATTCAATTAAGGATTTTACCGATACCATTTTCAAATTATGTTTCTGCGCAAACTTTTTAAGCTGCGAAACGCGGGCCATTGAACCGTCTTCGTTCATGATTTCACAAATAACACCGGAAGAATTAAGCCCGGCCAGGCGTGCAAGATCAACAGACCCTTCTGTCTGCCCTGAACGAACCAGGACACCTCCCTCCCGTGCCTTTAACGGAAATATATGCCCTGGCTGTACCAGATCTCCTTTTTTATAATTTGGATTAATTGCAGTTAATATTGTTTTTGCACGGTCTGAAGCAGAAATTCCAGTTGTAGTTCCACATTTAGCATCTATAGAAATCGTAAAAGCTGTCTGAAAATTAGATGTATTGTCACTTACCATCATTGGTAGTTCCAACTTTTCCACTCGTACTGGAGTTAAAGCAAGGCAAATCAAGCCGCGTCCCTGTTTCGCCATGAAATTTATTGCTTTCGGGGTAACTTTTTCTGCGGCTATCATGAGGTCTCCCTCATTTTCTCTATCTTCATCATCCACAAGAATGATCATTTCTCCATTTTTAATAGCAGTTAGCGCTTCTTCTATAGTGTTGAATGGCAAATTGTTCTCCTATTTATTAATTTAAAATCTTCTTTTTTGAGAAGTTTTTTTGTAACCCATTTAAAATTTAAATTCGAAACTCGCAACCCGAAACAAATTCAAATGACCAAAATCCAAAATGAAGTCAGCAAATTTTTAATATTTGAATTTTGGATTTGTTTCGGATTTTGATATTCGAGTTTATTTATTAAAATCCATGTGCTGTTAAAAACTCCTTGCTTATTTTACTTTTCCCCTCATTATTTCGATTTTTAAGATTTACAAACTTCTCTACATATTTTCCAATCATATCATTTTCCAGGTTTACAATATCTCCTGACTTTTTCCACTTAAGATTAGTGCAAACTTCCGTATGAGGAATAATGGAGATAGTAAAACTTTTTTCACCACAAGAAGCTACAGTCAGGCTGATACCATCTACCGCGATTGAACCTTTTTCAACAACATACTTCATAATTTTTTCAGGAGCTTTAATTGTTAATAATACGTCTTCTCCCTTTTTAATTTTTTTTGAAATGTGACCTACCCCATCAATATGACCACTGACAAAATGTCCTCCTAATCTCTCACTAATTTTTAAAGATCTTTCGAGATTTACTTCATCCGTTGGTTTTAATTCTCCAAGGTTTGTTCGATCCAGGGTTTCCTCAGAGATATCGGCTGCAAAATAACCATTGCCGCTTTTAACAACAGTCAGGCAAACCCCGTTAACGGCAATACTCTCTCCCAGAGTTAAATCAGAAGTAGTCGCATGAAACTCAATAGTTATTTTTGCCTGATTTCCTCTTTTACTAAAACTTTTTATTTTTCCTGTTTGTTCAATTATCCCGGTAAACATTTATTTAAGCTTTTAGCCATCAGTTTTCAGCATTCAGCTTTTTTCTCTTGCTGACAGCCGATGGCTGAGTGCTGAATGCTTAATTACTATTGTTTTGGTTTTTTTTAAAATTTAGAAACTTACCTGTTACTAATACCTGTGAATATACCCTTCTAGCATAAAATCATGGCCTGTTTTTCTTATGCTAATTTCTTTTACTGATACAGCATCCTTTAAAAAACTGATTCCATCACCCATAATAGAGCCGGTTGCGTTAGCGCCACCTATAATAATCGGAGCGATAAAGAAAATGACCTTGTCCACAATTCCGGATTGCATGGCAGAAGCATTGACTTTAGCACCCCCTTCTATCATGATGTTACTGATTTCCATTTTCCGCAATTTCTTCATCAAATCCTTCATATCCACTTTAGATTCTCTTTCTCTAATTTTTAAAACTACTACCCCCATTTCCATCAGAGCCTTTACTTTTCTCAAAGGCGCCTTTGCAGTGGTAGCAACGATAGTCTTTTGTCCGTTTTTTAATTGAACTGATTTCGCTGTTAAAGGGATTTTCAGGTGACTATCCAAAATAATCCTTATGGGGTTCATTAAATCTTTCTTTTTTTTCAACCTTGTTGTCAACACAGGGTCATCCCGGAGCACAGTATTTATACCGATCATAACAGCATCCACCTCATCCCTGATTTTATGGACTTGATTTCTCGCCAGATTTCCCGTGATCCATCTGGATTCACCGGTTTTAGTAGATATCCTTCCATCTAGACTGCTGGCTACTTTCAAAGTAACGTATGGGATTTTTTTTGTAATATATTTAATGTAAGCTGCGTTAATTTCCCTGCACTCTTTTTCCATAATTCCCTGCATTACGTTGATTCCCGCTTTTTTCAGTTTTCTAATGCCTTTTCCCGCGACTAGCGAGTTAGGGTCTTTCATACCGATAATTACATCTTTTATTTCGTTTTTAATAATTGCGTCCGAACAGGGAGGCGTTCTTCCGTAGTGAGAGCATGGCTCAAGATTAAGATAAAGTCTGCTTCCTTTTACTTTTTTCCCTGCATTTCGTATTGCCTCAATTTCCGCGTGAGAAAATCCGGCTTTTTTATGGTATCCTTTGCCGACAATTTTATTATTTTTTACAAGTACGGCTCCCACCATCGGATTCGGACTAGTTCTCCCTTTTCCTTTAACCGCAAGGCATAAAGCTTTTTTCATGTAATAGTCATGTTCCATATTTTCATCCAAAAAAAACCCGAAGAATCTATAGACTCTTCGGGACATTAATGCAGGGACAACAATACCTCTGCAAATAAGGATACTCTCAAGGTTTTCCTTTTTCCCCGTTAGAGTTTCTAACGGGGTCACCTTCTTCCATCCAGACTATAACTGTCGGCTCCGGACTTTGACCGGATCAACCGGAATGAACAAAATACTTTATTCACCCGGGTCGCGGGCTTTACCCAGCTAAACTGAGTTTACCGCCGGTGAGGATTTCCACCCCGCCCCGAAGGTTACAGCCTTATATCAAATATATTCTGCCATGTCAATAAGCTAAAGCTGTTTAACCACAGAGGACGCAAAGATTGCCGAGGAGAAAAAAAAGAAAACGATTTTACTTTTAAATCATTTCCCACCAACATATTCAGAGTGGCAACAACCAGAACAACAAGGAAAGGATTTTTCTTTTTTTAACTTCTCTCTGAAAGTCTTGTATGGAAGGCTGTTCCATAAGGTATCATAATTGTTTTCAACGGCATTGCCGATTTTAATATGAGGACAGCAAATGACGTCACCAAAAGCGGAAAAACCTATTTTGCTCCAGGGGGCATAACACTTGTAATCTTTCGGGTCGAGTCCTGTGGAATAATGCCTGATAATTTCCCGGTGGCTGATTTTGATAGGTGAAAACCGAATTCTCGGCGTAGTATTATTAGAAGCAAGGCCTTCCAAACAATCCAATTGGGTACGCAGGAGTTCCTGGTCGACTTTTGAGGAAGAGGAAGGACTTTGGTACAGCGGAGAAAAATTATTGATCTGCCTGTCACGAGAAAACACAGATGTGTTTTCCAAAACAAAATTACAATAATCCAGCTTTAAATCTTTTGCTAATGAATAAATAAAGTTCAGGTGGGGGGCGCTCTTGCTTGTGATAACAGTGGTAAGGTGAATCGTCGGGTAACGAGATCGTAAATGTTCCTTTTGCTTCTGGATTAGCTTAATCACTGAAATTGCTTTTTGAAATGATCCTTTTTTCGCAACAATTTCATCGTGAACTTCCTCCGGCCCTTCAATAGAGATGCCAACCATCATAAGTCCCGGTGTTATTAACGACCGTGATCTCAATTCAATCAGCGAGTAAACGGTTTTCTCGTCAACCAATGTTCCATTTGTAATGATATGACATTTGTAGCCTTTACATGCTGAAGTTAAAATATCAACCATGTCTTTCCTGAGAAAAGGTTCCCCTCCTGTAAATGTGATAAGTGTATTGCGCGGCAACTGACGAATTATTTTTATGATTTGTTCGGAGGTAAGTTCCTTGTTCTTATTATCAGGAGCAACAGAATCTTCTATTAATGACAGGGAATGGCACATATTACACCTTAAGTTACACCGGTAAGTTACATCAAAAAAAGTTTGTAATGGTGGAAGAGCAAACTTGTTAAAAAGGGGAATCTGGAAAAAAGAATAAAGTTTTGTTAAAGACAGGGATAGAGAATTAACATTTATCATAGGTAAAATTAAAGCTTCCCTTAGCAAAGCTGAGCTTATCTCTGCAAGCTATGGGGAATGCGCTCGCTAAACACTTTCATGATTAATTGAACCATAAATACTAATGCTATCAGAAAAGTGCTCTTCCTTAAAGTAAACCTCGTTAGAAATTGTTCGCAAATGACCTGCCTTAGTCAGAAACAATCACAATCTGGAATTTCTAACGGGGTAAAGTTATTATTAAACAAAGTAATTTTAAACTTGAAATAAATAACTTGATATGGTAATTTTAAGTTACGGAGAGATTAAATGAAATCTCCCCTGCTGTGTACGATATGGCTTGGTTTTTTGTTCCAACACTAATAGAATGGGGTCTCTGAGCTCTGTGGTGTGCATGCCCTTTGCGGGGAAGCCTGAAGCAGCAGTATTGGGAACCCACTTGGTATACCGGGATCAAAAAACTAAACGTAGCGGCACAATAGTGGGGGGAATATTTAAATAAATTTTTATATTATTGATTTAAGGCTTTTTATTGCTGAAAGGGTTTTGAGTTAAATAAAGTTGGGTGTGAATGGTTAAATCAGATCTTGTTAGAAAAACTTATGATATATCGCTTATATCATTCTGTTTTTTAAAAAATACCTTTTGTTTAATTACGCAGAATCTTAATCCGAAAATCTGTTTCTCTGAATTGTCAAAAACTATCGGTCTTAAACAGATTTTGTTAGCGGACAAGGTGAAATTAAAAAATGGTTTGATTTTAAAAAAGACTCCACGGGGGAGTGAAATAATTCCCCCCCCTTTGTTTTTTTAAGATATATTTTTACATTCATCCCCTTTCAACCCAAATCTTTCTTTCAAAACCTTTCCATAAATTAGCCATAGCGCTGCATTACTGTACTATAACTAAAAATGAATTGTACTTCCCTTAATCCTCGGGGGATTAAGGGGGTGTAAAAACCTTTGCCAAAAAAAGCAAAGTTTTAGAGATATAAACAAATGCTGATGCATAAAAATACATCGAAAATTTTCATTAGAGAAAAAATACAGAAAATAAGGGAATCACTTGATGAGGCTGAAATTATTTCAAAAAGCCGGGAAGTAGAAAAAAATTATTTTAAATTAACTGAACCTAGGAAGATTGAAAAATTATTGATCTATATGGCTAACGACAAAGAGGTTCAAACTAAAAACATTATCAATACCTGTATAAAAAAAAATATAGCAGTTTATTTGCCTGCTGTTGATGCTTTGAAAGGCAGAATTTTTTTTTACAGGGTGTATGACATTAATAATGAATTGGAAAAGGGACCGTTTGGAATATATCAACCAAAAGTACATGAGTGGAATTTACTTAATAATGAAAATGAGATTGACTTGATAGTTGTCCCTGGCCTGGCTTTTGATAAAAAAGGGGGACGAATTGGATCCGGAAAAGGATTTTATGACAAATTTCTGGCATCAGTTCCGTCCTGTAAATCTATAACTGCTCTTGCATTTGAGTATCAGATTGTTGACGAAATCACTCTTGCTGGCCACGATATTCCAATGCACAAGGTAATTACAGAAAATAGAATTATTCCATGTAAGGAGGATTAGTAAAATGTTTGGAATTCAACATGTTACGCCTAAGGCAATTATAGTTGTTGCTATGGTAGGCTTTGTTTTTCTGTTAATCGGGTATTATCTAAGAAAAATTTTGGTAGAACTGAAAATTCGGGAAGCTAAAAACCTCTCGCATAATATTATAAAAGAGGCTGAAAAGGAAGCTGAAAATATCAAACATGAGGCAACCATTGGGGCAAGAGAAAAAAGCTACAAGATAAAGTCGGATTTAGAAAGAGAATCAAAAAATAAAAAAAGTGAAATTAAAAATCTTGAACGAAGATTAAATTTGCAAGAGGACAACTTGTTAAAAAGACAGGAGGCATTGGAGAATAAAGAGAAAGACCTTCAGAAACATCAGAGAGGAATTTCCGAGACTGAAGAGCGGATAAGTAAAAAGGAAAGAAATCTTAATAATTTACTTACCGAAGAATTGGCAAAATTAGAAAAAATCTCTGGAATGACCAGTGATGAAGCAAAATCTGAAATAAAAGTTCAGTTGCTTCAAGAGGCCAGGCAGGATGCCAACACTCAACTCAAAGAGATAGAGGACAAAACAAAAGAAACTGCTAATGAGAAATCTCGATGGATTATTAGCCAGGCTATTGAGAAAATAGCTTCGGATCATGTATCTGAAACTACAATATCAATCGTGGATCTGCCCGGAGATGATATGAAGGGCCGAATAATAGGTAGAGAGGGGCGGAATATCAGAGCATTAGAGCAGGCGACTGGAATAGACCTGATTATTGATGATACTCCGGAAGCGGTCATTTTGTCCGGTTTTGACCCTATACGCCGTGAGGTGGCCAAAATGGCTTTGGAGCGATTAATTGCTGATGGGAGGATTCATCCGGGTAGAATCGAAGAAGTTGTAAATAAATCGAAAAAAGAAATGGATACAAAAATCAGAGAATTGGGAGAAAGGGCTGTGCAGGAAGTAGGAATTGATTCAATACACTTGGAAGAACTGAAGTTGTTGGGCAGGCTGCAATATAGAACCAGCTACTCTCAGAACGTCTTATTGCATTCGAAAGAAGTTGCGTTTATTTGTGGAATTATGGCTGCAGAATTAGGTTTGGATCAAAAACTAGCAAAGCGTGCAGGGCTACTGCATGATCTTGGGAAAGCTATTGACCATCAGACTGATGGGACTCATACTCAGATAGGTGCGGATATTGCGAGAAGGTATAATGAACATAAAATTGTAATCAATGCTATGGCATCTCACCATGAAGATGTAGACCCCATTTCGCCCATTTCAATCCTGGTAGCAGCCGCGGACGCATTATCAGCCTCAAGACCTGGAGCTCGGCGAGAAATGCTGGAAAGCTACGTAAAGCGATTAAGCAAACTGGAAGAAATAGGAGACTCTTTCAAAGGAGTAGAAAAAACCTTTGCCATTCAAGCGGGACGTGAAGTTCGAGTGATTGTGGAGTCAGGGGCATTAAATGATTCTGACTCAACATTTTTAGCTAAAGATATTGCAAAAAAAATTGAGAAAGAAATGTCGTATCCCGGTGAGATCAGAGTAACTGTTATCAGAGAAACCAGGGCTGTGGAGTATGCTCGATGAAATTGCTGTTTATCGGGGATATTATTGGAAAACCGGGAAGAATAATTTTATCACAGTATCTGGACAATCTGATCAATAAATATAAAATTGACCTCTGTATAGCCAATGGAGAAAATGCTGCTGGAGGATTCGGCATTACACGTAAAGTAGGTGAATCGTTATTTGATATGGGAATTAATGTGATGAGTTCAGGCAACCATATCTGGGATAAAAAAGAGGCTTTGGATTATCTGCCGAAAGAAAGCAGGTTTCTCCGTCCTGCCAATTACCCGAAAGGAGCACCGGGCTCAGGTTCTACTTTGTTCCGGTTTTCTGATGGAACTTACGCCGGAATCTTAAATTTAGTGGGACGGGTATTTATGCCTAACCTCGATTGCCCATTTCAAACAGCCGACAGGGAAATTCTGGAATTAAAAAAAAAAGCAAAATTCATCATAGTGGATATGCATGCAGAGGCAACATCTGAGAAAATCGCCATGGGTTGGTACCTTGATGGAAGAGTCAGCGCTGTTATCGGATCTCATACACATGTTCAGACCGCGGACGAAAAAATTCTCCCTAAAGGCACGGCATATATTACAGATTCTGGAATGACCGGGCCAATAGATTCTGTGATCGGCATGAAAAAGGAAACCGCGATTTTTAGATTTAAAACGTCTATTCCAGAAAAGTTTTCGGTTGCAAGCGGAGATACCCAGTTGAACGCGGTAGTGGTTGAAATAGATTCAAAATCAGGTCTTGCCAAAGAAATCAAACGCATCCAATTAACATCCTCATGAAGATTGCTGTAACGGGAAAACCTTTTGTTGGAAAAACAACCATTTTTAGAGCGTTGACCCGAGCTGCTGAAGATCACCATGCAATAGACAAACCTAATATTGGAACGGTAAAGGTCCCGGACCGGAGAATAAATTACCTTTCAGAAGTTTTCCAACCAAAAAAAACAACTTACGCGGAGCTAATCTTTACTGACATTGCTGGTTTTGAAAAAACAGCGACTTCATTAGAAAAACAACCGGAAATGCTTAACCAGTTGAAAACTGCTGAAGCTTTGTCTGTAGTATGCAAGTTGTTTGATCAAGATGCTAATTTTTCTCCTGTACAAGATATAGAAGAGTGGGAGTCGGAATTGCTTCTCTCGGATTTGCAGACTATTGAAAACCGGCTGGAAAGAATTTACAAGTCTTCTAAAGGTAAAAAACTTCGACTCCACGAGGAGGAAAAAAAATTGCTCCTTACTTGTAAAGAAACTATTGAATCAGGGACACCTCTTCGAGCTCTCAAACTTACCGGCACAGAAAAAAAGTTGTTGAGTGGATTCCAGATGCTATCTATTAAGCCGGTTATAGTTATTTATAACATAGCTGATAACTGGTTGGGTAAGTCAGAAAGCGAACTCCCGAACATTTCAAAGCTCCAGGCATATCCGAATATGGCCGTAACGAGCATTTGTGGGGAAGTAGAGTTGGAAATAGCTCAATTAGATGAAAGCGAAAGAATTGAATTCATGAAAGGAATGGATATTGAAGAACCAGGTCTGAATAAGTTTATACAGGCGTCTTACGGTCTATTAGGACTTATTTCATTTTTTACCGTGGGCAAGGATGAAGTAAAAGCCTGGACAGTAAAAAAAAATACAGAGGCTTTAAATGCAGCAGGAGAAATTCATTCCGACATAGAAAGAGGATTTATCAGGGCGGAAATTATTTCTTATGAAGATTTTAAAAACTGCGGCTCCATGAGCGAAGGAAAAAAAAAGGGGCTTGTCAGACTGGAAGGGAAAAAATACGTAATACAAGATGGAGATATTATAAATTTTCGTTTTAATGTGTGATTAATAAAATGTCAAAACAAACAGCATAAAATTTATTGTTTTAACGTTTTTTTAAATAAATCATTTCCCTTGATCAACATCACTTTGCATGGCCTTATAATTATCATCAGTTAGCCAGCAACCAATCTTAATTATATCTTTAGCTGAGAAATAGCATCCATAACAGCATCAATAATCTTCTGAGATAATTCCTTTTTGTTGCCCTCTGAACTATAAAAACCTTGCACATTTATTGGGCTTCCGAACTTAACGGTTACTTTATGAAAAGGTTTTGGGCCTTCTTGAGCCGTTCCTAATATTTTCTCCGCGCCAAAGATTCTAACTGGTACTACAACCGGTTTTGCCTCAAGTATTAAGCGGCCGAGCATTCGATTTCCCTTTCCCAACTCCCCCATCTTGCTCCGTGTGCCTTCAGGAAATACCATGACTTTTTCTTTTTTCATTAATTCAGTAATCTTTTTCATTACACTAATATGCGCGGATCCTCGTTTTACAGGAAAAGAGCCCCATGAGGATATTATTTGTCTTAAAACAGGGATTTTAAATAATTCTACTTTTGCAGGTGCAAAAACCTTCCCTCCTGGCATGCGAGCCAATATAGCTGCGGGGATTATGATGGTTTCAAACATGGAAACATGGTTTGATGCAAGCATTACCCCCCCCCTTCTCGGCACATTCTCCACACCGGAAACCTTTAAACGGTTAGCTAATTTGAAATATGTTATAATCACCAGCGCGCTAAAAAAAATCCAGCACCGATTAATGATAAAAAGTATTTTCCCCATAAAACCTTAAATATAAAATTTGATTGCATAGATTAAAAATATATGATTACACAGACTATAAAATCTATATAATCATTCTTTTATCAGTGTAATCAAATCAAATTTACTATGTCAAAAAAATTCAGTTTTGAACTTCTTAAAATCGAGACTAATACTAAAGCTCGCCTGGGGCTAATTACTACTGGTCATGGAACCATTGAAACACCGGTTTTCATGCCAGTGGGAACTCAAGCTGCTGTTAAAACCCTTACGCCGGAGGAATTGAAAGAAAACGACACTTCAATTATTTTGTCCAATACTTACCACCTTTTTTTAAGACCTGGAAATAAATTGATAAAAAATATGGGTGGCCTTCATAAGTTTATGAACTGGAATGGCCCTATTTTGACAGATAGCGGCGGATTTCAGGTTTTCTCATTAAATAAGCTGGCAAAAATCAAAGAAGAAGGAGTCTATTTTAACTCTCATATTAACGGATCAAAGTGTTTTTTGTCTCCGGAAATATCAATGGAAATTCAACAAGACCTTGGCGCCGATATCGTTATGGTATTCGATGAACCTGTTCCCTACCCATCTTCTTACGAATATGCAAAGAATTCAAATGAGATGAATTCAAGATGGGCGGAACGATGTAAAAAAAGGCATAGTGAGGAAAATCAGGCGCTTTTTGGAATAATCCAGGGAGCCATGTTTAAGGATTTACGGAAGCAAAGCGTGGAAAACATTGTAGAGATAGGGTTTGACGGTTACGCAATAGGAGGTTTGAGCGTTGGTGAACCGAAAGATTTAATGCTTGAATTCGTTGACTACACAGCACCTTTACTGCCTGAAGAGAAACCTCGTTACATTATGGGTGTGGGAACACCAACCGATATTATCAAAGGAATCTTATGCGGAATAGATATGTTCGACTGCGTGCTTCCTACCAGAAACGCAAGAAACGGGACTTTGTTTACTTCCGAAGGAAAGGTAGTTATCAAAAACTCAAAGTACGCAGATGACGAATCTCCACCTGATCCAATTTGCCTGTGTTATACGTGTAGACACTATAGTCGGGCCTATTTAAGACACCTTTTTGTAGCTCAGGAAATTTTATCATCGAGATTAAATACCATTCATAACGTTTATTTTTATAATAACTTGATGAAACGAATCCGTGAGGAAATTAAAAAAGATTCATTGCTGGATTTTTATGCAAGTGTTCAGCGGTCAGCAGGCAGAGATCAGGAAGATAAGCAAATACAGTAAGTCATGTACAATCACAAATCGTTGAAAAATGGCTTGAGATCTTTAAGATTCTCATTGTTCTTTTTATTTGTTTTAGCCGAAAGCTGGTATCTGAATGCTTGTTATTACTTGGTTTTAATACCGTACTGATTAATCTTTTTTCTTAAAGTGTTTCGGTTAATACCTAATATACTTGAAGCTTGAACTTGATTCCCTTTAACTTCATCCAAAACAATCTTAATGAGAGGCTTTTCAATCCCCAGGAGAACCAGGTTGTAAAGATTCCCTTCATAGCCATTTAATTTAGAAACGTATTTTTTAATTTTCTTGCCGAGCCAATTTTCAATAAGGACGTCCCGCGTTCTGGAACGGATTACTCGCTCTGCTGCCTCATTGATTTTATCCGGATTGATCCCTGCCTGAGATTTTGAAGCGCCAGATTTTTTGGACATGCTCAAGGTAGAAAACTTTAAAAAATGTGTAATACAGGGGAACGATTAGCTACCCAAATGAGGAATGAAGATATGGGATTCTACCAGAACCAAAATTTTTTTGTCAAGACCAAATGAATTTATTTTTTAAAATTTTTTCTAAAAAACGCATAAATTCTTCTTTTAACACAAGGGAGAGCAGGTAGGATTTAAATAGAGAATATTTTTTTGTTCGCTTGCCAAGCATTTTTCACCGGGATTACTATAAAATATGCTGGAGGTTACTTTTATTTTTTGCTATATTTTAAACTTTCAAATTGCTATATGATTTGCCGGAGTGGTGGAATTGGTAGACGCGCTGGACTCAAAATCCAGTGAGGGCAACCTCGTGACGGTTCGACTCCGTCCTCCGGCACTTTTAATTTCAACAAGATAGGAAACGGTGGCAAGCCGTTACTGAAGTCCAAAAAGCTTGACCGCGTTCTTATAGGCGACCTTTTCCGCCGTCTCCGGACTTAGATTTCCAAGCAATCCTTTCCGGAAAACCTTGATGGGCTTCGCCTATTTAGTGCCGTCATAGACGTCCGATCCCACCAGAAAACGATTTGGCATTTCTTCGATCAGATTCTTCCATCCCGACACAATGCCGTCGGGACCGAAAACCATCTTTTCCGGTTTATGGACAAAAGCCTTTGCCGGAATCTTGGGAACCGAGCGCTCCGAGAGGTCACAGAAGAAGTTGGGGTACTTCTCGAATAGAGGTTTCACGTCTTCCGGCCCGGTGTTCGAGCCGCAGTGCGCGAGAATCATTCTGGCCGAGGGATTGGCGGACATGAGGTCGTCGATCTGCTCACCCGTATCGCTATCCTATTCCGTGTGGAAGGTGATGACGCCATTATGTTTGTTCGAGAGAGCGAATAGAGCTTTCATAGCCGGAGAATTAATATCCGCCTTATGCCGCATTTTCGCTTTCTTTTTGTTGGTCGATGTGTTGAGAAAGAGTTCGCCAATGCCCATGATACGGCCTTCCTCGAAATCTTTCTTCAACAAAGAAAAGATCTTCTTGAACTTAGGGTTCTCGGCATTGTTCTGTGCAGAAACATCCTGGCTAGTAACGTAGATTGCGTTCAGGTCGGACTGAGCACCAAACGGATGGATCTTATCAGGTTGTGTTGTCAGGGAAAATACAAACTGGTAAAAGAAAAAGTGACAGGCGTTTATCAGATGGCCGTTATATTGATCATGAAGATGGTACAATCACAGACACCAAGATAGGCTTGATGTGGACGAATAAGGACAGCTATGCCGATTTAGGGAAATGCCTTGATTGGAATAAATCCCGAGGCTATGTGAGCAGTTTAACTAGGGGTGGTTATAATGATTGGCGCATGCCAACGGTAGAAGAGCTGAAGAGTATTTATCAAAAGTCCAAGAACAACAAAACTTATTCAGGAGATACGATTCATAGTGATCCGATCTTTGCATCAGGTGGAGGACACTATTATTGGTCTTCTGAAACTAAAGGCTCTTCCCGT
>Ga0066827_10000553_pt1 | contig 17427 bp, 16 predicted proteins | sample ETNtaG_34_FD_65609 | JGI IMG/M metagenome (GOLD analysis project Ga0066827, IMG submission 65609) | Marine microbial and viral communities from oxygen minimum zone, Eastern Pacific Ocean - ETNP201306SV51 | ecosystem: Environmental > Aquatic > Marine > Oceanic | place: Pacific Ocean: Eastern... | reverse complement strand
ATTTACTCCAAATTTCTTCATAAGATCGATAGTTAAATCTATATACGGCCTGGAAGTCAATTCCCCGTTTACTTTAATTAAGACGTCTTTTTTTGCGTAGGGCGAGGAAAGCATGATTGAGGTAAAATACTGGCTACTTTTATCTCCATTCATCCCGGTTTCTCCACCAGAAATACCTCCGCCTTTAATTTTTACAGGCGGACACCCGTTTTCACTTTGAGAAATGATTTCAACTCCTAACGGAGAAAGTCCGTCAATAAGGTCGTTTAAAGGCCGCTGTCGCATCCTCCAGCTTCCATCTATTATGCTCTCACTCTGACAGAGAGCCGCGAACGAACATAAAAACCTCATCGTTGTTCCGGCGTTTCCAACAAAAATGTTTTTTTCAGGAGTCCCGGGAAAACCGTTACATCCATGAACTGTTACTTTAGTTTTACCTTCTACTATGTTGATTCCAAAGCTATTTAATGCAGCAATCATATAGCGTGTATCGTCGCATTCCAAGCAATTATGTATATGGCTTTCCCCATCAGCAAGAGCGGCAATAAGCAAAGCACGGTTGGAATAGCTTTTTGATGAAGGGACAGTTACAACAGCATCAAGTTTAGAAATCGGCTTAATCTCTATCATAATAGGATTAGTTAATAGCTTAATTTGTGCGTACCGAGCGTAATTATTTTATAAACCACCCCTTCGCTAAGCCCCACTTCCTCTGGCTTAGCTCTTCCCCTCCTTGGCAAGGAGGGGATTAAGGGGAGGTCATTTAGAAACTAACTTTTGAGTCTTTCCAGTACAATTTCTTTCATCAAGTCTTTCGGCGCCTTCTCGCCTGTCCAGAGTTCAAACTGATCCACAGCCTGATTTACAAAAAGCTCTATTCCAGGTATCGTGACACAGCCTATCTCTTCCGCCTCTCGTAAAAGCCGCGTTTTTAGGGGATTATAAACCGCGTCAAAAACAACCATTCCTTTTTTCAGCCTTTCCTTTGAAAAGGGCGTCTTTTCTACATTTGGATGCATTCCTACCGGAGAGCAGTTAATCAAAATATCAAAGTCAGAGCCAATGGATTCTGCGGACATTGTCCGACATCCCAGGTCTGCTGCTAAAGAATCTGCTTTTTGAGTATCGAGATCAAATATGTAAAGAGAGGCCCCTTTCTCCATTATCCCAAACCCGATAGCCCTAGCAGCACCTCCAGCCCCTATCATAAAAACCTTTTTCCCATTTAATTCAGTCTTTTCTTCTAAAGCCTTTACCGCCCCCGAACAATCCGTATTGCAGCCAAAGAGTTTTCCGTCTCTTATTTGCAATGTATTAACCGCGCCTATTTTCTTTGCCGTTTCATCAATCTCATCAAGCAGGGGAATCACCTGTTCTTTGAACGGCATGGTTACACTCATCCCTTTTAAATAGGTTCTGTAACCGCTGACAAAGGAAGGTAGGTCTTCAACAAGGAAAGGCAGATAAATGTTTTCAAGCTCTTTCTTCACAAATGACCTGTTATGAATAAGATATCCCATACTTTCCTTTACTGGATTACCTATGAGGCCATAAATATTCGTATTGCTGTTCAGTTCATTAACGCGGTAAATATTTTTTAAAATGTCCGCCGGAATCTGTCCGGGAGCAGACTCCTTTCCCCTGCTTAATGAACCGAATGTCAAATGACTGCCAAAGATAGGCGATAATATTCTACTGATTTCTCCATGCTCTCCCATGCAAAAGGCGATAATGTCGCTTTTTTTATCTTTTGCCTGTTTAATAATGTCAAAGATTTTTAAATTATCTTCAATAGAGTTGGCCATCACAGCTATTTTGATAATCTCAAAACCTTTTTGAAGCATCCTGTCAAATGTTACCTGTAGGTCTTCAGGAACTTGTTGAAAATTGTGATAAGAAAGGATGAAACGGGTTTCAGCTTTTTTCTTTATAAGTTCCTCAAGCAGAGGTTCCGGCGTAGATAGTTCAATGTCGACATAATCGGCTCCTGCGGCAATCGCATTGAGAAGAAGAGCTACCCTCCCCTTCTCGTCTCCGTCATATAATCCACCTTCGGATTTTTTCCGGCAGGTTACAATAACCTGCTTTTGAGTGGCATTTATAAGGACTTCCAAATCCGGATTTTTTAAATAGTCTACGCGCAATTCAATAATATCCGCCACATTTTCAGCTTTCTTAATCTCCTCTACCGCTTCTTCGATAGTTTTTGATGTAATTGGAACACAAATCATATTTTTATGTTAACCCGTGGTAAGCTAATGAAGTTTTCATTGTAACAAATAAAGATTTACAATTCCAAACTTCGCTACTCTACGTCTTCGTAGCGAAAAATATTTTAAAAAATAAGGTATTATAGTGTAATAATATATATCATGGAAAAAATTAAATTCGGATGCCATAATTTCCTGAACTCAAAACCTATTCTAAGCCCCCTTCTTGAAAATAATACAAGCGATCTGGAGATCGTACAGGAATCTCCAGCTGATCTGGCGTTATTGTTAAGGCGGGCAAAGCTGGATCTATCATTTGTCCCTTCCATTGAATACGCGAAAAACTCTGCTTATCTCCTTGTAAATAATATTTCAATTTCTTCCCTTGGAACGGTCGATACAGTGTTGCTGATCAGTAAAACAAAAATGGAAGATATAAAAACAGTAGCAACGGATAATCGGTCCCTTTCCTCCATTACATTATTAAAAATTCTATTTAAAGAAAAATATAACCGACTCCCATTTTTTCAGCAGACAGAACCGGATTATGAAAAAATGCTCTCCTCAAATGACGCGGCAATGATAATAGGAGACAATACATTTTTGTTGAAAAAAACCGAAAAAACTACTTATGACCTTAGCCAGGAGTGGTTTCAGCTCACTGGCAAACCATTTGTTCACGCGGTTTTATGTGTTAGAAAAGACGTACAGTTAGATCAAAACATCATAAATACGATTTTAAAAGCGCGTGACGAGGGATTAGCTTCGATTGACCGGATAAGTACTGATGAAGCGCGAAGATTAGGAATCACAAAAGAGAAATGCGCGGATTATCTAAAAAACAAAATTCGTTACACTCTCGGGCAGAAAGAGCAGGAAGGGCTTAAAGAATTTTTTTCATTAGCAAACAAACATGGATTTATTAAGTCAAAACCGGAACTGAATTTTTTTGATGAATCTCGCTAGACAGGGCACTTCGCGTTTCCAATGCTGAGAGAATGGGAACAAGCAAGCACCAGTGCCTAAAGTTGAAAGTGTTTAAGGTGAACTAATCTTCGCCTGCAACCGGGAGTTCGCTTTGAGACATGCAAGTAAAACATTAGGAGTGGTTTGCTGAAGCAGGCAAAGTAAAGTAAAAAAATGACTTTAACCCCAACAATGTCATGTCCTACACTTTAATATTTACTTTGTTACTTTCCAGTATCTTCATTTTCATCATAAAAATCAGGGTAGAGTTTTTTTGCGCATTTAGGACAAAGACCGTGACTGAATTTCGCGTCTGAATGGTCACTAACATACTTCTCTATTTGTTCATAATAACCTTTATCGTTGCGAGTATCTTTAGAATTGGCACAAATAGGGATAAGACCACTTAATAATTTTACTCTAGCATTTTTCTGGATATTTCATGAATGGTATCGTCAGGTCCGGAGACAACTATCTCCCTTGTCATTATTTCAAAAACCGACCGATTATCGGTTAATTTAGCTTTAAGCTCTTTAAGAATATTTGTATGAGTAACAACCCCTTCAGTGCCTCCCTTTTCGTCCACAACTAAAAGATGCCGGATATTACTTTCTCTCAGTACAGCATATCCTTCAAGAATATCCATTCCTGGTTGGACCGTCTTAACCGGAGAACTCATTACTTCAGCCAGTTTTTTTTGGCAATATCTCTGCTGCCGGCGGCTATTTTCACTACGTCTCGTTCGCTCAAGATGCCAACCGGCTTATTATTCTCCACAACTAACAGGCAACTGATTTTTTTTCACTTAGAATTGATAATGCTACTGAAAGAGGCGCTTCTGGTGTGACTGAAATAACATCAGGAGTTAAAATGCTCTTAAGTTTTATGCTATCCATTTGATTAGTCTGAAAATGGTTGACGAAATAATTTTACACGGATATAGCATCACATTTACTAACTGATATTTCTAAATTATAGTTACCAGCAACTTATCTCTAAAATTATTATGCCGCTATTTTTTTTGCTTCAAGACAGCCTCCCCTTTCCATATTGGAGACAATGGGAGAGAGACGTAAAATTGTCGCCGCCATTTGAAGATTTAATTTAAGCGGCAAAGTTTAGTGGTCTTTCCTATATTACAAGCATTTAGATGAATATAATTCATATTATTTAGAAATCAATAGGCACACTACAATTGCTCATATCAATTTGATTTTTGGAGATCCAATTTATCGAATCGATTTTGAATATATTAAATCTAACCAAATAGTTTGTTTTATATTTTTTCTTTAGAATGCCGGCAAACTGAATACGTTCATCATGTCCACAAAAAATAAAAATGCATTATTAGAAGATATTAAGTCCGCCGCTATTTCAGAGATGATCTCCTACGAGTTTTATTCCAGATCATCAACCTCTGTAAAATTGATAAGTGGTATGCATGCATTTCAGGATATGATGTGGGAAGAGGAAAAGCATGTAAAAAGTTTGAAAGAAGAGTATAAAAATCTGGGAGGAAGCGGGGAGATTAAATATGATCCTCAGAAATATGGCGGATTAGCGCTGCCTAAACTTGAAGTTGACGCGGTCATAGCGCTTAATGTTGCACGCAAAGAAGAGACTTCAAGTATTAAAATGTATAATGAGTTTTTGAAAAGGCATAAAGATACAAAGTCAGCTAAATTATTTAGGCAACTGCTTGGAGATGAAAAGAAACACCTTGAGCAATGGAATGAAATTGCCAAAGGTATTATTGGCAGTGATACTACAAAAAATGGAGCCACTGATGAGGTTTATAGATTTTCAAAAGAGGATTTAAATATAATAAAAACAGCTCTGGTAGCAGAGAGAGCTGCTTATGACTTCTATAAAAATGCTGTTGGTAAGATAGATACTATTGATGGATCTCACGCCTTTCACCATATGGCATGGGAAGAAGAAATTCATGTAAAGAGGCTTGAAGATGAATATTATAGATTAGTAAATAAAAAGCCGCCCATAGAGAAACCTGCAAAAAAGTATTCCGCAAATTTCAATAAAAAATCGGACGCGCTTGTAGCTCTGGACTTATCTATTAAAGAAGAAAAAGCAAGTTTACAAAGATACCTTGATCTTGAAGAAAGATGCACCAATACAAGACTTAAAGAAGTAATATGGGAACTCATTGAAAGTGAGTGGAATCATATAAGCCAATGGAGAAATACCCGCAAATCCATTAAAGAAAATGACGTCCCGCTATCTTAGTGACTTAAGCTCCCTGCGGCAAAGCCCCGCTGAGCGAGGCAAAGCTGAGCTGAAAGCCAAGCTTAGCTTCGTAACTCTGCAAAGCTTTTTTAACACACCCCGTCCCGGAGGGACACCCCTCTTGATTAGAGGGGAATTGAAGCTCCCCGTATCAAGCTACGGGGAATCTTCAGTTAAGAGTATGATTTTATCTAAATTCGCTCGCTATGCGCGTCAAGGTGGTAATAACCATCTAACGTTTGTATTCTCCTGTCAGGAATGGCTTTTCCCATTGCAAAGTGATAGATAACTTCATATCCTTCCCTTAACTGCAGAAACCGATTGACATCATCGTCGAAAAAAGCGCCGATCCCGGTAGAGTTATAGTTTAAAGACTCTGAGCCAAGGTACAAAGCCTGCCCGATTCTTCCAGCTTCAAAATGGACCGCTCTATACCCTATTTCTCCGAGAAAAGAAAATGCCAATGAAAAGTTAGCTATCATCGCAAAACATACTGATGAGTCAGATGCAATTTCCTGGGATAGACTGAGGGCATTTGCCGTAGATTCAATATTGCCATTGTGTTGCAAAAAAAGTTGATGTTCCGATTCATTATATAAATAAAGTCCTCTTTCCAAACCTTTGATTCGGTGGACAAAAAGATATAGGTCTATTAAAGATAGATCATAATCCAGATTTGGTCTTAAAAAGGCTTTTTTTAGAATCAAAGACAGATCATCTAATTCCATATCCGCTTTCTTATCGTAAGCCTGTGCTGACCGGCGACTTCTCACCATAGTAAAAAAATTTGTTCCTTTACTTGATAAATTGCTGCTAAGGGTTATTACTTTTAGAGGATTAATTTTTGTTGAAAGAAGACTTTTTGGCGGGTTAATTTTCTTATGAAAATTTAATTCTTTAAAACAAACATTAAGACTTTTTATTTCTTCAATCAAGGGATAAGTGACTTCTGTCTCAGAAAGAGTATTTGCTTTTCCCATGTAAACCTTTTCATCTGTATTAAGCTTATCAGGACTTAAACTATTTCCGATTCCAATGACAATAAGAGGGAATTCATCACCTTCATTCAGGCCCATCAGTTTTTTTAAATTCATGCTATCTATTTTTACAAATACTTTGAAATCCAATTTCATCTGTTCAAGAGCATATTGGAGAGAGCCAATGGCATGTCCGGCGTCATGAAAACAGTAACGCAATGCTCTTCTTTGATATTTCCATGCCTGACGCCAGGGGATGACATTAATAACAAAAAAAGCGCTAAACTTTTCAGCCGTTTTATCTATTCCTACAGAACTCCATTCATTTAATCCCAATGGTTTCATGCACCGCGTTTCTAATAAGTGTTCAAGGACATTATAATGATAGATTCCGGGTTGTAATCCTTCTATATCGCGGGCAATCAGGTGTATTTCTTCAGGATGCAAATTCCCAGCAGAAGGGTTAACCCGAAGATGCCAGCTCGACTCATCATATTTCTTCCAGGCTGAAATGGAGAGGGAATAGTAAAAAATCATTGAAAGAATTCTTATTGAGATGAACTGATTCTTATCTACTGAAGGAGGCTCAAAGAAATTCCCGGAAAAACTTTTTTCACCATGGTCTAATGGAATTCGCTCTGTTTCCTGGTAGATACGGAAGGGGTTTGGCTGGTTTTCCCAATCAAGGTAGTGGGGATCAGAGTATAAAGAGGCTACGGAATGTTTTGTTAGTTCATGGTAGCGGTAAGATTGATAATCTTTTAATTTTTCCACTTGCTCTCAATATTCTCCCGTTTCTCATAGCCATAATCATTTCTAAATAACTTAGTTTGTTATAGCCGGACACTTTCGACTATTGTCTATGATTTTCTGAATAGAAACAATGTACTCTTTTTTACTATCAATTATTCCCTGAACGATCTTTTTTGATTCATCATGGACCATAGAGCTAAGTGTTTCTTCAAACTTATTAATTGATTTTTCTTCAATCTCTAGAACTTCCTTAAGTAAATCGACTGATTTTGCCATATGATATCTCCTGAAATGAGTGAATGCGAAGAAGGTTAAATAATGGTTTTGACTATATTATATTAGATGCAATTAGATCAAAAAGATTCATATTTTTTAAGAAATCAGTAAAAAGGGGGGAATTTAGCTGTGGAGATGCACTTTAAAAAGTTTCTTTTTCGTTAAAAATAAACCTTTCATGAGAAGATAGAGTCTAAATTACTACCTTTCGTTTTTCACCTTACTCCATTTTTGCTAATGGGGTAGTGATAACGAGACCTATGTTTTATTTATAGTTGCTTTCAGAAGGGAGAGTCGGTGTTATGGCTTTTTTGATGAAAATGTCAGAATTACAAAGTAATGTTTGTAAGACCCTTGAGTTGGCTGATGAGGTCAAGAGTCTATTTGAAAAAGAAGGCATCGGGCAGAAAGATCTGAAAAATAAATTAACTCAAGTTTCTGTTAATCTCAAAGAAGCGGAAAAGGAAATTGCGAAGTTTCTCATAGATAAACAATCAGTCATTGAAGAAACAGAGTTTTTAACAGAAGCTTTTCGCATAGAATATGGAACTATACTCAAATACAGGCAATATGCCGCTTTGATTGAAAATAAAGAAATCGCGTCGCACTTTATAAATTTCGGGAAAAGTGAAACAAAACATGCAAGTGACTTAATTAAATTAATATTTGAAAGGGGAGGAACTCCAAAACATATCTTTAAGGAAGAAAAGGCAGGCGAAAGCTTAAAAAAAGAAGGGATTATGAAAGCCTTAATCAAATCAGAGAAAGAGACAATTGCCTTTTATGAAAATGGACTGAAAAAATTTGGAGACGCAGAATTTGCCTGGTTGATAAGGAATATAAAAATAGAAGAAGCAGAACATCTTAAAGAGCTCAAGAAATTAGAAAAAGAGTTTCAAGAAAAGGAAATCGTTTTGCGGTATGATCCTCAATTCAAATGGGTTGATCCCTATATGGGTGAAGCGGGCGATAGAGCCTGGATAGAGTAGATACAGGGGAAATAAAAATTAAAGAGCCTTTAGAAATATCCGGCGAGGAAGAAATTTTAATGTGTACCTGTATGCAATCCGGGCACTGGCCGTTTTGTGACGCTACTCACCATTCATTGGGAAGTACTACCGCTTCCAAAGTAGTAAAACTGGATAAGAACAAAACCTATCACCTTTGCCAATGTTACAAAACTAAAAACCCACCGTTTTGTGATGGATCACACAAGGCTGATATTTAAGCTTCTCTGCGGTAAGAACGCGGGAAGCTTCATCAATAGACCTGCGTAGAATTTATGGTTCAACAGGGCCTGTTATTACCCTGCCTAAAGGCTCACCATGATAGTTAATATATCACGCTGAACTTGCCGAAAACTCTTCCTGCTTTATTCGCAAGGACAACTTTCTTTTCGCGTTTCTTAATTTTTCTTGATTTTAAATCTTCGATACACTATTCTATGAAATTCTACTTTACAGCAAAGGAAATAAAAAAATGATAAAAATTCAGGAAGGAGATTTTCTCGTGGATTCCGAGGTCAGAAACCTTCGATCTAAATTCAATAATACAGGCGGGGTGGTGACTTTTATAGGCACTGCAAGAGAGTCTTCTAAAGGAAAAGAAATTAAAGAATTATTTTTTGAATCTTATGAAGAAATGGCCATAAAAAAACTCGAAGCCCTGAGAGAAGAAGCCATAAAAAAATTCGATATTTTTGATCTTTCCGTAATACATCGTTTAGGTGAAATTCAAATAGCGGATGATATTGTCCTGATAATCGCGATAGCCGAGCACCGGAAAGCCGCGTTTGAAGCATGCGAATGGGCGATAGATGAATTAAAACGAACCGTTCCTATATGGAAAAAAGAGATCACCACTGACGGAGATGTTTGGGTTGAAGATCATCCATGATATTAGTTAATGAAGCCCGAAAAATCATTTTAGAAAAACTCCAGCCTCTTGAACCTGAAAAAATTCCTTTACTAAATGCGGTCGGAGCTGTTTTACAGGAAGATATATACGCCAAAAGAGATAATCCGCCGGCTGATAATTCTGCTATGGACGGTTATGCTCTTCGCTTTCAAGATATTGCGTCCATTGATCAAAAGAATCCCACCTCTTTAAAAGTTGTTGAAGATATTCCAGCGGGACAGAAGCCTTCAAAATCTATCCATACCGGTGAAGCTTCAAGAATTATGACCGGAGCCCTGGTGCCTGGCGGAGCAGATACCGTGGTAATGGTGGAAGACACTGAGAAAAAAAACGGCTCTGTCTTGATCTTGAAACAGCAAAAAAAGGGAAGCCACGTCCGAAAGCAGGGAGAAGACTTTAATAAAGGTGCTCTTCTTCTTTCAAAGGGAAACCTTATAACATCATCAAACATCCCTATTATCGCGACAGCAGGCTGCGCCAAATTATCCGTTAACCGCAGACCTGTAGTTGCCATTTTATCAACAGGCGATGAATTAGTTGATCTGGACGCAAAAGCTGAAGATCATCAAATTATTAACAGCAACACTTATCTCCTCGCGTCCCAGGTATTGGAAAGCGGGGCTCAACCTATGGTATTAGGAATTGTTCGGGACCGGAAAGATGATATAAAAGAAAAACTAAAATCCGCTGATAAGGCGGACATTATCATAACATCAGGCGGAGTTTCTGTAGGGGACTATGATTTTGTTAAAGACGCTATTCAGGATTTGGGAAGTGAAATCGTTTTCTGGAAGATCGCTATGAAACCCGGAAAGCCGTTGACTTTTTCCATGCTAAATAAGCGTCCTCTTTTCGGTCTTCCCGGCAACCCTGTTTCTTCTTTTGTTTCTTTTGAGCAGTTTGTGAGACCCGCAATCCTTAAAATGAGCGGGCATACCGATCTGCTCCGCAAAACCATCCGCGCCACCCTGACTGAAGATATTAAGAAAAAAAACGATGGACGAAGACATTTCCTGAGATCAAACTTAACTTATCAAAATGGAAGTTATTCGGTCACCGTCTTGAGTGGACAGGGTTCCAACATGCTAGCTTCATTAGCTTCCGCGAATTCTCTTCTAATCATTCCTGAATCAGAAACAGAACTGAAATCCGGCCAGCAGGTCGAGGTGCAGGTTTTGAGGAATTAATTGGTACCTAAATCTTGCATGATGAATTTTTAAAAGGTCTTTATCATAAGAGGGTATCACTGTTTAAGCGAAATTCACTAGACTTTTCTTAAGAACTTTTCAGTAAAACATTTCTTCCAAAAAGACTGTTAGAAAATTTTTTAGGTATTGATGGTAGGAGTTTAATGACCTCATTTGCTGAAAAATTTGCTCCTTTTGCCAAACGGATGCAAATTGAAGGTTTACCTGACATTGTTATCAGAACATTTGAACATTATTATAAACAATTAGCCGAAGGCCAAACGGGCCTCATTCCTGAAACCGACATCAGACCTGTTGAATCTCTTCCCGATGTAAAAACATTTCCCGAAGATTTGAAAGAAGTTGGTCATGCTGCTTTAACCAAAACTGTCTTTTTAAAATTAAACGGCGGTCTGGGTACCAGCATGGGGTTAGATCGGGCAAAATCATTGTTGCTTGTAAAAAACAAGCTCTCCTTCTTAGATATTATTGCCAAACACGCCTTACATACCAACTCGCTTTTGGTTCTGATGAACAGTTTTGCGACTCACAATGACTCTTTGACCGCACTGGAACAATATCCCCAACTACGGAAGAAAACGGACATCCCTCTCGGTTTTTTACAACACAAAGTACCTAAAGTAACCCGGGCCGATCTAAGTCTTGCCTCCTGCTCCCGGGACCCTAATCTGGAATGGTGTCCTCCCGGCCACGGTGATATCTTTACCGCTTTGGTTACCAGTGGTATGTTGGACACTCTGCTGGAGACCGGCTATGAGTATACTTTTATCTCTAATGCCGATAACCTGGGTGCTGTTCTGGACACCGCCATCTTAGGCTACTTTATCAAAAATAAGATTTCTTACATGGCGGAAGTAGCTGATCGTACGCATATGGATACAAAAGGCGGACATCTGGCTCAACGCCTTGATGGACAGCCTGTTCTTCGCGAATTAGCGCAATGTCCACCTGAAGATATGAAATATTTTCAGGATATCAGTCGACACAAATACTTTAACACTAACAGCTTGTGGCTCCACTTGCCAACTCTCAAAGATATCCTGGCAACAAAAAACTACATAATGGGCCTTCCCTTGATCTGCAATGCAAAACAGCTTGATCCGCGTGATAGTTCATCAACCCCGGTTTATCAATTGGAGACAGCTATGGGAGCTGCAATTTCCATTATTGAAGGGGCCCAGGCCATCCGTGTCCCCCGTACCCGCTTTATCCCCATAAAAAACACAAAAGATCTACTGCCTCTTCGCTCTGATGCTTACACCCTGGCTGACGATTTTAGAGCCATCCCTAATCCTGATCGAAAGTTGAAAAGATTCGCAGTAGATCTGGATCCCACTTATTACAGACTGATTGCCGATATGGAAGCCCGATTCCCCTATGGGACCCCTTCCTTGATTGATTGTGAACAGTTAAGCATCAAAGGGGATGTGAAGTTTGGGCATAATGTAACTTTAAAAGGGAGAGTAGAGATTGTAAATAAGTCAAAACAACAGCAAGAGATACCTGATAATACAGTCATCAAGGACGAGCTATATATTACGTAGGAAACCAAGCATAGATGTTTATATTAACGCTGGAAATGGATGAGTATTAGGAAGCAAGTGATTGAAGCGAGAACTTTTCTATTTTTAAATTGACAAAACTGGGGATATGCTTTAACGTATTTGAAACAAATACAGGAGGATATAAATGAAAGTTTTAACCTTAAGATTACCGGATGAAATTGAAAAAAAGATACGAGTAAAAGCTGTGATGGAACATCGGAGCATATCTGAACAAATAAAGAAGTATATTTCGGACGGAATTATGTCAGAGGATTATCCCGATCTGCCTTTATCTTTTGTAAAGGAAACATTAGAGGCAAAAAAGGAGATACAGGAAGGACTCGGGACAAAGTATAAGTTTGGGATAATTAGTTGAAAATTATTGCTTCAAATCTGTTCCTCAAATTTAAAAAAAAAACATCTAAAAAGCTTCAACTCGAAATTGATAATCAGATAAAAAAAATCGTTAATAATCCTGAAATTGGCGAAATCAAAAAAGGTGATTTAACAGGCATTCGTATCCACAAGTTCAACACAGGCTCTCAACTTCTGCTTCTCTCCTATGAATACATAAAAGATGTTCTCTATCTTTATACTATCGGCAGTCACGAAAATTTCTACAAGAAACTGAAAAGGTTTCTGTAAGGAATCATGAATCTAAACTCACCAGGTAAAGAATAAAAAGAAATTGGACGCTGAAGGACGCGGATGATTATGATTTTACAATGATAATGTATTGGGGGATATAGAATAATTCTGCAACTCTCTAACACCTGAACTCCAGAACTTTTGAACTCCCATATATCATACAGACTATTTGATTATTTCCAAATCAATCTCTTTTTTTAAGGCAGTTAGTAATTCTTTTGTTTCTGAAAAAAAGGAAGGAGAGACAGATAATTCAATTATTGCTTCTTTAGGATCAATAGTAGTCACTACCCCAAAGTTTTCATAAGATTCAAATAGAGCATCCACATAAGCTATATCTTCTTTACGAACCCGGCATAATATGCGGAGATCCACCATTTCTTTTTTTTCGTAATATGTCATATTTTTCTACCGGTGCGTCAAATTGAATGATAACTTTATCATTAGGTTGCGCGACTTCTTTATTCCTCACACCTTCGGCATCGAGAATTGAATCAATCTTAAGAGAGGCTGGTTTTCCTTTCTTCCCAAGCCACTCTATCTTATCACCTGATGCAAATTTGTTTCTAATATCGACCAAAGCCCTGTTTTTAGAAAGAGCTTCTTTGACAATCCCTAAAAAATCATATGTTTGAATTGCGTTAGAAGAAGTTGAAGTATCATTATCAGATTCTCCATTAAAAAAACCAGTTGTAAAAGTGCGATTGCTTGTTTTGGAAAGCTCTTTTTCCCATTCCGGGTTGTACAAATAGTTTTCCCTGTCTTTCCAGTACCTGTCTATTGCCTCACGATAAATTTTAGTTACCACACTAGTATAATAAATACTTTTCATCCGTCCTTCTATTTTAAACGAGGAGGCACCGGATTGAATAAGTTCCGGAATATATTTGATTAAACACAAATCCTTGGAGCTGAAGAAATAAGTTCCTCTTTCATCCTGCTCAACGGGAAAGTACTCCCCTGCCCTTTTATCTTCCATCAGATAATATTCCCACCGACATGTTTGAGAACACTCCCCTTCATTCGCGTCCCGACCTGCCATATACTTGCTCATCAAACAACGTCCGGAATAAGATATACACATAGCACCGTGGATAAAAAGTTCTATCTCCATGTCCGTTTTTTCTATGATCTCCTTTGTTTCCTGAAGAGACAGTTCCCTTGCAAGACATATTCTTTTTACCCCCTGGTTTTTCCAGAATAGCGCCGATTCCTGATTGGTGGTGTTAGCCTGAGTGCTTAAATGAACAGGAAGGTTTGGAACAGTTTTTTTTGCGATATGAAAAACACCGGGGTCTGCAATTATAACGGCATCCGCCCCAAGGTTTTCAATTTCTTTCAAATACCCGGCAATCCCGTTCAAATCATTGTTTCGCGCAAAAATGTTAACTGTTAGATAAACTTTTGTTTCTTTCTGATGAGCATATTTGACAGCTTTTTCAAGTTCCTGCAAAGAAAAATTGCCAGCTTTTTTACGCAGACCATATTTCGGCCCCGCCAGATAAACAGCATCCGCCCCATAATGGATCGCAACTTTTAGTTTCTCAAAATTTCCGGCTGGAATGAGGAGCTCTGGTTTTTTCATAGCTGGAATTTCTTTAACCACAAACACACAAAAAAGTGAGTATTTTTTTATTTGAGTTTTCGTGCGGCTATGGTGCATTATTTATTTAGTTTTTATTTTATCCCAGTTATAATAATTTGACAAAAATAAATCAATACCTGTACTATCATTCTCATGACTAAAAAGATAAATAAACTCTCTGATAACAGAAAATCAGCCAGGGTAGATGACTCCTTTACAATCTATTACAAAGTAATTTCTCAAAAAGAGTTTGATAAAAAAGCGTCTTTTTATATAGATCGCCGTACATCTAATAGACCTTCAAGCAAGAGATACGACGCAGATTCATATTCTTTAGACTGGTCTTCACTTGAAAGTGAATTAGATTACAACCCTTTTTTGGCAAAAATATTCTCTTACCTGGATAAAAAAATTGATGCGATTCTATACAATCAGGAGCAAATGCTTAAACATTTTACACTTGAGGGCTCGCCGAGCGAGACTCGTGAAACGGGAGAATGTATTGATATTAGCGGCTCAGGTGTAAGCATGCTGTTACCTGAAAAACTAAATAAAGAGACGATACTTGAATTAACTATTGAACCACCAATCTATCCTCCTTTTACTATTATAGCTTTAGGAGAGATAACGAGAGTTAGCTTAACAAAGAAAAAGGGAAAGAGCGGCTATGAGATTTCCACAACTTTTGTGTCAATTAATGAAGATGACAGAGAAGAATTTATAAAATACATCTTTAAAAGGCAGCGAGAGTTAATATCGTCCAAAAAACGAAGTGACGATTTTTATTAATCATATTTAATGATGCCTTTTCTAATAAAAGTTATGTTTAACTATTTGGTTTATTTTTTAAACAGGTGACGTGATGGAAGAAGATGAAAATGCTGGTGAAGAAGAATTAGAAGAATTAATGGAAGACATAGAAATCGAAGAAGAAATTCACCACGAAGAAAAGGTAAGAAAGAAGAACGCTAAAGTTTTGCTGATATCCATAGTTGGCCTGGTCACTATCGCCGGAGTATACTTTGGAATTAATTATTATAATGTTCTTGATGAAGAAGAACAATTACTAACGCAGGCGGAACCACCTCAAACGACCCAATTGGATAAAGAGACTTTGCCTCTGCAGGAAGATTTAAAAAAGGTAGAGAAAAAAGAAGTCGCATTACCAAAGGCGGAAGTGAAAAAAAAGGATAAAAATAAACCTCTACCAAAGAAAGAAAGTGTAGAAAAAAAAGAACCCAAGGTTTTAATGGAAGCAAAAAAGGAGAAGGTAAAAGAACCCACGGTTTTAGAGGAAACAAAAAAGGAGAAAACAAAAGAAAAAGTAGATCCCCCCAAAAAACTAAAAAAGATAAAAAAAGTTGAGCTGCCCAAGAAACAAATCAAAGAAAAAGCTTCAACGCCACTTTCACTACCTTCAAAAGATTTAAAAAAATCTCCTGTTGAAAAAAAATCAAAACCTGCTGGATCTTCACCGACAAAGACAGCTAAAAAATCAGTCCCTGAAATATCCGAATCAGGGAATTATTATATTCAATTCGGACAGTTTGTTATTAAGAAGAATGCGGTCAATTTAATTCGTTCTTTAAAAGAGAAAGGATTCCCCGCATCTAAATCCATGGTAAAAAGCACAGTAAATATGTACCGTGTGTATGCAGGTAAATTCTCTGAGTCAGAAATGGCAAGAGAAGCTATCATTGATTTGGAAAACGAAGGAATCAATGCCAGACTGAAATCAGTAACGGACACTCTTTATACTATCCAAACAGGTAGTTTTTATTTAAAAAGAAATGCTGAAGCATTAAGTGATAAATTAGCAGAACTGGGGTTAATCGCCAGGACAGTCAGAGTACCTATGACCGTAGATGTTAATAAGGTTTATATTGGTTACTTCAAAACAAGAAGGAACGCCGCGCTTTACCAGGAGAAATTGGCTGCGCAGGGCTTTTCTGAAACCTTGATCCTGGATAGTTAGAAAGAAAGGAATCAAGAACATTTGATTCAGAAACAGAAATCAGGTTATAATCCCATCCTTTAGTTTTTTCATTTAAAAAATCACATACCCTATTTAAAAATCAACAATACATGTGATGAACAATTTAAATTCGGGGAGTAGCGCAGCCTGGTTAGCGTACCTGCCTTGGGAGCAGGGGGTCGGAGGTTCGAATCCTCTCTCCCCGATTATTTTTTCAATAAGTTGCAAGATTTCATTTTTTTCAGATCTGCCCATTGTGTCCAAAAGTTAATACCTCCACCGCAGATTTAAGTATTTAAGGACTTAATCTCCCCCCCTAAAACCGATCTACTGAAAAAGTCATTTTTTGGTAAACTAAATTTCCCAGACATCATCTATTAGAATACATGTAAATATTAGAATATGAATATAATTGAAATTCGGAAGAGCACTAGAAATTTTTAAAAAATCCGCTTTGCCACAGATGTTATAGAAAAAATAAATTCATACATCGATGGTCCTCATATCCCTACCGGACCATATGACACTCTTTTTAATTTTGAGATATTAATTGAAAACGACTTCAAAGAAAAAGAAAAAATAGGCACGTATGGTTTTATAAAGAATGCCGCTGGGTTCATCATTGGAAGTTGTGCGAATGAGTCTAAAACTATATTTGAATTTGGTTTCACTCTTGAAGGTTTAGTTCTTTACCTTACTGAACTGAAGATTGGGACGTGCTGGTTAGGTGGCACCTTCAAAAGACAAGAAGTAATGAGTACTCTTGAAATTCCAGATGGTAATATTATCCCTGCAATCATAGCTATAGGTTATCCAGAACAAAATGAACACTTACAATCGTGGGCACAAAGAAAGTTATTAGGCGCAGATCATAGAAAACCAGAAGAGTCTCTGTACTTTTATGAAACTTTTGAACAATCTCTAACTAACAAGGGAGACATTTATAAAAAAGCCCTCGGTTATATGAGACTTGCCCCTTCTGCTAAAAACAAGCAACCTTGGCGGATTGTTTTAAGCAGTGATTTATCGCAAGTACATTTTTATATTGCAAGTGCATTAGCTGATAGCAAGTATTATGCATGTGAGCCAGAATATATTGATATTGGAATTGCTTATAAGCATTT